>OGWZ01000730.1_pt1 | contig 34693 bp, 29 predicted proteins | sample 1576141 | NCBI WGS metagenome assembly OGWZ01 (sample SAMEA3541512, study PRJEB24748) | human gut metagenome | biome: human gut; feature: human-associated habitat; material: faeces | place: China | collected 2012
GCTGCCGCACCTCGCTCGCCGTATCGGCACTTAGAATTATGCGGTATTGCCCAAACGGCACAGAACGCAAAACTGCAGCGTTCTGTGCCGTTTTTACTTTATAAAATCTGCTATCGCCTGCGCGTTGTGCCGCCCTTTTCATAGAGCTTTTTCAATGCCGCGTGTAAAGTAGTGCAATACACCCAAACATTTCAACGGCGGTTCCAGCCGCAGTATTATTCAGCCTACATACAAACCTCCAGTCGGTATGTATGTACAAAACTATCATAGCGGGGGAGCACATCACCATGAATCCCACCTTTTATAAGATAACGGTCTGCCAAATCATCACGCTGTTCGGCAATGCCGCACTACGGTTCGCGCTGCCGTTGTATCTTCTGCGCCGGACCGATTCCGCCGCACTGTTTCAGATTCTGTTGTTTACTGCAATCCAGGCCCATGCACCCACCGGGCAGACAGGCCGCTTTATGAGCCTCATCACTGTCTGTGCCTGCCTGACCCAGCCAGCCGGGCAGGCGGCGCTCGGGCTTTTGTATGGCCTCTTTGCCGCTTTGCCCAGTGCCGTGCTTTTTGCGGCGGCTGCTGCCTCGATTTTTATAAACCTTGCTGCATCGCACATTTTCAAAAAAGCCGTTTCTTTTACAAAATCATGAACGCTTCTTTACCAATTTATTAAAAAGTTCTTATTGACAAACATTCTGCAAACCGTATAATGTATCTTGTGTGTGCATCTATAGGGCAAATCTTTTCTGCCCTGACACATTGGCGTTGTATGTGCTGCTGCAGCGGCCCCCTGCGCGTGGGGCCGTGTAACAAACCTTTGCGGGGCGGCATAATTGACGCTGACTCGTCAAGGACTTTGTGCCGGCCTAAGGAAGAAACGGCGCGATGAGAAGGTCCTGTGCCGGGAAATTCCGCAAAGGGGGATGCAATAAAAATGAATGAAAATCTGATCGTATCTCTGAAAGACATTGTTGTCGATTTCGATGGGCAAAAGGTCCTGGACGGACTCTCGCTGGACATCCACGACAAGGAATTTGTCACCTTCCTCGGCCCCTCCGGCTGCGGCAAGACGACAACCCTGCGTGTGATTGCCGGTTTTGTCACCCCGAAATCGGGCAATGTCTTTTTTGATGGCAAGGACATCGCCAACATGCCGCCCTACAAGCGGCCGGTGAACACGGTGTTCCAGAAGTACGCGCTCTTCCCGCACCTGAATGTGTTTGAAAATGTCGCTTTTGGTCTGCGCCTGAAAAAGATGACCGAGGAGGAAATCCGCCCCAAGGTGCTGGAAATGCTCGAGATCGTCGGCCTGAAAGGGTTTGAGCGCCGCAGCATCCATCAGCTGTCCGGCGGTCAGCAGCAGCGTGTTGCCATTGCCCGCAGTCTGGTCAACCAGCCGCGCGTCCTTTTGCTGGACGAGCCTTTGGGCGCACTTGACCTAAAGCTGCGCAAGGAGATGCAGCTGGAATTGAAGCGCCTGCAGCGTGAGATGAACATCACCTTTGTCTATGTCACCCACGATCAGGAGGAGGCCCTTACCATGTCGGACACCGTTGTGGTTATGTCCGGCGGCAAAATTCAGCAGATCGGTTCCCCGCAGGACATTTACAACGAGCCTAAAAACGCTTTTGTCGCCCGCTTTATCGGTGACTCCAACATCGTGGACGGCGTCATGCTCAAGGACTTTCTTGTCAACTTCGGCGGCTATGATTTCACCTGTGTGGACCGCGGCTTCAAGCCGAACGAGCCTGTGCAGGTCGTCATCCGCCCCGAGGATGTGCAGATCGTGCCGCCCTCTGTCGGTATGCTGACCGGCCTTGTGCGCGAGGTCATCTTCAAGGGCGTTCACTTTGAAATGCATGTTGATGTCGAAGGCTATGAGTGGATCATTCATTCCACCCAAGCCAGCCAGCCCGGCGAGCTTATCGGCATGAACATCGGCCCGGACGAAATTCATATCATGAAGCGTTCGGAGGTGTGATCCATGCTCAAATCCAAATCCTCCCGCTGGCTGGCAGGGCCGTACCTGCTCTGGATGGCCATTTTCACAGTCGTACCGCTTTTCATCGTCATCTGGTACGCCATGACGAACGCGGGCGGCCAGTTCACCTTTGACAACCTCACCCAGATCGGGCGGTATTCCAGCGTGTTTGCCCGCAGCCTGATTTTGGCCGCGATTTCTACCGTAATCTGCCTGGTCATGGCGTTCCCGGTAGGGTATTTTCTCTCCCGCCTGCGCGCCAACAAGCAGCACATTATGCTGATGCTCATTATGCTGCCCATGTGGATGAACTTCCTGCTGCGCACCTACGCCTGGATGACACTGCTGGAGAAAAACGGCCTTATCAACAAGTTCTTCGGTTTGTTCGGCCTCGGCCCCTTCAACATGATCAACACCTCAGGTGCGGTTGTGCTGGGCATGGTGTACAACTACCTGCCGTTTATGATTTTGCCCATCTACACGGCCATGACAAAAATCGATGATTCCATCATTGAGGCCGCGCAGGATCTGGGCTGCAACGTCTGGCAGATTTTGTTTCGCGTGCTCGTACCGCTGACCGGCCCCGGCATTGCCACCGGCATCACGCAGGTGTTTGTGCCCGCGGTCTCTACTTTTATTATCAGCCGTATGCTGGGCGGCGGCTCCAACCTGCTGATCGGCGATTTGATCGAGCTGCAGTTCCTTGGCAACTCCTACAATCTGAACCTCGGCTCCGCCATGAGTCTGGTGCTGATGGTCATTGTCCTGCTCTGCATGAGCTTCACTTCGAGCTTTGACGAGTCCGAGATGGAAGGAGTGATGTGAGATGAACAAAAGACACTCTGCGCTCCTCATGCGCACCTATGTTATTATGGTGTTCTGCTTCATGTACCTGCCCATCGCGGTCATGATTGCGTTCAGCTTCAATGAGAGCAAATCCCGCTCGAACTTTACGGGCTTCACCCTCGGCTGGTACAAAAGCCTGTTCCACAACGAGATGATTTTGTCCGCGCTGGGTCTGAGCCTTGTGCTGGCGCTGGTGTCCAGCATTATCGCCACGGTGCTGGGCACGCTGGCGACCCTTGGCATCAACTCGATGTCCCGCAAAAGCCAGCTCATCATCAATAACATCAGCTATGTGCCTGTCGTCAATCCGGAGATCATCACCGGTGTCTCACTGATGCTTCTCTTCGTCATGGCGCAGAACTTCGGCATCGGCGGCGAGAGCGGCATCTTCGGCTGGCCGACGCTGCTGATTGCACACATCACCTTCAATATCCCGTATGTTATCTTTAATGTAGGCCCCAAGCTGCGCCAGCTCGATCCCAGCCTGTACAATGCAGCGCTGGATCTGGGCTGCACACCGCGCCAGGCTTTCACCAAAGTCATCATGCCACAGCTGTCCCCGGCCATTTTGTCGGCATTCCTCATCTGCCTGACCTACTCTATTGATGACTTCATGATTTCCTACTTCAACTCCGGCACAATGCAGACACTGCCTATCGCCATCTACTCGATGACCCGCAAGAAAGTCAGCCCCGAGATCAACGCGCTGTCTGCAGTCATATTCTGCGTCATTCTGGCAATCATCCTGATTTCCAACGCCGCAGACTCCCGCGCCTACCGCCGCAACCAGAAGGCCATCCGCAAAGCCATGCTGGACGAAGGGGGGCGCTGAAGATGAAGCTGAAAAAGTTTTCCGCTGCAGCGCTGGCCGCACTGACTGTCACCATGATGAGCGCCGCGCCGGTGCTGGCCGCCGATAACATCGAGGTCAACGAGGATATTTCCGTCTCCGGCGACTACGATTGGAAGCGCTTTGCCAACGACCATATCACGCTGAATGTCTACAACAACGGCCTGTACATCTCCGACGGTTCTGACGAGAGCATCAACATTCTGTCCGCATTCGAGGAGCTGACCGGCATCAAGGTCAATTACACGACCTACGACTCCAACGAGAGCCTCTACGCCAAGCTGAAATCCGGCGGCGTATCCTATGATGTCATCTTCCCGTCGGATTACATGGTGGGCAAGATGGCCAAGGAGGGCATGCTGTCCGAGCTGAACATGGACAACATTCCGAACTTTGCCGGCATCGGTGAAACATATCTGGACCGCAGCTTCGACCCAGGCAACAAGTACAGCGTGCCCTACATGTGGGGCACAACGGGCCTGATCTACAACACGACGATGGTCGAGGAGCCGCCCACGAAATGGGCGGACATGTGGGATGTTGCGTACACAAACAATGTGCTGATGTTCAACAATTCCCGCGATGCTTACGCGATTGCAGCCAAGACGATTGGTCTGTCGATGAATCCGCAGTCCGTTGACGAGATCACCGCCATCACCGATGCGCTGAAGGCCCAGAAGAACATCGTGCAGGCCTACGTCATGGACGAGGTCTTTGACAAGATGGAGGGTGGCGAGGCCGCCATGGCGCCCTACTATGCGGGCGATGCCATCACGATGATCGATGAAAACCCAGACCTTGCTTTCGTCCACCCGGAGGAAGGCGTCAACTTCTTCATCGACAGCATGTGCATTCCGGCCAACGCCAAGCACCGGGAGGCCGCCGAAATGTTCATCAACTACCTGTGTGAGCCGGACGTCGGCCTTGCCAACGCGGACTTCATCGGCTATTCCACCCCCATCACCGCCGTGTGGGAGATGCTGGACGACGATTTGAAGTACAGCAAAATTGCCTACCCGAGCGCGGAGGTTCTGGACAAGGCGGAGGTCTTTGAGACTCTGCCCGATGACATCAACGCCGCCATGGATGCCCAGTGGAGTGAGATGAAGAGCTACGAGGAGGGCGGCAGCGGCTGGATGGTCGTTGTGCTGCTGATGCTCGCGCTCCTCATTTCCGCATTCAACATCTGGCGCAAGCTCCGCAAGAAATCGCGCGACAATTACTGACCCCCTGCAGTGCATTGCTTCATGATGCACTGCATTTTTATTTTCACTGCGCTGGCACGCCGCTTTGCATTTTTGCTCTGACTGTGCTATACTCCATTTGAGCATTTGTAATTTTTGATTTGATTGGTAAGGAGGGCGCATCTATGCCCGAAAAGCAAACCACCTATACAGAGAAATTCACCGTCTACCGCACGGACGGCGACCACCTCGGCAATGTCAAGCTGGGAGCCCTGCTGCGCTATGCCCAGCAGGTCGCTACCGCCCACGCCGAGGCCGTAGGGCTGGACGATGCCCTGTACCGCAAGACCCACACCGCCTATGTGCTGGCCAAGCTGGCCCTGCACATTGAGCGCCTGCCCCGCGTTGATGAGGAGCTGACCCTGCTCACCCAGCCGGAAAACTGCAAGCGGGCTGTCAACAAGCGCATTACCCATTTTTATGATGCCTCCGGCGCAGAGGCCGCCGTCATGGACAGCCGCTGGGTCCTCATTGATACGGAAAAGCGCATCATCCTGCGCAAGCACCCCGAACAGTTCAATGACCAGTGGGCCGCTGATGTCCCGTTTGAGCTGCCGATCAAGCTGCCCCGCATTGCCCCTGAGGACTGCGAGGTGCTGGGGGAGCAGCAGGCTGTCTACTCCCGCTGCGATATGAACGGGCATCTGAACAACACCCGCTATGCCGACATCGTCTGCGATGCCGTGCCATGGGAGGTGTGGGATACCGCGCAAATCCGCGATTTTACGATTAGCTACCACCGTGAGGTTCCCCGCGGGGAGAGCTTCACCCTGCGCCGTGCCAGACCGGCAGAGGACACCTTCTATTTTGAAGGCGAACGGGAAGGCAAATCTGCCTTTGAGGCACAGCTGATTTTCAAACACTTATAATTTCTACATAAACCCCTGTTACACTGTTTACATCAACAATGTAAAGGGGTTATTATTATGACAAAGCAAAAATTCGGCCTGACCGGCACGGCGCTCAAAACCATTGCGCTGGTGCTCATGGTGATGGATCACATTCACTACTTTTTTGAATTTACGGGCGTTGTACCGGAATGGTTCAGTATGCTGGCGCGGCTGTCCGCGCCGCTGTTTCTGTTCTGCACTGTGGAGGGCTTCGCCCATACCCATGACCGCAGGCGCTACTTCCTGCGTATCTGGGCCATCGGCGCTGCGATGGGCACTGTGGAATTTTTTATGATTTATGCAGGGGCCTTCCGCCGCGGGGACGGCTTCTACCCGCTGAATGCCATTTTTCAGGATCTGATGCTGCTCTGCATCATCTGGCAGGGCATTGACTGGCTGCGCCAGCGCCGGTTTGTGCGGGGCGCACTGGCTGCTGCCATGCCGATTCTCTGGCCGTTTTGCATCGCAGCGCTGCTGATGCTTTTTCCCAAAATTCAGGACGCACCGATCGGCTCCTCCGTGTTGGCGTGGGTCATCACCGCGCCGCTGCCTTTGTGGACATCCATCACCGATGGCGGCTGGTCTTTTCTGGCCGGGGGCATCGTGCTGTATGCACTGTACAATCATAAGCGTCTACAGCTGTCCGTCTGGGCAGCCATGACCTTCCTGTGTGATTTTGTGCTGGTCTATCTGCAGGTTCACAGTCTGCCGGATTTCGCCTTTTCCCAGATGTTCACAGTCTACTATGAGTGGCTCGGCGTTTTTGCCGTTATCGGCATGGCGCTGTACAACGGCCAGCGCGGCAGCGGCCACAAGCAGCTGTTTTACTGGTTCTACCCGGCACATATCTATCTGCTTTACGGCGCATCCTGTCTTGTTTACAGCTTACTGCAATAAAAGGGGCTATTATGGCAAACATTCTGGCAATCGATGATGACCGCGACCTTTGTACGCTGCTAAAAACAGCGCTGGAGCGTGACGGCCACACCGTAGAAACGCGCACCTCCGGCACACAGCTGACCGATACGCTCTGCCGGTGGGCGGACTGCATCCTGCTGGATGTGATGATGCCCGGCGAGGATGGCTTTGCCGTCTGCCGCCGCATCCGCGCCGAGACTGACGCGCCAATCTTATTTTTGACCGCGCGTACCGATGAACCGTCGGTGCTGATGGGCCTTGGCCTTGGCGCGGACGATTACCTGACCAAGCCGTTCCGCATAGCGGAGCTGCGTGCGCGGGTCGCAGCACACCTGCGGCGGCAGAACCGCACACCGACCCATAAGTTTACCCGCGGCGGGGTGGCGCTGGATCTTTCCGCCAAGGAAGCCAGCGTTGGCGGCACGCCTTTGCACCTGACAAAATCCGAGTACGCTATCTGTGAGCTGCTGGCCCTCCATGCAGGGCAGACCTTTTCCAAAGAACAAATTTATGAAGCGGTGTTCGGTTACGACGGTACCGCCGATGACACGGCCATCACCCAGCACATCAAGAACATCCGCGCCAAGCTGCGCGCGGCCGGGGCAGGGGAGGTGCTGCAAACGATATGGGGAGTGGGCTACCAATGGCAAAGCGAAAACTGACATCTCTGCGCAGTGTTTTGCTGCGGTATCTCCTTTTGTGCGGCGGCGGGTGCGCGCTGATTCTGGTACTCTGGTGGGGCGTTTTAATGCAGCTGATAAACATCGGTTTTCTGCTGCCTGCCGTGGCGTCCGCCCAGGCCTGCGCCGATGCCCGGGAAACTGTGGCCTCGATGACGGCAGACACATTCGATTCCCTGCAGATCAGCGATTTATGCCGCTGGGCTGTAGTACAGAATGACACGGTGCTGCAGACCAACATGAATGACCGCCATCTGAAAATTGCCCTCAACGCCTTTCACGGCGGCAGCGGCAATCTGGTGCTGATGCAGTACCAGTACGATGTTAAAATGGCGGACGGAAGCTTTTGCCTTTTACAGTACGACTATGCCTTGCCCTACGCTGACCCGGCCCTGCGGGACACGCTGCCGGATTTCCAGACCTGCTATATTTTGCTGCTGGCGGTGCTCATCCTCGTTTGGCTGGGCTGGCAGACCCACTGCACCGTGCGGGTCTTTGCCGCAGAGACTGCCCGGCTGAACGCGGCCGTAGATGCTATTGCCGCCCGGCAGCTGGAGCAAATTGACACGGACGGCGTGCGCATCCGGGAATTTGCCGCCACCTTACAGGCCTTACAGACGATGGGCCGCGAACTGACGGACAGCCTGCAAAGCCAATGGCGGATGGAGCAGCAGCGCGCCGAGCAGATCGCCGCGCTGACGCATGACTTGAAAACGCCGCTGACCGTCATACAAGGCAACGCAGACCTGCTGGCCGAGGATGCTCTATCCGCCGACCAGCAGACACAGGTCGAAGCCATCCTGCGCGGCACAGAGCGCGCACGCCACTATTTGGCCGCTCTGCGCACAGCCGGCGCAGCACCTGCCGTACAAGCACCGCTGGCCAGCCACGCCCTCACGGAACGGCTGGCGCAGACAGCCCGCGCCCTCTGCGCGCCTGCCGGAATCCAATTTATACTACAGGAGGAATGGCAGGGGACGATCCGTGCTGCAGAAAACGACCTGCTGCGTGCTGCGGAAAACCTTTTGGACAACGCCGCCGCCCACACCCCGCGCGGCGGAACCGTCACCCTGACCGTTGCAAGGGAAAACAACCGCTTTATTTTGCGCGTGACCGATACCGGCCCCGGCTTTACCGCCGCAGCACTGGCTCGGGCAGGGGAGATGTTCTACACAGATGCTGCGCGCAGCGACAGTGCCCATCAGGGGCTGGGACTATATTCTGCACGCAGGACCGCTGCAGCCCATGGCGGTACCCTGCGGGTATCCAACACACCCGGCGGCTGCGCCGAGCTTCGCCTGCCCATTTGTGAATAAATTGAGAAATTACAAAAAAATGACAAAACGCTCTTGACATTCGGTGACAAAACAGTTACAATTTAGTTGCAAGCTAAATGAACCCCAAGTCAAATAGCTTTAACCACATTTTTCATGTGTTCTTCTCCTCCTTTCTTGTAAATCCCCGCCCATCCCTCAGGGCGGGGATTTCTTTTTTTATATCTGCATTTTACATTCTTACATTCTTAAGACAGCATTTCACTTTACAAGGTTTTTCAATCGTGATAAAATAAAAGTCGTATGTCCTTATCCGCCTGTATATGCAGGCTGTATTATTATAAACTGTATGCATATCGTTTTTTGAGAAAGCAAGAGAGGGAAAAGCAATACCATGGCACAATCTCGTTCCGGCAAAAAATCCACAAAGAGCTCCGGCACCAAAAAGCGCTCCGGCTCTGCCAAAGGTACCTCCCGCAGCAATGCGGGGCGCACTGCGCCCGCACGCAGCAGTGCCGGGCATGAGCGGCAGCCGTCCCGCCGCGCCCAGCGCCGTGCGCAGACCCCGAACCTTACCCGCAGTGTTCTGCTGGTAGGCCTTGGCCTGCTGTGCGTAGCGCTTGTGCTGGTGCCCGGCCAGAATTTCTGGAGCACGCTGCGCAGCTGGTATTTCGGCATCTTCGGCATCACGACCTATCTGGTCGGGCCGTTTCTGCTGTATCTTGCCTATCTGCTGGCCTCCGGCTACCGCGTAGCGCTCTTTGCGGGGAAGGTCTCCCTGATGGGGGTTCTCTGCGCCAGTGTGCCGGTCATCTTCTCCAAGCTGAATGTGGAAAGCCTCAAGGTAGGGGAGATCATCAAGATGCTCTTCACCCGCGGCGGTACCTATTTCTGGGAGGGCGGCGTTCTGGGTGCCCCCATCGGCGCCACCCTGCTGGCGCTGTTCGGCCGTCCGGCTTCCAATATTATTATGCTGCTCGTCCTTCTGCTGGGTGTGATGTTCTTTTTTGCCATCACCCCGGTCGATATTGTCCTCTTTCTGGACGCGCGGTATAAAGCCTTTCAAACCCGCCAGCAGGAGCGCGCTGCCGCTGAAACAGCCTACGACACCCGGCTTTTCAACGCTGCACCGGAGGAGGAGAGCGTTGAGAACCTGACCGGTACGCTGCCCGATTCCTCCCCCCGGCCGCACCATCCTGTCTATGATGTCATTGCTGACACCAGCCGCTTCCCGAAGCAGCAGGCTGCACCGTCCCGGCAGCCGTACACAGCCCCCGTCACACCGGTCACGCCCGAAGCCCCCTTTACTGCGCAGTCTGCCGCAGCACGCCCGGGCTTTGATGTAGACCTCGGCCCGTCCAGCACCGAAAGCGCCCGCCGCAAGGCGGAAGCCAACGACCCGCTTGAGCCGGTCAGCATCGGGCCGGGCGGCACCTTCGGCATGGACCCCCTGTCCGGCAAGACCAGCGGCCCGCTCCATTACGCCCAGCCGCCGCAGCCCGCGCCTGCCCCGCAGGAGGACTTTGAACTGCAGCTAGAGCCTGCCGAGGAACCGGCAGCGCCCGCTGCTGCACCGGCTGCCCAGCAGCCCATTGATGAGCTGGACGCCCTGATCAACCGTGCCGTCAGCGGCCATGCCCCCTACTATACCCCGCAGGAGGTCAGCGCCGAGACGACCCTTGAACTGCCTGTGCCTGCAGAGTTTGAGACCCCGCTGACCCCGGTGCCGCAGGAGCCGCGCTTTGACACACCGCTTATCCCTGTGGAGGAGGAGCCGGAGCAGACCCCCGTACAGCTGCCTCAGCTCGACATGACCGGGCGGGTACAGGGCGATACCGTAGTGCTCTCTCCGGCAGATCTTGCCGCCGGTATGGCTGCAAAGGACATGCCCCCGCTGGGTGCGCCCGCTCCCGCAGCCCCGGCAGCCCCCATCGCCGCATCGATTCCGACGCTGGGCGGCAGCTTCAGTGATACGGGCAGCGCAGTCAGCGCCGCCTGGGAATCCGGCCGCTCGGTGTCCGAGATGCTGGACGCCATGGCGGCAGAGCCTGCAGCGGCTCCCGCTGCCAACAGCACACCCGCAGCGCAGCCCATGATCCGCCCGGCTGCCGAGACGACCCAGAGCAGCTTTACCGTACCCCAGCAGGGGCAGGCTGCCCGCGTGCAGGTCAGCACGGCCGTTGGCAACTCGGCCGGTGCGCCGGTCCATACACCGCCCTGTGTGGCCAAGGCGGACCCGAACGCCATGCACCTGCCTACCTCTGTGGAGCAGCCGCCTGAGCCCTACTGCTATCCATCGCTGAATCTCTTCAACGCGACCCGCCCCGATGACGAGGCCGGTGCCGCCCGTGAGATGAAGAAAAACGCTGATATTCTGGTAAATACGCTGGACAGCTTCGGCGTCAAGACCACGATGCTCGACATCTGCCGCGGCCCCTCTGTCACCCGGTATGAGCTGCAGCCCCAGGCGGGCATCAAGGTCAGCCGCATCACCAGCCTTGCCGATGATATTGCACTGAATCTTGCCACGGCGGGCGTGCGCATCGAGGCCCCCATTCCCGGCAAACCCGCAGTCGGCATCGAGGTTCCCAATAAGATCCGCTCCACGGTCAACATCCGCGCGGTCTTTGAATCCCAGAATTATATCAATATGCGCAGCCCCCTCACGATGGCGCTTGGCAAGGATATTGCCGGCACGGCGCAGGTCGCTGACCTGTGCAAAATGCCGCACCTGCTGATTGCAGGCTCTACCGGCAGCGGTAAATCTGTCTGTGTCAACTCTATCATCATCAGCTTCCTGTTCCGCTCCGGCCCGGAGGATGTCAAGCTCATCCTCATCGACCCGAAGGTCGTTGAGCTTGCGGAGTACAACGGCATCCCGCATCTTTTGATGCCCGTTGTGACCGAGCCGCGCAAGGCAGCCGGTGCGCTGGGTGCAAGCGTAGCTGAAATGGAGCGCCGCTACAAGCTTTTTGCCGAGAACAATGTCCGTGAGATCAAGGCCTACAACAAGCTGGCCGCCCAGACGGGCATGGAGCATCTGCCCTATATCGCCATCGTCATTGACGAGCTGGCGGATCTGATGATGGTTGCCGGCAAGGAGGTCGAGGATTACATCTGCCGCATTGCGCAGAAGGCCCGTGCCGCCGGTATCCACCTGATCGTTGCGACCCAGCGCCCCAGTGTCGATGTCATCACCGGCCTTATCAAGGCCAACATCCCCAGCCGCATCGCGTTTGCCGTTTCCAGCCAGATCGACAGCCGTACCATTCTGGACTCCGGCGGTGCCGAAAAGCTGCTGGGCAACGGTGACATGCTCTTCCTGCCGGTCGGCGCATCGAAGCCGGTCCGCGTGCAGGGCACCTTTGTCACTGATGAGGAAATCGGCGCTGTGCTGAGCTTTATCAAGTCCACCTCCACCGCACAGTACGATGAGGAAATGATTGCCGAGATGGAGCGCCGCGCCGTTGCCGAAAAGGGCAGCAAGCGCGGCGGGGACGATGACGGCGATGCAGGCGGTGCACTGGATGCCATGTTTGAGCAGGCTGTTGAGTGCGTCATCGAGGCCGGACAGGCCAGCACCAGCCTTTTGCAGCGCCGCTGCAAGCTGGGCTACGCCCGCGCGGCCCGCATCATGGACCAGATGGAGCAGGAAAAGATCATCGGCCCCTATGAGGGTGCCAAGCCTCGTGCCGTGCTGGTGACAAAAGCCCAGTGGGAGGAGCGCAAGCTCAACGGTCAGTATGATGAATAAGCAGAAGGGCTGGCGCATTGCAGCCGCTGTGCTGGCTGGATTGTTGCTGCTTTCTGCCTTTGTCATTCAGCTGGCGGGTGGCCGCGGCCCCCTGCCAGACTGGCAGCAGCTGCGCGCTGCGCTGGGCGTACCGCTCCGCACGGAGGAAAGCGCACCAAAGCCTGCCCCCGGCAGCACCGCCGTGTATGTGCTGGATGTCGGGCAAGGGGATGCCGTTTTGATTTGTCAGGACGGTGCGTACTGCCTGATCGACACCGGCCCCGCCGAGGCCGAGGATGCACTGCTCTACGACCTGCATGCACTCGATGTCGAATCGCTGGACTATCTGGTGCTCACGCATCCCCATGCCGACCATACCGGCAATGCCCGGGCGGTGCTTTCCGATTTCCCGGTCAAACAGCTTTTGCTGCCGCTGTGGGAGCCGGGTGCCGATGATACCGCTGACTGGCCCCGCCGGCTCGCTGAATATACCGCAGAAAACAGCACTGAGCTAATCACAGCGGAGGCCGGGGATCGCTACCCGCTGGGCGGCGGCACACTCATGATTCTGCAGGGCGGCAGCGGAGATGCCGCAAGCGTCAACGATATTTCGCTCTGTACGATGTTCACGGCCGGAGACTTCCGTTTTCTCGACACCGGCGATGCCGAGGAAGCTGCCGAGCAGCGGCTTCTTGATACCTACGGTTCTGCCCTGCATGCCGTGCTTTACAAGGCAGGGCATCACGGGTCGTATACCTCCAACAGTGCAGCCTTTTTGCAGGCTGTCAGGCCTGCCGCCGTGGCCGTCAGCTGTGGGCTTGATAATGATTACGGCCACCCCCACCGCGCCGCACTTGAAAATTTTGTGGCCGTCGGGGCCGAGGTGTACCGCACCGATCAGGAGGGCAGCCTCACCTTTCTATGGCAAAATAGCACGCTCAGCGTGGAGACCACCGCAGATGCCTGCGCTCCTGCGGCGTAATAACAAGGAGTAACAAATGACGATCACCGAACAATTCAAAGCTAAACGCTGTGTTTTCTCGATCGAGTGCTTTCCGCCGAGACAGACCACCCATATGGACAAGCTGAAAGCCACCCTGCAGCAGATGCAGACGCTCAACCCCGGGTTCATCAGCGTCACCTTCGGCGCAGGTGGCTCTGCCGGCGGCGTTTCCACTGCCGAGGTTGCCGACTATATCCAGAACGAGCTGCAGATCCCCACGCTTGCGCATCTGATCTGCATGGGCAACGACCAGATCCGCGCGGCTGAGATCCTCGATCAGCTCGAGGCTGTCGGTGTCCGCGATGTACTGGCCTTGCGCGGCGACCGCAGCCCCGCCCGCCCCGAAAGCCCGGACTTCCGCCATGCAAGCGACCTGACCTCCTTCATTAAATGGAAGAAGCCGGATTTCTCGGTACATGGTGCCTGCTACCCGGAGGGACACCCCGAGGCCGACACCCTGCTGCACGATGTTGAGAATCTGCGGATCAAGCAGGCCGCCGGTGCCGAGCATCTTGTGACCCAGCTTTTCTTTGACAACATGCATTTCTATCGCTTCCTCAATCTGGCGCGCCGCGCCGGCATCACGCTGCCTGTTTCGGCCGGTGTTATGCCGATCGTCAAGCGCAGCCAGATCGAGCGCACGGTTTCGCTTTCCTCGGCCAGCCTCCCCTCGGAGTTTACCCGTATGATCTCCCGCTATCAGAACGATCCGGCCTCGCTGTATGATGCCGGCATCGACTATGCTGTCAAACAGTTGCGCGATCTGATCGAGGGCGGTGCCGACGGCATCCACCTGTATGCCATGAACGATGCCGCCGTGGCCGCCAAGGTCTACGACGGCATCCGGGATTTGCTGTAATGGAGCGCCGCAAGCCCGCCGCCATTGACCGCGCCACAGCGCTGCGCTATATGGGGGCCGCCGGTTGGACGCCGGACGCCGCTACCGCAGCCCTGTTGGACAAGGCAGAGGAGCAGGTGCTGGCAGCGGATGCTCCGCGCGCCGTTTACCGCCGCCTGCCGCGCACAGCACTGCCGCTTGAGGACTGCGGCACAGACCTTACCCGCCATCTGCTCGGCTGCGGAGAAGTGCTGCTGCTGGCTGCGACCCTTGGGTCTGAGATCGACAAGCTGCTGCGCCGGATGGAGGTATCCGACATCGCGCTGGCAACCGCCGCCGATGCACTGGCCTCCGTACTGCTGGAGCAGGTCTGTGATGAGTTGGAAAGTGAGCTGCGCGCCGCTGTGCAGGCGCAGGGCGTTTTCATGACGGGGCGCTATGCACCCGGCTACGGCGACTGCCCGCTGGAACTGAACGATACCCTTTGCCTGACCGTGGACAGTGTGCGAGGCTGCGGTCTGGCTGTGACCCCCCAGCATCTGCTGACCCCACGCAAAAGCACCACCGCCATTTTAGGCATTGCCGATCACCCCGTGACCGGCACCCGTGCAGGCTGTGCGACCTGCCATCTACGGGATACCTGTTCGTTCCGCAAGCGCGGCACGACCTGTTTCAAACAAGATCGATAGGGGAGAATCGTATGCAGATCCGTGAAGTATTTGACCGTAAGCGCTTTGTCCTTCTGGACGGCGGCATGGGCACCCAGCTGCAGACCCGCGGCCTGCAGCCCGGGCAAAAGCCCGAGTTGGCCGCTCTGGAAATGCCGGATACCCTGACTGCCATCCACGCCGATTACGCCCGCGCCGGCGCGGACATTCTGCTGGCCAACACCTTTGGTGCCAACGCCAAAAAGCTTGCAGGCTGCCCCTGCACGGTCGAGCAGGTCGTTTCTGCCTCGATTGCCTGTGCGCGCAGCGCCGCCGCAGAAACCGGTGCGCTGGTAGCCTTGGACATCGGCCCTCTGGGCGAGCTGCTGGTCCCGGCCGGCACCCTGCGCTTTGAGGATGCCTACGCCGAGTTTGCGCAGGTCATCCGTGCCGGTGCGGCAGCCGGGGCGGATCTCGTCTTTCTTGAAACGATGACCGATCTGTATGAATTGAAGGCGGCCATTCTCGCCGCCAAGGAAAACTGCGCCCTGCCGGTCTTTACCTCGATGAGCTTTGAGAGCCGTGGCCGCACCTTTACCGGCTGTACGGTGGAAAGCTACGCCGTCACGGCAGCCGGTCTCGGTGCCGATGCCGTGGGCATCAACTGCTCGCTGGGTCCCAAGGAGATCCTGCCGTTTGCACAGCGGCTCTGCCGCAGTGTCCCGGCCGGTGTACCGGTTTTTGTCAAGCCCAATGCCGGTCTGCCCAACCCGGACGGCAGCTACAACCTGAATGCCGCGGAATTTGCCGCAGAGATGAAGGCTTATGCCTCGATCGGCGTTTCCATGGTGGGCGGCTGCTGCGGCACAACGCCTGACTTCATCGCCAAGCTGCGGGAGACCTTTACCCCGCTGGTTCCTGCTGACAAGATCCCTATCCGCCGCAGTTGTCTGTGTACGCCGGTCCGATTTGTCGAGGTGGACGGCATCACCGTTGTGGGAGAGCGCATCAATCCCACCGGCAAAAAGCGGCTGCAGCAGGCTTTGCGGGACGGTGACAGCGCCTATCCCTGCGCCCAGGCCGTAGCCCAGGCCGAGGCCGGTGCCCAGGTGCTGGATGTCAACGCCGGTCTGCCCGGTATTGACGAGGCCGCCACGCTGGAGCATCTGGTCAAGGATCTGCAGGCCATCACGGATCTGCCGCTCCAGCTCGATTCCTCCAATCCGGAGGCTCTTTCCCGCGCGCTGCGCATCTACAACGGCAAGCCCATCGTCAACTCGGTCAACGGCGAGCAGAAGACGCTGGACACCATCCTGCCCCTTTGCAAGAAATACGGCGCTGCCGTTGTCGGCCTGGCACTGGACGAGCATGGCATCCCGGCTGACGCCGAAGGGCGTTTTGCCATTGCAAAACGCATTGCCACTGCCGCCAACGCGGCCGGTATCCCGAATGAGGATATTTACATTGATTGCCTGACGCTGACCGCCAGCGCCCAGCAGGAGGGTGCCGTTCAGACGCTGGAGGCGCTGACTCGCTGCAAAAAGGAGTTAGGTGTGCGCACGGTGCTGGGCGTTTCCAATATCAGCTTTGGTCTGCCGTGCCGTGGCTATCTGAACACCACCTTCCTGACAATGGCCATGGCGGCGGGGCTTGACCTTGCCATCATGAATCCCAACACGCCGGAGATGATGGCCGCCGTGCGCGCCTACCGGGTGCTGACAAGTCAGGACAAGCAAAGCTCCGACTATGTAGCCGCCTACGCCGATGTACAGATCCAGACCACCCAGACGAGCAAGTCCGCCGCCACCGTGGCCGAGGTCGGCGCGGCCGCCCCGGGCGGAGATGCACTGTTTGAGGCGGTGCGGCGCGGCTTAAAGGCCGAGGCCCGCGCGGCCGCAGACGCCGCCCTGACGATGCGGGAGCCGCTCGATGTCGTAAACACCTCTCTGATTCCCGCGTTGGACGCCGTGGGGGATGGCTTTGAAAAGGGAACTGTTTTCCTGCCGCAGCTGCTGCAGGCAGCCACCGCCGCCCAGGCTGCCTTTGAGTCCATCAAGGCGAAAATCGCCGCCTCCGGGCAGGCGCAGGGCAGCAAGGGCAAGATCGTCATTGCCACCGTCAAGGGCGATGTACACGACATCGGCAAAAACATCGTCCGCGTCATTCTGGAAAATTATGGGTACGATGTGCTTGACCTTGGCCGCGATGTCGCCCCCGAGCGCGTGGTCGAGGCTGTGCGCCAGACGGGTGCAAAGCTTGTAGGTCTGTCTGCCCTGATGACGACCACCGTCCCCAATATGCAGGCCACGATTGAGGCGCTGCACGCTGCCGGACTCGACTGTAAGGTCATGGTAGGCGGTGCTGTTCTTACACCGGACTATGCCCGCAACATCGGTGCCGATTACTACTGCAAGGACGCCAAGGCCAGCGCCGATCTGGCCAAGCAGCTTTTGGGATAATACCACCGCCGCGTTTCGCTGATGAAACGCGGTTTTTCGCAATAAATTGTAAAAAATGCGGGTATGCCCCCATACACCTTGCAGTTTCTGTAAAAATGCGGTATACTAGCTTTGTTTAGCGTTTTTGTACATTTTCCTTATTTTGTATGGTTTACAGGAGCTTTCTTTTGAAACATGCTGCTAAGGTCGCCGCTTTTCTGGCGATTTTCGTCTTTTTAAATCTGATCCTCTGCTGCTTTATGCCGCCGGACAATGGATCCAGCCTTGCCATGTGGCGCAACTATTATCAAAAAACAAACATCGACTTGGCTGTTTTCGGCTCGTCCTTGGCTACTTGTGCCTTGCCAGAGGATGAACTTAGCCAGAACACAGGTCTATCCGTCTGTAGTCTTGCAACTAATATGCAATCCTGGGATATGACTGAGATTGCAGTCGATACGATATTGCAGGAACATCATCCGAAAACCGCAATTTTGGTTATGGATTACTACAATATGGGAAGTGACCCCTATCCAAAGGCTCAATATGCTTTTCTGTACGGTAAACTGGAGACTGCACCTGTAGCGCAGATTCCCTCCGTATTACTGCGCTACATGACAGGCAAAACAAACTTTTTCAAGGACACCTCGCTTAACGCACTTATTCCTTGGCAAAGCGGCACTTGGCCTAAAGACTGGAAAGCGGCTATCACACAAGAGACAGCAAACATCAAAGAACGATTACAGTCTAATTTTGCCGCCTCTTCTGTTGGCGAAATCGATGTATCCCATCGGCAGAATGCGCCAGATAAAACGATTGATTTCGATACCATTGGTGTTGAAAATACATGGAATTTTTCTGCGCATACCTTTTTACAGAAAAGATATGACGAGCTTGCTGAAATCTGCGACCAATGTCGTACACATAATGTTGACTTGATTGTAATTTGTCCTCCGAAACCGGTACTGGATATTGTCAGTTATGAAAATTACTTTGAGACCTACCAGACCTTCTGCAATTTTTTTGCGGCGCACGGAGCGACCTATTATGATTTTAATCTTGCAAAAGATTCTTTATTTGAAAATAAAGAGCTTTCCTACTATAGCGATCATACTCACATGAACAAAACCGGCGGACGAGCCTTCTGCCAGTCGATGGCAAAGTTTCTGCAGCTGCGTCAGAGCGGCGCGGATGTCAATGCCCTATTTATAACTCCGCAGGAGTATTTAGCCCGGGTAAATTATATCACAAATGTTTATTTTCTAATTGAATCGCATAGTGACAAATTTATTCTGCTCGCAAATTGCTACCACGGCCCCAGTGTACAGGCAGAGTATGAATACCTTGTCAAAGGTCCTAATGACACAGAATACCACACTTTTTCAAATTATACAGACCGTTCTTGGGCTGAATATCCTGTCACAGAGCACGGCACCTACACCTTCCGCGTTAATGCCCGTGTTGTAGGCTCTGATGTTCCTTTTGAACGCTACTATGAGCAGCAAGTTGATTATTAACAGAAAGAAAGGAAAACTGTGGAGATTTACTCATTTGCATTTGTCCTTCTCGTCACAGTCGGGCTGGTGCTGTATTACACCGTGCTGCGCCGCTGCCAGTGGCTTTGCCTGCTGGCGATTAGCCTTGTCTTTTTTGCGGCAAGCGGTTGGCAGGGGATTTTCTTTCTGTTTTTTACCGCACTGACCGTCTGGGGCGGCGGGCTCTGGCTTGCCCGCCTTGACGCCGACTGCGCCGCACGGCGCAAAGCGCCCGGCATCACAAAGGACGAAAAGAAAGCTGTCAAAGCCAAGACGCAGCGCCGCAAAAAGGGTGTTGTTGCGCTTGTGTTGGTCACTAATTTTTTGGTGCTGGGCTATTTTAAATATTGGTCATATTTTGTACGCCTGCTGGCTGGTGCGGTGGCGGCCACCGCACCCTCGGCGCTGGGGCTGGTCATGCCGCTCGGCATCAGCTTTTACACCTTTCAGGCGATTGGTTATCTGATTGACTGCTTCCGCGGCCGCCACCCGGCTGAAAAGAACCCCGCCCGTTTTCTGCTGTTTATTTCATTTTTCCCGCAGCTGATCCAAGGCCCCATCAACCGGTACGGAGCAATGGAGCCCCAACTGACCGCCGCGCATTCTTGGGAGTGGGAGCGCACCAAGCGTGCCCTCTTTGTGATCCTGTTCGGTGCGATGAAAAAGTATGCCATTGCCAACCTGACTGCGCCTACGATTGCCGCGATCCTTGACCGGAACGATCCTACCCTCGCCGGGTCGATGGCACTGCTGGCGATCCTGCTCTATTCGCTGCAGCAGTATGCGGACTTTTCCGGCGGCATCGACATGGTGCTGGGTGTCGCGCAGCTGTTCGGCATTGAGATGATGCCCAACTTCCGCCAGCCGTATTTTTCCACCTCGCTGGGAGATTTCTGGCGGCGCTGGCATATCTCCCTCGGCGCATGGATGCGTGATTATCTGTTCTACCCGTTCGCGCTGACCAAGCCGATGCAGCGATTCGGCAAATGGGCCACCGGGCACTGGGGCAAGCACTTCGGCCGTGTTTTGCCGGCTGCAGTTGCCAACCTGCTGGTGTTCGCCGTAGTCGGCATCTGGCACGGTCCGCAGGCGCATTATCTTGTATGGGGCCTGTATAACGGTATGGTCATCGCCCTTGCCGATCTGCTCGAGCCTGCCTTCAAAAAAATGAACGTTGCCCTGCATATCCCCACCGAGAGCCGTACATGGCATATCTTCCGCATCCTGCGGACCTTCGTCATCGTTAATATCGGCTGGTATTTTGATCGGGTGGGGCTTTCCCTCGGAGCCGCTTATCTGCGCAACACTCTTATGAGCTTCCGCCCCGAGGCGCTGACTGCTGAGGCTCCCGCCGCCTTTGCCGCTGTCACGGGGCCGGCGTGGGGCATCGTTGCCATCAGCACTGTGCTGGTCTTTGTTCACAGCCTGATTGCAGAGCTGGGCCGCGAGCCGTATACAGAGGTTCAGCGGCTGCCGCTTGCCCTGCGCTGGGGTCTTTACTACCTTGTAATGTTTCTTGTCACCCTCAGCTTCATCTGCGTGACCGAGACCTCCGGTTTCCTTTACGCAAACTTCTAAGAAAAGAGATTTTATATGCAGACCAATATTCTGGATTGGCTTGAAGCTACTGCAGCCCATACTCCGGAGGGCGCCGCTGTCGGCGATGCGCAGCAGGACTACACCTGGGCGCAGCTGGCAGAAAACGCCCGCCGCGCCGGCAGCTTTCTGGCCGGTCATACCGCGCCGCGCTGCCCGGTCGCGTTCTATCTGGAAAAATCCGCGCCGGTTTTCGCCGCAATGCTCGGCACTGTCTATGCGGGCTGCTGCTATTCCGTGCTGGACACCCGCCAGCCTGCCGCCCGCACACAGCAGGTGCTGAACACACTGCAGCCTTCCCTGCTCATCACTGACCGCGACCATGCGGACGCCGCCGCCGCGCTCGGCTGTTCCTGCAGCGTTTACCTGCTGGAGGATCTGCTCACAGCAGCGGTACAGCCTTCGCTGCTGGCTGCACGCCGTGCGCAGGCTGTAGATGTAGACCCGCTGTACATCAACTTTACAAGCGGCAGCACCGGCGTTCCCAAGGGGGTCACGGTCAGCCACCGCTCGGTGCTGGACTTTATCCCGCAGTTTGCCGCCATCTTTGGCATAAAAGCGCAGGACATTCTCGGCAATCAGGCTCCGTTTGACTTTGATGTTTCAGTCAAGGATCTCTACACCGCCTTATACACCGGTGCCAAGGTACAGATCATCCCGCGTGCCTATTTCAGCCAGCCCACCAAGCTGATGGACTATCTGGCAGATCATGCGGTCACAACGCTGGTCTGGGCTGTCAGCGCGATGTGTTTTGTCTCGATCATGAACGGTTTCGGCTACCGCGTGCCTACCGCAATACGGCAGGTGTTATTCAGCGGCGAGGTCATGCCCATAAAGCATCTCAACAAATGGAAGGCCGCCCTGCCGCAGGCCCGTTTCGTAAACCTCTACGGCCCTACTGAGATCACCTGCAACTGCACCTACTACATCCTGCCGGACCGTGTCTTTGCCCCGGAGGAGGTGCTTCCCATCGGACACGCCTTCCCCAATGAAAAGGTGTTTCTATTGGACGAAAACGATCGCCTTGTCACCGAACCCGGCCAGGCAGGGGAGTTGTGTGTCTCCGGCACGGCGCTGGCGCTTGGCTACTACGCCGACCCGGCCCGCACGGCGCAGGCCTTCACCCAAAATCCATTGAACACCCGCTGGTATGAGCGCATCTATCGCACAGGCGACCTTGCACGCTGCGATGCGGCGGGGGAGTTCTATTACATAGGCCGCAAGGATTTTCAGATCAAGCACATGGGGCATCGCGTAGAGCTGGGCGAGATCGAGGCCGCAGCCATGCGCTGCGATGCTGTGACGCGCGCCTGCTGCATCTTTGATGCAGAGAAGCAGCGGCTGCACCTATTCTATACCGGCAGCTGCGAGAAAACGGCCCTGCTGGCCGCGCTTAAAACAACTCTGCCGCCCTTTATGCAGCCGAACACGGCCCTGCAGCTAGACGAGCTGCCGATGAACAAAAACGGCAAGATCGACCGCACGGCACTGGCCGCACTGACCAAAAAAGGAGCCCGAAAATGACAGATGCCACTTTGCAGCAGCTTGCGGCCGCCTACGGCACGCCGACCTTTGTCTTTGATGTGGATGCCCTGCAGGCGCGTGTGCGCGCTATACAGGAGGTATTCGGCCCGGACATTAAGCTCTGCTATTCCATCAAGGCCAATCCGTTTTTGCTGCCCGCCATGTCCGCCGTCACTGCGCGGCTGGAGGTATGCAGCCCCGGCGAGTTGTCCGTATGCGAGAGCCTGCAGGCAGCGGATGCGCATGTCATTTATTCCGGCGTCAACAAAACACCTGCCGACATTGCCCGTGCCGTCGCAGACGGTGCCGGAATCTACACCGCAGAATCCCTTTTGCAGGTCCGCTATCTGCAGGAGGCTGCCCGCGCGGCGGGCCGCCGTCTGCCTGTGCTGCTGCGGCTGAACGCCGGCAGTCAGTTCGGCATGTCGAAGCAGGATCTTTTTTCCGCCTTAAAAAACCGCGCAGAAACACCGGATCTTGACTTTATCGGCATTCACTATTTTGTCGGCACCCAGCGCAAAAAGCTGACCTCCCAGCAAAAAGAGCTGACCATGCTGCAGGCGCTTTATGATGAGATCGAGCAGACCTTCGGTCTGCGCCTGCCGGAGCTGGAATATGGCCCCGGCCTGCCTGTGCCGTACTTTGACGGCGATGACTTTACCGACACCCTTGCCCCTGCCAGAGCCCTCGCCCCTGCACTGCAGGAGGCTGCAGGGTGGGCGCACCTGACTGTTGAGATGGGCCGCTTTTACACCGCCGAATGCGGCTTTTACCTGACAACCGCCATGGACTGCAAGGATCATGACGGCCAGCACTACTGCATTGTGGACGGCGGCATGAACCACCTGAACTATCTGGGGCAAATTATGGGAATGAAGCGCCCGCACCTGCGCCATTTTGCCGCGCAGCAGGGGACGCAGCAGGACTGGACACTCTGCGGCAGCCTGTGTACGACCAATGATGTTCTGGTGCGCAGCATCTCCCTGACCGGGCTGCAGCCCGGCGACCTGCTCGTCTTTGAAAATGCCGGCGCTTACTCTGTCACAGAGGGACTGGGGCTTTTCCTCAGCCGCGACCTGCCGCAGATCGTTCTGTGGCAAAACGGTGCGCCGCAGCTTGTCCGCAACCTCACGCCAACTCACCCCCTCAACACCCCGTTGGGGGATATGTAAACCAAAAAGGAGCATTATTATGGAACAATTACTGGAAATCCTGAGCGAGATCAAGGAGGATGTAGATTTCACGACCTGCACCACGCTGATCGATGACGGCATTCTCGATTCCTTCGACATCCTGCAGATCATCTCCGCACTGAATGAAGCGTATGACATCTCTATCCCCGCCTCTGAGATCATGCCGCAGAACTTCAACAGTGCTGAGTCCCTTTACAAGATGGTGGAGCGCCTGCAGGAAGATTGACGGAAAACGCTTGCATTTATCCGGGACTTATTGTATAATACTAAAAGCGGACAGGGCTGAATTGCGCTGTTTCGCGTACAGATGCAGGTCCCGCGCGTGGGCAGCCTGTGAACCATGTCAGGCGGGGAACCGAGCAGCATTAAGCGGTGCTTGCACAGTGCCGCGGTCAAGCCTGTATCTGTACGCAAAGCAGCGCAGCCGCGTGCTCTGCCCGCTTTATTTGTATCTTAACGGGAGGTGGGCAGATGTACCGCGCCTTATACCGCAAATGGCGCCCCCAGCGCTTTGCAGATGTTGTCGGCCAGACAGCCATCGTCACAGCCCTGCAAAACCAGATCGCAGCGGGCCGCATCGGCCATGCCTATCTGTTCACCGGCACCCGCGGCACCGGCAAAACGACCTGCGCCAAGATCTTCGCCAAGGCGGTCAACTGTCTGGATACCTCCAGCCCTGACCCCTGCGGCGAATGTGAGATCTGCAAGGGTATCGACTCCGGCGCTGTCATGGACATCATCGAGATGGACGCTGCCTCCAACAACGGCGTTGACGACATCCGCGACCTGCGGGACGAGGTGGCGTATCTGCCCTCGGTCTGCAAGTACAAGGTCTATATCATTGACGAGGTCCACATGCTCTCCACGGCAGCCTTCAATGCACTGCTGAAAACGATGGAGGAGCCGCCTGAGCATGTCATCTTCATTCTGGCAACGACCGAGGTTCAGAAGGTCCCTGTCACGATCCTGAGCCGCTGTCAGCGGTACGATTTCACCCGTATCACGGCAGATGACATTGCCAAGCGCCTGCTTTATGTAGCCGGGCAGGAAAAAATCGATCTGGACGAAAACGCCGCACAGCTGATTGGCCGCCTGGCCGATGGTGCCATGCGTGATGCACTGTCTATACTCGACACCTGCGCCGGTGTGGATAATAAGGTAGATGAAGCGCTGGTACGCCGTATGGCAGGCGTCACAGACAGGGGATACCTGTTTGAGATCAGTGATGCGATCGCAGCCGGGGATTCGGTTGCCGCGCTTGAAAAGATTGCCGCCCTGCGCCAGCAGAGTGTTGACATGCGGCGCCTCTGCATAGAGCTTGCCGGTCATTACCGAAACCTGATGCTCAGTGCCCTGCCGGGCGGCACGGCACTGCTGGCCGGTATCTCTCCCGAGGAGGAGGCTGCCTACAATCAGCGTCAGGATTTCCCGCAGGGCGATGCCATCCGCGCCATCAACGCCTTCGGCTCCGCACTTGAGAAGATGAGCCGCGGCACCGACCAGCGCATCGAACTGGAGCTGGCTGTCTTTTCGCTGACGCAGCCGGAGATCACTGCCGCCGCCCCTGTTGTGGTACAGCAGGTCGCGGCCCCCGCAGCGCCGCAGGCCTTTGCATCCGCGCCGCCTGTGCAGCCGGCTGCTGCCATCGTGCCCCCGGTTGCGCAGTCAAGCGCTGTACCTGCTGCTTCGGCTGAGCCGGATGATCTGCCGCCGCCCATTGATGACGACCCGCCGTTCCTGCAGCCCGAGTTAAGACCCGCGCCCCAACAGACCGTGCCGGCCGCACAGCCCGCCGTCCCTAAGCCTACACCGCGCAAAGCGGAGCCGGCGCGTTCTGCCGGCCCGCTGGAGCCGTTCGGCTTCTGGCCTGCTGTGCTGTCCGACCTTGAAGAGAATGATGCCATGCTGATTTCTTTTCTGCGGGGCACAAAAGCCTACTGTGACGGAAAGCGTGTGCTGTTTGAATGCAGCGATGCCTTCCGGGATTATATCCGCAGCAACCGCGAGGTCAGCAAGCGGCTGAAGGAAGCGATTTACCGCGTTTCCAAAACCAAGTACAGCATCGGCCCTTATGAAGAGCCGAAAGCCGCCGAAAATGGCAGCCCCGCTGTCAGCCTGGATGAAACCCTGCACACCATGCAGGCGCTGGGCGTTGACCTGAAAATCATTGACAAGTAAATTTATTTGGAGGAAAAACCTATGAAAGCAAGACTGCCCAAAGGCTACGGCCGTCCCGATCCCAACGCCATGATGCGTCAGGTCCAGAAGATGCAGGATGATATCCGCGCCAAACAGGAAGAACTGGAGGCCAAGGAATATACCGGCACCGCCAGCGGTGAGATGGTCACTGTCACGATGAACGGCAAGCACGAGATCACCGCCGTCAAGATCAAGCCTGAGGCTGTTGATCCGGACGATATCGAGATGCTGGAGGACCTCATCGCAGCTGCTGTCAACAGCGCTTCTTCTGCGGTTGACAAGGACTCCGAGGAGGAAATGTCCAAGATGACCGGCGGTCTGAACATTCCCGGCCTGGGCTGAGAGGCACACCATGTTTCAAAAAACGGAGCCGCTGGAAAATCTGGTTGACCAATTCGCCCGGTTTCCCGGTATCGGCCGCAAAAGCGCCGTGCGGATGGCTTATCAGGTCATGTCCATGCCTGCGGAACAGGCGATGGAGCTGGCTCAGGCTATCGAGCACGCCAAAAAGGATCTGCACCGCTGCCGTATCTGTCAGGACTTCACCACAGGTGATGTCTGCAAGATCTGTGCGTCCCAAAAACGGGACCGCAGCGTGATCTGCGTGGTGGAATCCCCCCGCGACATCAAGGCCATCGAGCGTACCCATGAGTATAATGGTCTGTACCATGTACTGCACGGCGCAATCTCGCCCATGGACGGTATCGGTGCCGATCAGCTCTGCATCAAGGAGCTGCTGGCCCGCCTGAATGACACCGTCAAGGAGGTCATTATGGCCACCAGTCCCACGGTCGAGGGGGAAGCCACCGCCATGTATATCGCCAAGCTTATCAAGCCGCTTGGCGTCAAAACGACCCGCCTTGCCTACGGCCTGCCTGTCGGCTCCAGTCTGGAATATGCCGATGAAACCACCCTTTACCGCGCCATGGCAGGCCGCGGCGAGCTGTGACACAATTTTTCTTGACTTTTAAGCGCAGGTGCGCTACAATGAGTATCCTGCCAGTGCAAAGGAGGTGTACCCATGGCTGAGGACAAAAGCGGAAAGAAAATGATTGCCGTCAACCGCGAGGTACGCCATGAGTACTTTGTGATCGAGGCGTTGGAGACTGGTATCGAGCTGGTCGGCACCGAGGTCAAAAGTCTGCGCGCCGGCGGGGTAAACCTGAAGGATTCCTGGGCCGATATTGACGATGGAGAGCTGATTGCAAAGGGCATTCACATCAGCCCTTACGAGCAGGGAAACATCTTCAATAAAGATCCGCGCCGCCCGCGGCGTTTGCTGGCACACAAGGCAGAGATCCGCCGTCTGAGCCAGCAAATCAAGCTGCAGGGATACACGCTGGTTCCGCTGTCGCTCTATTTCAAAAAAGGTCGCGTCAAGCTGGAACTGGGCCTGTGTAAGGGCAAAAAGCTGTATGACAAGCGTGCGTCTGCTGCGGCGCGCGATGCCAAGCGCGATATTGACCGCGCCATAAAAACGCAGCGATAAGGTTGTTTTCACTTCACTTTCCCGGTGGGGGACACCCCACCGAATATGCGGGGCTGTAATGGTTTCGACGGGGAGAGAGAGGCGTGAGCAGCGGGCCGTGGCGGTGACCCACGATAAAAGCGCCAACTTAAATTAACTGACAACAATTATCCTGTTGCCGTAGCTGCCTAATTAGGCGCTACCGTCCTGCCTGTGTTAGTACCGCATAGGGTCAGGGCGTCGATTAGGTACTGAACGTGAACGGGCTTAAGCTTTGCGGCCCGGCATGAATTTATGAAGCTACCAAGGTGTAGTGCGTGTGTGCTCGCCCGCACCAAGGAAAATCCAATAAACACACTGCGCCCGGAGATACTCTAACCGATTTCTTTTCGGACACGGGTTCGACTCCCGTCAGCTCCACCATAAAAAGCAGCGTAGATTCGCAAGAATTTACGCTGCTCTTTACATTCGAGTACACAGTTTAGTACACACTAAGCAGAAAAGTACACGCAAAAATCCCCGGCGGGCTGTGACGCCACTCCCTGTGTGCTGCGCGGCGCAGGGGACATTGATCGAGCCATGGCAGGAGCTTATTTTTATGCGATTGGAGTTGGACTGAAGCTCGGACAAAACCCGGACAAAATTTCCCATTTATTTTTCAAAATTGCTTGACATTTGTGATTCACTCCGCTATAATAAATAAGCTGATTTGAGACAGCCCGGTTCAACCGGGTGTAGCGCAGTTTGGTAGCGCGCTTGAATGGGGTTCAAGAGGCCGTGAGTTCGACTCTCGCCACTCGGACCAAACGAGGGGCTGTCCGTTCAGTATACCGCCAAATCCTTATGGGTTTGGCGGATTTTGTTTTATGGTAAACTTAGGGTCAAGTTGTTCAACAAGCGGGACTTTGGTGACAACCACTACGGCTACAGCATAATCCATGAAAATTAAAAATGCCAAAATCCACTACTTTTTCTACTACTTTTTATGGTGCAGAGTATTGACATTTTCTGCGTAGTCGGTTATAATATACAAGCTGACTTGAGACAGCCCGGTTCGACCGGGTGTAGCGCAGTTTGGTAGCGCGCTTGAATGGGGTTCAAGAGGCCGTGAGTTCGACTCTCGCCACTCGGACCAAACATTGGGCTGTAGCAAGCAGCAAAACACCCGCCGGAGCGTCTCCGGCGGGTGTTTTTTATTACATCTGTAAGCCGTAGTCCTGCAGGCACTGCATCAACCCTGTCTGTAAATCGGAGAAGCCGCATCCTGCCGCTGCGCGAAGCTTACCGCCATCCATTCGCAGACTGCGTTTCCAGTCCTGCTTTTCTATATCAGGGCGGATATTCAGCTGTTCGCAGGCACGCAGCGCCGTTTCATACATATCGCAATCATTTTCGCTGCCGAAATTATAAATACCTCCCGGCAGCTCCATAACCTGCGTCAGCTTTTCAACGGCCTCGCGCACATAGGTGATGCCACGATAGTCATGGCAGGAGAACCGCACCGCCTGCTGCCGCATAGCCGCAGTGAGCAGGTTCAGCACAAAATTTCCGCGTATCGGCAGGCCGTACCCCGGCAGATCATACATCCAGGTCGCACGCAGCATCACGGCATCAGGCAGGGCAGACAGCACCCGCTGCTCAGCCTCCCACTTGTGGCGTCCGTAGACATTTGCAGGGCAGAGCGGCTGTTCCTCTGTAAACGGACCGGTTTCGTTAAGGCCCGTGTACACCTGATCGGAGCTAAAGCATATCAGTTTTGCCCCTGCGTGCTTTGCCGCCTGCGCCATCCAAAGCGGGAGCAAAACATTCGCGCGGTAGGATTCCTCAGGATGCTTTTCACTGTAGCCCGTGTCCGAAATTGCCGCCGTATGCAGGATCACATCGGGCTGTGTTCGGCAGATATGCTCCTGTACTGCTGTTTCGTTTGCTGCGGCGAGCATTCCTTTCGGAAAGCTGCACAGCTCATACCGATCGGCCAGTTGGGTCATGATACGCGCACCCACAAAGCCGCCCGCACCGGAAACCAGAACCTTTTTCATAAGACGCCCTCCGAATCGTACATAGCTTGCCTTTATTGTACCGTTTTTGCCCGCCCCGTGCAAGCTGCTTGACAAATTTTGCGGCATTGTGTATACTATTTTCTACTAAAACACAGTGTGGATTTTTACAGTTCCGATACTACTTTTCGCCACACAATGACCCGTGCAAGCCGGTCATTGTGTGGCTTTTTCTATGCGATTTTTGTGCAAAAAAAGGAGTGCACGCGTATGAACGATACCTTTATGAAAGAAAAACCTGTATTTCCGCTGCTGACCTCCATGGCATTGCCCATGGTCGCTTCCATGCTGGTCAGTGCGCTGTACAACATTGTGGACAGCCTGTATGTGGCCCGCATCAGCGAGGAGGCAATGACAGCCCTCTCGCTGGTCTATCCTGTGCAGAACTTCATCAACGCCGTTGCCATCGGCTTCAGCATCGGCATCAGCGCGTTGATCTCACTGCATCTGGGAGCCGGCAATCAGGAGAAAGCTGACACCGCCGCAACGCACGGCATGGTGCTGTCCCTGCTGCACGGCATCATTGCCTCCGGTGCCGGTATTGCTGTCATACCGCGTTTCCTGCGCAGCTTCACTACGGATGAAACCGTTATTGCGCTGGGGCTGACCTATGCGCGCATCGCGTTTCTCTTTTCTGTTATCATCATGGCTGCTATGGCTTTTGAAAAGATATTTCAAGCTGTAGGCTGCATGAAGATCACGATGGCAGGGCTGTCGCTCGGCTCTGTCTGCAACATCATTCTGGACCCATTGCTCATCTTCGGCATCGGCCCCTTCCCGGAGATGGGGATTGCCGGTGCCGCACTGGCTACCGGCATCGGTCAGATGATACAGGTGGTGTTCTATCTCATCGTCTATTTTGTCCGGCCGATTCCCGTACATCTGCGCCGCAGCTGCCTGCATTTCAACCCCAGAATGGGACTGCAGCTTTACTCGATCGGCGTGCCCGCCATTTTAAATCTCGCACTGCCATCGGTGCTCATCACCTTCCTTAATTCTCTCTTGGCAGTCTATTCACAGAGCTATATCGTTGTGCTGGGCATCTATTATAAATTACAGACCTTCCTGTATCTGCCGGCAAACGGCATCGTGCAGGGGCTTCGTCCCATCATTGGCTATAACTATGGTGCCGGGGAGTATGGCCGTGTCAAAAAGGTCTACCGCACTGCCATGGCCATGTGCGCCGCCATTATGGCCGCCGGCACGCTGCTATGCCTCGTCTTGTCGGAGCAGCTGATCGGGTTGTTCAGCACCAACAGTGAAACCATTGCCATCGGCACGACGGCGCTGCGCATCATCTGCACGGGCTTTCTGGTATCCACGATTTCGGTTGTTGTCTCCGGCGCTCTGGAGGGGCTTGGCAAGGGGATAGAGTCTCTGGTGATTTCCCTGTGCCGCTACATTGTTGTCATCATGCCGCTGGCCTGGCTGTTTTGTCACTTTGCAGGCGCAGACGGTATCTGGCATGCCTTCTGGCTGACAGAGTTTTTGACGGCTGCCATCTCGCTGGTGGTTTACCACAAAAGCGTAAAGCTGAACAAAGTATAATCGCCCAAGCGCCGCACACACGCCTCGTGTGGTAAAGCAAAAAAAAGCCGGTGCCCTCCCATTTGGGAAAGCACCGGCTTTCAGTGTTTATGCCTGCTCCTGCACATAGCGGATGAACGCATCACGCTCCGCTGTGGAGCGGACGACCGCTGTATACATCTGGTCGCCCATATCCAGGCGCAATGCCTGCGGGATGCGCCCGCACATCTTGATCCGGCTGCCGTATCGCGCCAGGATCTGGGCGTGGGTGTGCTTGTACTGGTGGCAGTCGCGGCGGCCAGCGTAGACACAGAAATACTTGTGGCCATTCAGGTCCAGACTGCGCACCTCATCATAGCATACCATGTCCGCCCAGATCTGGTAGCAGTCCACAGAGTTGGCATAGTTGATCATATCGGGGGTGTAACCGCCTGCTGGGCGCATATTAACCTCGAGCGCGACATAATCGCCCTTTTTGCCAAGGCCCGGCTTATCCTCGTTCAGCTGGAAAAACTCACAGTGGAAAAACCGGCTTTTAGCGCCAAAGGCCTTGATCGTGCGGAAACCCACATCCTTGAGCGCCGCAGGAACCGTTTTCTGCGTCCAGTAGCTCAAATCGCCGTTCTTACTGACGATGTCCAGCATCGGGGTGGGGAACACATTGGAGGTGTAGAACAGCGGCACACAATGGCTGTCGGCCACGCCGTCAAAGCTGACGATCGTACCGTTGATATACTCCTCCATAATGTACTGCACCGCATGGGGCTCGGCATAGAATTTTTTCAGCTCTGAGAAGTTCTTCAGCTTATAGGTAGCCTCGGCACCGCAGCCGTTATCCGGCTTGACGATAACAGGGTAGCCTACCTCCTTGATAAACGCCCGGGCCGCCGCGAGGGTGCTGACCATGTGGTGGCGTGCCACCGGTACACCGGCTGCACGGTAGCTTTCCTTCATGCGGCTCTTGTACTTGATGCGCTCAATAAAATCATTCTTGGCACCGGTATTGATATTGAAATCGGTGCGCAGCTGGGCATCCATCTCAAGCCAGTATTCGTTGTTCGACTCGATCCAGTCGATTTTGCCGTAGTGGAAGGTGAAGTAAGCGACAGCGCGCAGCATTTCCTCATAGCTGCCTAGATCATCCACGCGATAATACTCCGTCAGGCAGTGCTTTAGCTCACCGGGAATTTCATCAAACGGTGCATCACCGATGCCAAGCACATTGACACCGTTGCGGTGCAGCCGGTCGCAAAAATTCCAGTAAGTGTTGGGAAAATGCGGGCTGACAAAGATAAAGTTCATCGGGTTCTTCAACTTCCTCTCACAAAAAATGCGCGTATGCCGTTTATACAAAGCGGTTCTGCTCACGGCTATACTCATAGCCGATCTCTGCAAGCGCCGCACAAAGCGCCTGCCGGTCCGCCTGCTCACGGTCACAGAAAGCATCCAGTGAGGCATCACGGTCGCGCAGCTGGGTATTCACATAGCTCAGCAGCATAATCGGGTCATGGGGGAGCATGGGTCTACCTCCTAAAAATTCCATAAAAAAGAGAAAAAGCCGGTCACACGATGTGACCGGCATTTTTTCCTTCCAATCAGACCGCGCGGGTAACTTTACCAGAGCGCAGGCAGCGGGTGCAGGCGTAGATATACTTCGGGGAACCGTCCACGATCGCCTTCACGCGCTTGACATTGGGGTTCCAGGTACGGTTGCTCCGACGATGAGAGTGAGAAACCTTGATACCGAACGTGACACCCTTGCCACAGCAAGAACATTTGGCCATAATGCTTGCACCTCCTTTTCAATAGCTTTAACAGTATAGCGTATATGTGCAGAAAATGCAAGAGTTTTTGAAGAAAAAAATTCAGTTTTTTTCATAATTTTGCGTTTTTGTCTGAATCCGGCGCTAAATATTGTGTTTTGTGGCCCTGCGGGGCTTGTCTTGCCGCGGTTTCTACGATATAATAGAAAAGAATTTTAATGGGGTGGTGTTGGCTTTTGAACGGACTGTTGTCTTTGGCGCGGATCGTGCAGTATCTGCTGCGTGCCGTGGTAGTGCTGATTGCGATCCCATTTCATGAATCCGCCCATGCACTGGCCAGCCATCTTCTGGGGGATGATACCGCCGTGCGGGCCGGGCGTTTGTCGATGAACCCGATGCACCACTTTGACCCGCTTGGTGCGCTCTGTATGCTGGTGGGCGGTGTCGGCTGGGCCAAGCCTGTATCGATCAACCCGTACAATTATAAAAATCCAAAGCTCGGCATGGCGCTTTCCGCCGCTGCCGGGCCGGCCAGCAATTTTCTGCTTGCGTGGGTGTCGATGATCCTGTACAAGCTCTGCCGGTACAGCGGGCTGGGGCAGACGCTGCCTGCTCTGTTGATGTTCTTTTATTATATGGTGGCCATGAATCTGAGTCTCGGCGTTTTCAACCTGCTGCCGGTGCCGCCCTTTGACGGCAGCCGCATCGCGCTGCTGTTCCTGCCGCAGAGGCTCTACTTCAAGGCCATGAAATATGAACGGTACATTATGCTGACCGTTCTGGCACTTGTATTTTTGGGCCTGTTAGATATACCGCTGTCGTGGCTTGTAAACGGCATGTGGCGGCTGATGCTGCAGCTGACAGGCTTTGTGGAATTGTTGTGGGGGTATTGATTTTTTGCCGGAAATTCTGACATTCAAGATAGAAGATTTTGAGGGCCCGCTTGATTTGCTGCTCTATCTGGTGGGCAAAAATAAGATGAACCTCTATGACATCAACATCATGGCGTTGATCGAGCAGTACACCGCCGCCATCCGGGAGATGCAGCAGGACAGGATGGAGGTATCCAGCGAGTTTATCGATATGGCCGCCCATCTGGTACAGATGAAAAGCGCCCTGCTGCTGCCCCGCAGCCCCGAGGCTGAGCGGATGAAGGCTGAGCTTACCGGCCGCCTGATCGAGTACAGCGCCTGCAAGGAGGTTGCCGCCCAGCTGGGCAGCCGTGCCCGGGATTTGTTCACCGCAGCGCGCGAGCCGATGCCGCTTGTCGGCGCTGCCGAGTATACCCGCCGCCATGACCCGAACTGGCTGGTACAGGCGTGGTTCAACCTGATGGGCCGCAGCACCCGCAAGCGGAAGCCCACACAGGAAAAGTTTGAGCCACTGGTCACAGCGCCCTTCGTCTCCGTTGCAAGCCGTGTTTCCCACATGCTGCGCGGGCTGCTCAAGGGTCGTTTGCAGCAGATGGGCGAGCTGTTCAGCCGCGAGGAAAGCCGCAGCACAAATGTTGCCACCTTCTTGGCCCTGCTGGAGCTGATCCGCGCCGGCCGCGTTCAGGTGGACGACAGCGGCACCCTGCAGCTTGACCGCACACACCGCAGAAGAAAGGACAAAACGCAATGACAGAACGACAGGAGCTTGGCTCTCTGGAAGCCATGCTGTTTGCCCATGCGGAGCCGGTGGAAACCGCCCGTCTGGCGGATGCTCTGCGGCTGGACACAGACGAAACAGCCGAGCTGCTGCTAAAGCTGCAAAAACGGCTTGACGAGCAGGAGAGCGGCATGGTCCTCCTGTTTTTTGAGCCGGACCGTTGGCAGATGACGACCCGCCCGTATTACGGCGAGATGGTCAAGCGGATTCTTGATACCCGCCGCAATGCGCCGCTTTCACCCGCAGCGCTTGAGGTACTGGCCGTCATCGCCTACAACCAGCCTGTGTCCCGCAGCTTTATTGAGCAGGTCCGCGGCGTAGATTCCTCATCCACCGTCACAAAGCTGCTGGATAAGGGCTTGATTGAGGAGGCCGGCCGTCTGGATCTGCCGGGCAAGCCGGTCGCCTTTCAGGTCACCGACACCTTCTTGCGCGTGTTTGGGCTGGGCAGCCTCAATGACCTGCCGCCGCTGCACGGCGAGGTGCAGGAGGAGCCTGCCCCCGAAGCCGACGGCGATGCCGAGCAGCTGGAATGGAAGTGATTGCCGATGGCTGTTCTCTTGTTTGTCCTGTGGCTGATTGGCTGGATACTGCTGGCGTTGCTGGTTATCCTGCTCGCCGCGCTCGTTCTGCCGCTGGGGATACGGGTTTCCTACCATCCCGGCAGCCTGCAGGTCAGGGCGTATTACGGGCCGCTGCAGTTTACGCTTTGGCCGCGGGGCGGCGCGGGCAATGCCCCTGCAGCGCCGCAGTCTGCGGCCGCCCCCACACCGCCCGCAGGTAAACCGGCAGCCACAGAAGGGGAAATGCGGCTCGCTGCCACAGCGGGCAAACCG
>OGWZ01000735.1_pt1 | contig 34426 bp, 38 predicted proteins | sample 1576141 | NCBI WGS metagenome assembly OGWZ01 (sample SAMEA3541512, study PRJEB24748) | human gut metagenome | biome: human gut; feature: human-associated habitat; material: faeces | place: China | collected 2012
AAGACGGCTATGGCATTTCGTTTACCAGCGCAGGGACCGCTGCCAAGATCACCAACAGCAGCAGTACAAAAGCCACCATCAAAGCCGCTGTGCCAACCAATTTTGCAAGCGACAGCGGCGCATACACCATTTCCTTTGATGGTCCTATCGGATTCCAGAATACAGCCGGCACCAACATCCAATCCTCTGCCGGCGCAAAACTCCTCTATTCCGATACCGCCGCTGCAGCCGTAGCAAATGGCGGCTTCAAGACCACAGAAGCAGATGGAAAAGATTACATCTACCCAACACTCGCAGAAGCATTAGCAGTGTCTACAGACAGTTCCGTAGAACTCGTCAACAACTACAGCGGCAACCAAACCCTGGACTGCGCAAAGAACCAGACCATCCGTTTGAATCTCCAGGGCCATACCTATACATACACCGGCGAAGCAAGCACCAAAGCCACAGTCAATATGCTCGGTAACAATGGCAAATTGACCATCATCGACGGCAAGATCGATTGTGGTAAAAATGCCGGCGTAGATATTCTTGGCTCCAAGAGTAAACTCGTTCTGGACAGCGTAGATATCATCGCAGACAAAGCCGATTACGCCATCAGCAGCAGAGCAGATAAAGAAGGCAATAACCTTATCGTCAAGAACGGCTCAACCCTCTCCGCTGATGCCGGCGTAGGGATCTACTGGCCTTCCGCTGGCACAGTCACCATCGACAGCGCAGACATTACCGCTCATACCGGTATCCAGATCATTTCCGGTGATCTAGAAATCACAGGACGAAATACCAGCATCACAGCAATCGGTACAAAGCAGAAAAAACCAGCAACAGATACCGACGCCATCCTGGACGGTTCCGCTGTTTCCGTTGTGAAACGCAGCGGCTATACCGCTCCAGATTCCGTTAAAATTCTCGCCGGTTCCTTTGTCTCTGAGAAGGAAAATGCCATCAACGCCTACACCTACGATGACGATACCGAAAAGAAAGGGACCTGGAAGAACGCAGGAAAAGTCATCAACATTACTGGTGGTAACTTCTCAGAACCAATCTCAGCAAAATTTCTGGATGATTCCTTGAATTATGAAGTCATCAGCATGACATACAACGAAGCCCCATATAGCTACTACACCACCCTCAGCGCTGCTGAGACAGCTGCAGCGGGAGGGGATATCATCGTTGAAATCAGCGACCGCGATTCCGATGCCCAGCAGTACGGCGTAGTGCTCGATTATGATTATGGCAACCGGATCATTGAAAGAAAAGTCGTGAAAGGCTCCAAGATCAAACTGCCAAATCCAAAGAGAAGCGGCTATACCTTCAACGGATGGTTGCAAGGCAATAAGATCTACTCCGCAGGAGATACCATCACCATTACAGGCAATATCACCCTGATCGCCGATTGGGAGAAATCAAAAGAAGAAGGCAAGGAATACCGTGTGACTATTGCCGAAGCCGCTCATGGCAGTGTGACCATCGCCAAAGAAGATAGATGGGCAGAAGAGGACGAACTGATCCTGATCACCGTGAAACCAGATAAAGGCTATGAAGTGAAAAACGTCAGCGTCTACAAGACCGCCAACAGACCCGTTCATGTATGGGAACGCTCCGACGGTAAATATGCCTTCGTCATGCCAGATCACGACGTCACAATCATGGCGACATTCGTCAAGAGCGATGAAGAAGTCGTTGATATGCCGTTCGTCGACGTTCATCCATACAACTGGTTCTACCAGGATGTGAAGTACGTCTATGAGAGTGGCCTTATGACAGGGACCGCTTATGACAAATTCGAGCCAAATACGTCCATGACACGCGCCATGATCGTTTCCGTTCTGCACCGCTTAGAAGGCAGCCCAAAACCGCATAGAACCTCCCCATTCCAGGACGTAGCAGATAACGCCTGGTATAAAGATCCAATCGATTGGGCAGAGGGCACCGGCATCATCCACGGCTACAGCGTCAGCGAGTTCGGACCAAACGACCCGATCACCCGCGAACAGATGGCAGCGATCCTTTACAACTACTCTCAGTATAAAGGCAAGAACGTATCCGCTCGTGCCAATCTGAAAGGCTACTCCGATTACGACCAGATCAGCGGATGGGCCATGGACGTTATGCGCTGGGCTCATGCAGAAGGACTCATTAACGGCATGACCAAAAAAACCTTAGAGCCACAAGGTAACGCAACCCGCGCTCAGGTAGCAGCGATCTTCCAGCGTTATCTTGAAGATTGATCAGCGGCACCAGCCGCTGCCACAGCAAAAAAACAAGGGGCTATCATTTCGTGTGATAGCCCCATATCTTTGTCCGGCTGAGTATGTAAAAAGTAATGATCAGGAAGGTAGGAATGAAAATGGTCTATGGATACATTAATGCGTTAATAGCTCTACCTCAAATTTCAGAAGAAATGCTTAAAGGTGAACGGTTTAAAGATCTATGGAAGCAATTTAAAGAGTTGCCAGATATAACGTCTATTTCTAAGATTTTTGTTCGAGAAAAAAATAGTAGAGCTTATCTTTTGCAGACTTCACCAGATAAATCGTTGTTAGCCATGATTTCGGATATAACGAAAGAAAAAGAGAGTGAACTGCATTTTTTGGATCGTGTTGAAAATAAACTGATAGAAAGTACTGGTCCCGGCGATATTATTATAACTTCAACGTTATTGAATTTTCCTCGCTATCTGGACCAAGCACTTATAGTTGTTAGATTCTTCTATGAAAAAAAGGTTCGTGTGATCGCTCTTCTTGAAAAGTTTGATTCGTTTGCTGAGAATAGATTGATGGATTCAACTATCTATTTCGATTTTCAAGTGAGCCGTGCTGTGGAGCAGAGAAACATGCGTCAAAATAAAGAAATGCAGGAAATCGAAGAAAAAATAAAGGATCATCTTCCTAAACAAGGGAGAAAAAGGTTTCAAGTATCGGATTTTTCTTTTTTCGATCAGTATTTTCAAGAATGGGATAATGGAGACATTAGTAAGGGTGAGTTTGCAGAAAAACTAGGTATTAGCAAGGCGACATTGACGAGATTAATCGACGAATACGTTAGTCAAAAATGTTCCTCTGTACATCCAATCTCTTAGGAGAGACCGTCATAGTACAACAAAACTCACTATGCAACGCCTCCCAGATTAACGAAATTTAAGAGCGATTTAGCAAACTCAAATCCACTTATAGTCCCGCTTAACGAAAGCCTGCGCTTCGCAGCATCTATCCAAGTCAACCCCGCCTATCAGGTGCAAAATCTCCTTGATACGATCATTCAGGAACAACAGGCACAGACCTTCTCAGAAAAGGTTCTCATAGGTACATAGCCCTTTTTGGCCGGCAGAACGCATCTTGCATGGGTAGCAGCGGACGCCCTCATTATTCCTTTGTGCTTGAAGCAAGCCGCTGTCAGAGCGTTGGAGAGGACCCTTAAAATGCAGGCGAACTCTGCTGGGGAGTGCCGCTTCCAACAAAAATATCCACTGTCTTTTCAGTGAGATCTCCCAACGTTCCAATATAATAACCTCTGTCCCACAGATGCCCATTCCATTTATCCTCCTCCGCGATCTCTGGATGGATTCGGAAAAAATTCCTGGCGCTGTTTCCCTTGAGATTCTTTATGACGTTAAGCGGCGTTTGTTTCGGAGAAAAGCGAATAATCATGTTCACGTAGCATGGTTGGATATCAATGCTTTCTATAATAATCTCCGCTTTCTTGGAAACAAAGAAGAAAACATCCTCCAGGTCCTGGATGAGATCAGCGGAAACAAAAAGATCCTGCTTTTTGTACGTTAAAAATATTACTTGAAACCGAAATCTGTAAACGCTACCTCCTTCATATGTCGTATCTGGTATGCGTTTTTTCATAATATCACCTCTGATTTTATCCGAAGCTAATCCTCCATGAAAACCGCTATATAGTGCTATTTTAACACGTTTATAGCTTGCCGCAAAGCTCCATATGCGGTCTAATATAACTAGAAAAACAATGTTCTATAATGAAATAGTAAGGAGTGTTTATTATGTTTAACGAGGAATTATATCGAATGCAAATTGCCAACGAGTGGCCCGAAGGACGTGCTTGTGCAGTCGCACATATCCGAGGGATCTGGTGCGGGCACGAGGGGTTCGACGTCGAAGGCTGCCGTGATTGCATGAAAGAATCCATCGCTTGGCTTTTCGAGAAAGTTGCTGAATCTGGCAATAACCAAATAGAAGAGAAATCTCAAAAGAATCATCCCTTCATGGAAGAGTATATCATAAAAGCCCAGGCTCTTGAAGCGATCTTGACTTCCGGGGAGCTGTCTGCTGAAGCGTGGGCGGCGGTTTATAACAGTATTAAATCCATTCCTGCAATCGATGCGACACCGACTATCCATGCACCTGTACGCCATCGAGGCTTCGACCTATATGAAGGCCGCTGGCAGACTTGCGGGAAATGTAATTATGAGAACAACACCGAGGATGCAATATTCTGTGGTGGATGTGGGGCGAAATTGGATGGAGAATACAAAGAATACTAATGCTCAATGCCTTCTTTCATAAGAAAAGAAGGCATTGAGCTCGTTTACTAGGCCACCTCAAAACTTGAAAGATTTTAAGAGGAAAATTGCATCATTTCAGCATTATCTGCATCATTTTGTGATATAATGGTGCAAATAATAGAAAATGAGGTAGAAAAGATTGCATCATTTTGATTATGATAGAACTCCAGAAAAATTGTTGACACCGCAGATCGTTCAACTTTTAGGTCAGATTCGAGAAGAAAAAGGTAAGCAGGAACTCTTTCTTGAAGCCAATGTTGATGAATTGAAACATCTGTTGGAGATTGCTAAAATCCAGAGTACCGGTGCTTCGAATAGGATTGAAGGGATCTACACGTCGGATCTGCGTTTAAAAGAGTTGGTTTCAGAAAAAGCAGAGCCAAGGAACAGGTCGGAGGAAGAGATCGCTGGTTATCGCGAGGTTTTGGCGACGATTCATGAAAGCTATGATTATATACCGGTGAAGCCAAATATGCTCTTGCAATTGCATCGTGATTTGTATTCTTACTCTAAAAGTGCAGTGGGTGGAAAATATAAAAATGATGATAATGTGATCACGGAAACAGACGAAGCAGGAGTTAGAAAAGTACGCTTTCAACCAGTTCCAGCTTTCCAAACGGCAGAAGCGATGGATCAATTGTGCGATGAGATGAACAAAGCATGGCAGGATGAGAAATTTGATAAGCTGCTTTTGATTCCTATGTTTATCTTAGATTTTTTATGTATTCATCCTTTCAATGATGGAAATGGACGCATGAGTCGACTATTGACGTTGCTGTTTCTTTATAAGAATGGTTGCATCGTTGGTAAGTACATCAGTATTGAAATGCTTATTGAAAAAACTAAAGAGACTTACTATGAAGCCTTGCAACGTAGTTCCTATGGATGGCATGAAGATATCAATGATTACGTGCCATTTGTCTCGTATTACCTGGGTATTGTGTTAAAAGCTTATCGAGAATTTGAAAGCCGCGTGAAGCTGATGCAGGATCGTTCATTATCAAAACCAAAACGGATTAAGGCTGTAATCGATGGGCATATTGGAAAAATAACGAAAAAACAATTGGTTGAGCAATGCCCGGATATCAGTTTGACAACGATTGAACGTACGTTGGGGGATCTGGTAAAGTCTGGGTATATTAAGAAAGTGGGAGCTGGGCGTTCAACAGCTTACATAAAGGCTGATTATATAGAGTAGCTGTTTTTTTTAAATTAGAGATATTGAACAACAAGAAAGGGGATGCACTATGAAAGAAAAAAGAAAATGGATCAGTGCTGTTTTGACGATGGGATTGATGATCGGCTTGGTGCCAGGAGAAGCGTTTGCTGCTGAGTACATCGATTCAGCTGATTACAGCATAGAACGACATGATTTTTCGTGGAGTGAAAATGGTCAGTTGAAACTGCTGCATTACTATGATCAGGTAGTTTTAGATGAAACAAATGAGCAGGCAGTTTCCATCAATCAATCTCTACAGCAACATTACAACACATTTTATGCAGGGGTATCAGACATTGTTTCCGAAGCACAGAGAGTGCCACCATACTATGAAGGGCAATATTATCGCTACTACTACGAACCGGAAGTTTCAAAAAATCAGGATGGTATTCTCAGTGTTGCTATGAATTGGTATTGGAATTTTGGCGGTGTCAATAATTTAGGTACTGATGGTCTGAACTATGATCTTAATACAGGGAATAAGCTTGATCTGTCTGATTTGTTCTCGCTTTCCGATGCTGAGATCGAACGCTATTTCAAAGATCAAACATTGAATTTTATAAGCACACATCCAAACTATCCATGGTGGCAAGGTAGTATTCAGGATGCCAGAGAGATTGTGAATGGATACCAATTGGAAGATTTCAACTACTACGTTGAAGGAAATAGCATCGTGTTGGTATACGAACAATATGAACTTGGCCCTGGGGCGCTTGGCGTTGTGAAGGTTCCTTGCCCGATCATCAACAATACGATTGATGTGACACTGGATGGCAACACATTGACCTTTGATCAGCAACCGATTATGGATAATGATCGTGTAATGGTGCCAATTCGTGCGATTTTTGAAGCGCTGGGCTATACTGTCGATTGGAATCAGGCCACTCAGACGGGAACTGCGACCAATGGTGACAATACAATTACCGTGCAGGTGAACAATGCTGCGATCACCTATGATGGCGGAACATATTGGTGTGATGTGACACCAAAGAACGTGTCTGGACGTATTCTCGTGCCAATTAGAGCGATCTCAGAAAGCGCTGGGTGCGATGTATTCTGGAATCAGACGATGAAAAAGGTTATTATTGAAGATGAGTAAAAAAGATAGGAAGTCGTGATTTTTTACGACTTCCTATCTTTGGTTATGGAGAATAAAAAACGATTCAAAACTTTACAGTTTTGACAACGACAAACGAATGCGATAAAATAGCGGTGTGAAGTAGTGTCAAAACTCATGGTCAAAAAAGGCGGTGATATATAGTGAAATATGGGTATATCCGAGTATCAACGCGAGGGCAGGCTGCTGACGGAAATAGTTTAGAAGCTCAGAGAGAAGCGCTAGAGGCTGCCGGAGCTGAGAAAATTTTCGAAGACGTAATGACAGGAAGAGTCGTGGACCGTCCGGCGTTTGATGAGATGCTTGATACAGTACAATGTGGTGATGAGATCATCGTTACTAAGCTGGATCGATTTGCACGAAGTGTTGGGCAGGCATCTGAGCTGATCACGAAGCTGATCGACGATGGAGTGAGCGTGAATGTTTTGAATGTCGGAAAGCTGGATAATTCATCCACTGGGACATTGATGAGAAATATGTTGCTTTCCTTCGCGCAATTTGAACGGGATCTGATCATCGAGCGTACGCAAGAAGGAAAGGCGATTGCGCGCCAAAAGTCGGGCTACCATGAAGGGCGGCCGCAAAAATTTTCAAGACAGCAGATAGATCATGCAATGGATCTATTGAAAGATCATTCTTATGGGCAGGTTTCGGAGATGACAGGGATTAGTAAATCAACATTGGTACGCAAGAAAAGAGAAAGGACAGCTAAAAACAAAAATGTATAAGAAAATGGCAGCACATATGAAGAAACAAGTTGAATCTGGAAAGGTACCTGATGAGGCTAAGGAAAGTGTTTTGAGATCAGCCGAAGTGTACGAATTCATTGGCGAAGCTGACGAGCGCGGATTGCTTCCAGATGTTGTAGATAATCTATTAGATGTTGTAGATAATCTATTAGGGGAAGGCCTGTTTAATGATGCAATAAAAGGGTATGTATCCATGGCTTTAAATGACGTTGAGTTAACACAGTCGACAAAAGATGCCATTGAAAGTAATCTTCGATATTATCTTGACACTAAGACTTTTAGTGAGGCCAGAGAATATTATCGACGACATTAAGGGGGAAAATCTATGAAATTCGGAAAGAAAAAAATTATTGCTGCTACATTGCTATGTGGGATGCTGTTCGCACCAACGCCATCGTTCGCTTATCGGGAATTTACATATAATGGTGCTATTATTTATGAATGGACATACGAAAACAATATGCCGGGTTACACCCTTAGCCAGCCAATTACCATTCATGTAGATGGGAAATATATTCCATCTGATGTTGATCCGACTATTAGAAGTGGGCGTACCATGGTACCCCTTCGAGCTGCCGGAGAAGCGCTTGGTGCGCAAGTGACATGGGATCAGGAGGCACAGACAGCAACGGCAATGAAAGATAATCGCGTGGTGCAATTTCATTTAAACAGTCAAACGTACTATATAAACGGACAAACACAGTACACGGATGTAGCGCCAACTATGATCAACAATAGAACGTTGTTACCTTTACGTGTTTTTGCAGAAGCATTGAATGCAGATGTATTCTGGGATCAATCCTTGTATGATGTACAGATAGATACTCCCGCAGCAGACATTACAGCGCCAACAATCCCAACAGACGTTACTCAGAAAACTGCTGACTTTATAAAAAAATACTATGTTCAGCCAGATCCGAATGATCCTGTTGTAGGGAGCTGGAGAAGCAAATATACCGTTCCTCACAATGAGATTTCTGAAGTTGATATGACACCGGATGGTACAGAGTACGATTCCTACAAGTTCGTCACAAAAACAGGAAATAATAAATATCAGACCGTTGAGATGACAGTTGAAGATTATTACTTGGACTTCTATTTGATTGCACGCAATGACAATACTTATTATGCAGGCGATAACATCTTTTACATCAACGAAGGATCACGTGTTTATTCTTTAAGTGCACCACGAGGATGGATGATGGGACAGACTTACTATCAGATAGACAATAATGCAATGCGTACAGTAATAGCTTATGATACATTTGGAAATCCTTTACGCGATGACTTAAATTATTTTAAGACGAATCCTTTGACAAAATTCTGATCAGCAAGTGTTGGTGAGCAATGAAATTCAGTAAAAAATTGAAGGAGAATAGCATATGAAGAAAAAATCATTGCAGCATCTATGATCGCAGCCTTATCTATAACCAGCGTAGCACCAGCCGTTGCTGCAACAACAGAACCACTAACTATTTCTAGTAGGGTAGGAAATACCATTCCAATCATCGTAAATGGATTAGAAATCGCTTGCGACCAACCGCCAGTCATCATTGAAGGCAGAACGCTTGTACCATTACGTGCCATTTTTGAGGTGTTAGGCGCAGAAGTCTACTGGAACAATGATACAAGAAGCGTGATCGCAACAAGAGGTGATACAACCATCTTATTGACCATTGGCAGTTCGATCTTATATAAGAACGGAGAAACGGTCTACATGGACGTTCCCGGACAGATTATTAATGACAGAACAATGGTTCCATTACGTGCTGTATCTGAATCCTTCGGCTCAAGCGTCTATTGGGACAATGCTACACGAACTGTTCGTATTTACACGGATACCTATAACGAACCAGAAGAACCGTCTGAACCAGATATCAACGAGCCAACTGATCCAGTGGATCCAGAACCACCAGAAGATGATCCAAGTGTTAAACCTGAAGATCCTGAAATAACCCCACCGGAAGAAGAAAAACCTCCTGTAGTGGATGATCAAGCTGCTGCATATTATTCTGCAATGGATCTCTATAAGAATGGTTATTCTTATCAAGCTTACTACGCTTTCCGAGACCTTGGTAATTACCGGGATAGTGTGGAGATGATGGAAAAGGCCAAGCTATTGAACCGGATTTCCTATAATTTCAACGATTATACATCTAAATGGTTTGTGTCGCACGTAAATGATTTTGTGCCAATATCTGAATCAGAAATACCATCCATTATGACACAGGGCTCTTGGTTATGTCCGGGATCACAGTCTCTTGGATATTCAATTGACACTTTTTTAGAAAATGGAACGCGATTATATAATGGTTCCCCAGCTATGGAATGGCACGTCGCATTCGGCGGAATTTATCCTCTAGCATATGACCCTAACAATACGAGCTACACGCTCTATTCTTTAATACTCCAGAAAGATTTCAGAAAACTGACAGATGGTGTTTATGCTGATATTGCCGTGAAAGTTTCTGAACCAATTAAATCTGGACCGTCTGCAGATATCTATATTCAAAAAGGATCGATATTTGGGAATGCTTATGAAGCTTGTATGGAACGTCGAATATCATACATGAATGCTGGAACCGCTATTGTTGTTCGTCAGGATGAAACAGGTATGAGTTATCTGATTCCATTTGATCCAAATACCGGGATTGTGTTTGGCGAAAAAATGCCATCCTAAAATTGGCTGAGAAAAAACAATGGCAAGCCGTGTATGATCCCGCTGCTCAAAAACGCTGGTTGGACAAGAATCCAGAACGACGCAAGTATCTGACGCATAAGAGACGTGCAAGATCTTTTTTTACGCGATGTGACATGAATGAAATGCAGACCATTATTCATGAAAGAAGAAAATTTCTAACCAGCGACGAACACACTGACAGAAAATATAACAGCATAGGAGGGATACCAAATGCCAGATTTGTTCCAACTTTATCCTGATCTTGAAAAAATCTACGATACCTACGGTGCCGGCATATTAGAAAAAACTCGCCTCGCCAAAAATTTCGAAGTCTATTGCAAAAAGCATACCGTCCGCTGGGGTTACGGAAAAAAACGATTAGAGAAAGAATTTCCTGAGCTCAAACCCATTAACGCGAAGGAAATGATATCCTCTTCTTCAAATGGTGATTATGTCTTGTACCTGGATCTGAACGGTTTCATTCGTTTTTCTTTCACGCTGCAGTTGACAGAAAATGATCAAAAATCATTTTCTGTCGAAAAACTATCCGCGAGATATGGGATAACCTATCTGCAGGAATATGGTACTTGGCAAGCAGGGACGGTCAATCTCCAATCTGTCCATTCTCTCTTGGAAACTCACGCCATTCTCCATTTGATCGCTGAGGAAAAACGAAAGAAAAACAGCTTGAAGTTTGAACAGGGACCCTTGCCAGACGACGATTATTCGAAGTTTTTCTGATTTTTCCAGCCCAAGACAGGAGAAAAGCGTCCGCTTCTCTGGTAAATACACCGCAGCATGACATGAGGATATATTAGCTGCTGTGTTCTGTTAAGGTCGAGGATCAGCTGCCATATGGGCATGGCGAGAAGTCGGTCTATATCATCGGCAGCTTCATCCATCTTTCGCGAGAAGAGACCTTTGCGATCCGTTGCTCTTGCTGTCTTACTTCATATTGCAGACTTGCAAGCGACGTATTTGGATGAATAGGCCGTAAGATAATTTAGAACAAGAGATCGTTGATCCCTCTTCCGATCACGCACGGTTGGACGAGGGATTTTTTAACTGGGAGGAGTGATAATGCTTACCGAAATTTTAACCGCTTACGCGAGTGTGCCTCCGGCATCGATGATCATTTGGATAGTTGTTCAGATTGTTGTTTGGATCGCAATTTTGAGCATGCCTGTGCGTATGAACCGACAGCATCGAGCCCTTGAGCATTCTTTGGAAGATCAGACCCTCAAACTGGAGGCGCTGGCTAATCGGTTGGAGGTGTTCCAAAGAACAGATAACCACCCAGACGGGAACAAATTCCAAGGAAGACACGAAAATGTTATACACAGATGCTGCGGGCTGTTGCGCGGAAAGGTCAATTGCATCGTGGAGCGGATTGTCTTTGAAAGCGCAGACATCGCCGGGATGGAGGCTGCCTTTCACGAGGTAGAGGACCGCTGTCTAGATAATGAAAACACTAGGAACCCCCTGAGGCAAATTCTATAAACAAACCCGTTTAGAATATGATTAACAGGAGCGAGTGGGAATAATGCGAATAACGGCGCAAACTCGTATGAATGGCACCCCATCTGTTAGACAGTATGCTATACTTTCTAACAGATGGGGTGATTTATTATGCCATGAGGAATATGCAACAAACGTTACACGCCAGAATTCAAGCAAGAAACATGCGAAATGAAAATTTAAGCGTAATCGAAATGATGCGAAGGTTTGAGATCGATGACCATGGTATCATCAAGCGCTGGGAACGGGTCTATCTTGAAGAGGGCACGGAAGGCTTAGCGATGGACCGGTGTGAAAAATCGCTAAACTATCTCGTGCCATCTTTTATAACCATTTGAAACGGATGCAAAGGGCAAATAAAAGCGTTCTCTTATATCTATCACGAAAACAGGGGGTATGGATACCAGCATATTCCAGGTATTATCTAATAAAACGATAAATTTGAGCTACAAGACAGGGCAGCGTTTCATGAAGTCACTGAGACAGGCTTGCCATGTTAGAGATAAGAAATATCGATCTTAAAAGGGAAAGTTGTCAATATCATACAGAATCTGTTGAACAGAGACTTTTAGGCAGGAATGTCAAAGCAGAAGTGGGGGGGGGGCGATGGAACAGAGCTCGGCTTGTTCGGTTAGAAACTTCTAGATCTGACAACAGATATGTGGTCGGTTATATCATCTCTGAGTGGACAGTTCTGAAGACTGTTTTTTCTTATAGTGTATGGAACCACTATTTTGGTAAAAATAGTTCGGTAGGCGGCAAATGAATCGGTTTTAATAAAGAATTTATTATGTAATTGATCACGAAATAAAAAAACATTTTTTGAGAAAAAGTTGATATTTTCGTAGTAAAATCAAATCATGATTGGAGGTAAAAGTATGGAATATTGGATGAAATGCCTCCGGCTTCTTCATAAAAGTAGAAGGTTGCGATATGATGAATTCTTCAGAATACAGTTAAAATGTATTTTCTTTGTTGTAGTTTCTAGCTTATCAACAGTGGTTTTTCCGAGTTTTGTAAGCAAGATCATAGATCAAGGTATAGGAGCAAGAAATTTCACCAATATATGTCTATTTAGTTTTTTGCTAATGCTGTCAGGTGTAGTGATGGTAGTAGCAAATTACGCATATCAAATGTCGTTTTTTAAGTTTTCGCAGAAAATTGTGCTGGAATTAAAAGAAATGGTTTTTGAAAAACTATTAAAAACTAATATTAACTTTTGGAGTGAACATTCGGCTGGTGATATGCTTAAAATCTTAGAAAGTGATATTTCTGCTATTCAGAGTATGTTTACTCGCTCAATCAGCACCATAGTATCTAGTTCATTCATGTTTCTGGTTGTTGCCGGGTATTTGATTTACCTTCATTTTACAATTGGCGTTTTATTAATTATAACAACCTTAATAATTATTTTTGTTCAACGTGAATTTGGAAAGAGATTGGAAAAAATTGTGTATCCACTTCGAGATGAAATTGGTCGGTTTACGGCCTTTTCTAATCAAGTGTTAAATAATATTATTAATATTGAAATGGTTGGGGATACTGAGAGAATTAGCAAGCAATATATTTGCATGAATAAAAGTATTATACAAAGCTCTATTAAACAGATTAGAATGGTAACAGTCTTGCAAAATTTTATTTCAAGTTACAGTATTTTTAGTTTGTTCATTGTTATGTTTATTGGTGCAAAAGCTGTTATAGAAGGTAGTATGACAGTGGGGGCTTTGGTTAGCTTAACAATGTACACACAGTGGTTATTGGGGCCGTTAATGTCTTTAGGGATTGATAAAAAATCGAAATATTTCATTGACACCACAATAGCAAAGTCCGATAAAGAAAGATATATTAAAGAAATGATTGAAAAATATATTGAAAACAAAGGACTAAAGGTTCTAGAGTCGGATTATATAAAATATGGATACCAGCCATACTTAACAGGAGATGACTTTCATTCTATAATAAAACTTGCTGAACAGGCGTTGGATGTTTTTCTTCCAACATATGATGGCATTAGTTATAGGACTTTTGATAATGCGGTAACTATGGTTCGATATTTTGAGCAATATTCCTAATTTAAAGGAGCACATCTATGAAAAAAATATTAGCGATTGATGATGAGCAAGATTTACTTAGTGTAATAAAACGATATTTTACATTATTAGACTATGAAGTGATTACAGCATGTAATGGGAAAGAGGGCATAGAAAAAACATATTTAAATCCGGACATTATTTTGTTGGATGTATCCATGCCGGATATGGACGGCTATGAAGTTTGTAAACAAATACGTGAGCAAGTACAGTGTCCGATATTATTCTTGACAGCCAAAAACGAATTACAGGATAAAATATATGGATTTGAAACTGGCGCAGACGATTATATCGTCAAACCATTTGAGTTAGAAGAATTGCATGCACGTATTGAAGCCCATATTCGGCGTGAATATCGTTCAAAAGAAAAAAACTGCGTAACCTTTAGAAATGAACTTACTATAGATTATCAGCTTAGAAAGGTTGAAATTAAGGGACGAGAATTACAATTGACGAAAAAAGAGTATGATCTTATTGCCACGCTTTCTATGAATGCCAATAGCGTTTTATCGCGCGAACAGCTGTATGTCAAAGTATGGGGATATGACAAAATGGGAAATGACGAAACCGTTACTGAGCATATAAGTAAAGTAAGATTAAAGCTATCAAAATTTACTGATCATAATTACATAAAAACAGTTTGGGGATGTGGATATACATGGAATTCCTAAAAAACACGGATTTAAAACGTTCTCTGTTTATTACGACTTTTTTTGGTCTAGTGATCGGTTGCATTTTGGCAGCGGTTTCTTTTTTCTTCATGGAGAGCGCTTATCAACATTTCTATAATCCTGTTGTTAATATGAATTTTGAACAGGATTTTAATAATGGTCATATGACTATCGAGGGTACAAACGACACGGGCATAGTAGCAACTGATTCCCTATTAGGACAATCATTAGATTTTCTTCAAGTTTTTGTGCCAATTTTTTTTATTATTTTGTCAATCGTTGTTGCAAATATATTATTTTATCGCTGGAAAATAAAGACACCGATTGAAGAATTAAAAAATGGGGCAAATAGAATAGTAAATAATGACTTACATTTTGCAGTGACTTGGCAATCAAATGATGAACTGGGACAGGTATGTTTCGCTTTTGAAAAAATGAGGCGTGTTGTAGAGAAAAACATTGAGGAACTATTAAAGGATAAAGAAGAGCAGAAGAAGTTAACGGCAGCTTTTTCTCATGATCTCAAGAATCCAATAACAATCATAAAGGGAGAACTCACAATTATTTCTAAAAGTATTGAGCTCGCACAGATTAATAAAGAAAGTTTTAAAGAATCGTTGCTGATTGTCAATAAGAATTTGGATCGCATAGAGCGTCGTATTGAAGCGATGAATCATACAGTTAAGATGGAATTGATCAATGTCGCGAAGGAGCCAGTAGAATTCAAGCGGTTCTGTAATGAGTGCCGTCAACATCTTGAATTTGTGCTAGAAGGACTGGGAAAGACATGGCAGTTGGATTGTTATGGGAAAAATGCACGCTCTTTAAATATTGATTTGGATGTTTTTTATAATGTAGTCGATAACGTAGTGTTAAATAGTGCGCGATATGCAAAAAATATAAATATTGAAATTGGGTTGGTTGAGAATATGGTTAATGTTAATATTCAAGATGATGGTCCAGGTTTTTCAGAATACATATTAAAAAATGGAATGCAACCCTTTACGAGAGACAAGAATGACTACACTAATCATTTTGGTTTGGGATTATATATATGTAATTTATTGAGTAAGAAACATGGAGGTAGTTTTTCTATTGCAAATAATGATGTAGGGGCAATTTGTGAAATTGTTTTCGAAGTAAGTTAAAGCGTGAAACTTGAGAGAAAGTTGATATTTGCTAGGTATACTAACTTTTATGGAGGTGGAAGAGATGAAAGTTAGAGCAGAAAATTTGTCGAAATTTTACGGTAAAAATGACAGCAGAGTAATTGCTTTGAACCATGTTGATGTAGTGATTGAAGAACAAGAATTTGTTTCTATTACTGGTGCTTCGGGAAGCGGGAAAAGCACGTTATTACATTTATTAAGCGGTTTAGATTTTCCGTCTACAGGAACAGTGTTTTATAATGCACAAAATATTTACTCTTTAAATGATAGTGAGTTGTCGCAAATGAGAGGAGAAAAAGTTGGTTTTATATTTCAGCAATTTAATTTAATGCCAGTTCTAACAGCTCGAGAAAATATTCAAATGCCATTAATGTTAACAAAAAAAAAAAATGAAAGCGAATATTTCTACTCGTTAGTAGAGAGTCTTGGCCTTACTGATCGCTTAGATCATTTCCCGAATGAATTATCCGGAGGCCAGCAACAACGTGTCGCAATTGCACGGGCATTGATTAGTCAACCAGACATTATTTTTGCAGATGAGCCTACAGGAAATCTAGACAGTAAAAATGGTGCTGAGGTAATAGAAATTTTAAAAAGAATATGGGAAGACATGCGAACAACGATTGTACTTGTGACTCATGATCAGAAACTTGCTAACTTGGCATCGAAACAATATCGTATGATAGATGGCAGACTGATGGAGGTGTAACATGAAATCTTATAGAAGTGTTGCACTTAAGGAAATTTGGCATCAAAAGCTTTCCTCGGCTTTTATTGTCATAGCACTTATCCTCTCCTCAGCGATGACGACAGCAATTGGGCAGTCAATTGGAATTCTGGATGCGATGCGTGTCGAGCAAGCTACAGTTCTTAATGGTGATCGTTATGCGACATTTCACCAGTTGGATGCAGATACAGCATTAGCAATTTGTAAGGATGAAGCTCTGTCGCTTGCAATACCGTTTATCACATTGAGTGGTGAGGAAATCGGTGGTACAGGATTAAATCTGTATATTCGTGAGTTCAAGGATAACGATATCTCGGCTTATAGTGATCAGTATCGCTTGAAAGAAGGGCAACTACCTGAAAATAAGAATGAAATTGCTTTGCCGGAAAATGTGCTTCGATATATAAGTGAAGAATTAGAAATTGGCGATACCGTTCAATTGCCAATGTCAATTTCTTTGCTGCATGACACGGAAGTGCCCTTTCAATACGATGCTTCTTTTAAGCTGACTGGTATATTAGAGAGTGAATATGTCGGCTATATTAATGGTAGCGTTAATGCAATGGTTGGAAGTGGGACAGCAGAAGCTTTATTGCCAGAGCGGTATCAAGTTTATTCGGTGGATATAAAGACACACGCAGATGATGATTTTCAGAATATCGTTTATGGTTTGGAAAAGCACTATCATGTATCTGATGATTATGTACAATATAATGATTTGTTGCTCAATGCTATGCATATATCTTATGATAGTAAAAACGATACAAGCATAGGTGACGAAACGATTTATACGGTGTTGGCAGGATGCAGTGTAGGTTTGTTGGTCCTAGTAGCCGCGGGATTGGTTATTTATAATATTTTGAAAATACAAGTTGATAAAGAAGTTCGAAATTATGGTATGTTGCGTGCAATCGGAGCAAATAGAAGGAAATTGTATGAATTAGTCATTTTAAAAATATTAACCCTTTCAATAATTGGCTTGCCGATTGGCTCACTCGTTGGATTGCTTTCTGCAAAGATGATCACCAAGATGGCAGTTGGTTTTTTCAATCCGGATGTATTTATGGTTGAAAATCAGACGGAATTGACACAACTTGTTGATACAGCTACAGGTAATGGAATGTTATTTTTGTTAAGTTTTATTGTGACATTAATTTTTGCCTTAATGGCTGCCTTTCCAGCTGCATGGAAGGCTACCCGTATTTCTCCAGTGCAGTCAATGTCCGGGCGTCAAATAAAAATTTTTCGGCATAAATCAAGGAAAATAAAGAACTTTGAAGCTTTTTACGCACGTTTAAATATGAAACGAAATTTAGGAAGAACAGTACTGACCATATTATCGCTTGTCATGAGTATTGCGATCTTTATTGCATTACAGAGCTTTTCAAGTTTACTCGACACATCTACTGAACTTCAAGAAATGCATGTTGGCGATTATTCTTTGACGAATGAAAACGAAGGTTTTTCTCCTGGCATTGAGAATCAATTAAGAAGTTTAGAAGGTGTGGAAAATATATCGAAATTGAATTATGTTCTATATCAGCCTGATGCAGATAATCATCTTTCAGGTATTATCACTGATATTCAGCTCAATCCTGCGGAGACTTTACAGTTTTGTGGAATGGATGAAGAATGGATGAGTAGTACTTTCCATGATTTGTCTCAAGAACAGTGGGAGAAGATTAGATCTGGACAAGGTTGTATTATAAAAAATCCTGTCACTATAGCCCGAGTTAATGATCAAGGTATACGCGAAAGAGATTATCAAGTCGGAGATGAAATTGTTGTCAATGATCAGAGGTTAGAGGTTGTATATATCACTGGTAAAGCGGTTGGTTTGGAGAATGCTGGTTTTACAAATGGAGTGCAAATTATTACGACAAATGCTGAATTTGAAAAATTAGTAGGTAATGATCGTATTACAGAATGTTATCTGACTTTAAGTGCAGATGCAGATCGCCAACAAATCGAAGCTGCAATTCAAGACATTTGCGATGAATACATTGGTAGCAGGTGGTTATCTTATGAAGACACGGATCAGCAATTGAAAGACAGCTATGCGCAGATAAACTTTCTTGCTTGGGGAATCATATTGTTTGTTGGATTGATTGGTTTGTTGAATATTGTTAATACAACATATACCAATATATACTCTCAACAGCGTGAAATTGGTGTACAACGGGCTCTTGGTATGAATATTTGGAGCCTAAATAAAGTGTTTCTCTGGGAAGGGGCTTATTATAGTATCATTGCTACGATTTTTGGTGCCCTTTTAGGATATGCATGTGCTGTTCTTATCGGGGCTGCTGTTACTAATAGTTTGGAGTTAGTTCCAATACCAATTGTTTCGATCATGAAAGTTAGTATTATCTCGATAGTTTGTTGCCTTATTTCAAGTGTATTGCCATTAAGAAAGATGAAGAAGCTGGGCATTGTTGAATGCGTCCAAAATAATGTTTAAAGCATTGAAACATTTGAATCCATCTATATTTAGAGTAGCAAAGTGATTACAAATTGCTACTCTTTTTTATAGAAGTTAGAAAGATTAATACGTCTATGAAAATTCAGCTGAAATTAATTTTTCGAAAACATGGGAATGTTTAGATATTCTTGATATTTATCCTCTAATATTAGATTAAGAAGTCAAAGCAGTTAGTGTTAATTTGAAATTATTGCATAAGCTATATAAGAATGCTGTCTTGAAAGGTTGATTCACGTTGATTCACAATGTTCGCTTAATTGATAAATAATTAATGCTGTGGGTTTAAGAAATCAAAAAATCTGAAGGGAGTTGCTTTTATGAAATCTATAAAGAAAAAAGTGTTATGTGCAGCAATGATTGGAGGAGTGCTGATTTCTGGTTTTAATATTTCCGCTGCAAATGCGGCACCAAAAATATATGATGATTATAAAACAGGCTATAAATTATTGCATACAATGACTTTTGTTCCGCACACTAGTTTTGGTAATGAAACAGTGACACAATTTAATCATGCATTGTATGAATGGAACTCAGCCGCTGGTTGGGCTCTTATGTCACGTGAACCGATTATAAGACATAATTCAACTTTTTATCCATCTGATGATGGAAATAACTACATTTATAAAATTAATCAAGGATCTCAGTATTTAGCTGAAACTACCTGGTGGCATTACGAAAACTCTGATATTACAACTCAAGCAGATATAAATATTAACCCAAATTTTCCATGGGCCAATAGTCCTCAAAGTGGTTATTATGATGTATGGTCTGCTTTCTTGCATGAAGCAGGACATGTTGCAGGATTAAGTGATAATCCATATGACCCAGATTCAGCTATGTATGACGAATTAGACACCGGTGAATCAAAAAGGACTTTAGACGAAACCGACAAAGCTGTCTTAAACACGATATATTAAAAGAAGGTGAAACTAATTATGAAAAGAAAATTAATTGCAATTTCATTGGTTTCTATGCTGTTATTAACTGGATGTACTTCAATCGGTGCTACAGATACTCAATTAGAAAAAGCAAATAACGTAAAGCAAGAGAAAATTCTAACGGCAGAAAAATCAGGGATTTTACCTAAGTATAGTTATGATGACTTGCTTGAGAAATCATCGGTTATTGCTACGGTTCAATTTGTAGAAACATCTGAACCATTTGAGATTCAATCAACTTCAGGCTCCACTAGTATTTTCACTGACTATACTATGAAAGTTGTTGATTCAATCAAAGGTAAGGTTACACCAGATGACGAGATTATAGTTAGACTTGAAGGTGGACAAGTAAAGGATTTGAATGTCATTGTTCGTGAAAATCCTGAACTTGAAAGTAAAACGCCGATATTACTTTTCTTGTATCAACCAGGAATGGGGGGAAGTTATAATACACAAGGTGACTATTATTATGTCCTAGGAATGAATAGAGGCGCATTTTATTCAGATGATAAAGCACGTGTGGTGAACTCAGAATATACCAACGAAGTTGGAATGACTATTAATTTAGAAACATTGAAAACTGACGTATTATCATTAAGTACTTTAAAAAATGCGGATTCTAATAATGAAAACTGGGTGTACGAAGAATTTATTGAAAACCAAAAAAAGAATCTTGAAAGTGGATTTATTACTCAAGAAGAATATAATCAGTTATTAGAAGATGCTCAGAATTACGCGATTGTTGTTGAATAGGAGGAATATTAAGTTTTGGCAAGTAGTTTGCACTCGAAAAAAAGAAGCTGTAAATTTGTGGGATAATTCTTTGTTTTCATGATTGTAATCTTTATAAAAGACCGACTTGATATAAAAGTCAAGATCGGCATAATATGCTGAATTAAGAGTCCGGAAAAATAGCAATGAAATTGGGAGCAACGGAGTTTCTAAAACAAGTTATTTCAGCAGTAAAAGAAGATAAAGTAGTAGAAATTGTTATGAGCCAAATACTTAAGAAAAGAACTGTACAAAACTAGTCGCTTTTGAAGGGGGTGGTAGCGAAATTAAGTCTGTATTTGTCACTTATCGTATACTATCAAAAGGAGGAGAAAAACTATGAGTACAAAATATTTTTTATCAAAGAAACTTGTGGCATTGGTGATGTGTGGCGCGTTAATGGTGCCAGCCAGTGCAATGGCCGCCGAGCATTCAACAGATGATCAGCTTCCTGCCGATGCAGTACAAATCCTTGAAGAATACAACGATGCTGTTGTTGCTGCGTATGAAAATCAAAATGTTGCCATTGATGAAGATGATTTTACCAACCCAGATCTTGTCGCACAGCTTGAAGCACGCAATGATTATATGCGTTCTGCACAATCTATCTGTGATATTCTGGAAAAGAGTAGTGATTATACCATTGATGATGTAAATTTTGTCGATGATAATACCGTGAAAGTTTTAGCCACCAGAACACTGGAACAAACGTTGTATACTGAAAAATCCGGAGAATTTCCATTCCGTTCTTCCCATCAGGAAGGCTATGTAATGACCAAGGATGGAGATAATTGGAAAATCGCCCGAGTTGTAGACGAAACTGCTGCCAGCACGCCGATCTTTAATGAATTTAAGGATTCATTTGATAATGATAATACAGGCATTGCTACGATCAGTCGTGCAGCTTCTACAGATTCTATTGCTGAAGATTTTGGCGGCATTGATTATACCAATCTGCCAGATGCAGAAAACTATCTGTCAAACGATCCAGATGATGTGAATGAATCAGGTGCATCGCCTAACTATCTGTATGCAAAGGCAAATGCTTGTGCCTATGCTTTGCAGTGGGCTATGAGTAGAAACCCAGAGTATCCTTATTATGAGGATGCAGATTGTGCAAACTTTACTTCGCAATGTCTACATGCGGGTGGAATGACGTTTACTAATGAATGGGCTCCTGGCACTCGCCAGTTTGTCAATGTCAACGGTCAGCGTGATATGTTAATCAATACTGGTCGTGCAGTGGGATACTATCAGGCAATTCCTGAATATCCAAATGGTAAAGATGCCACCGGTACTGTTTTCCATCTTACAGACGGCAAAGAATGGCATCATTCTATGATCATTACACAGGATTTAGGAACTGGTTATAGTGGCCTTCGTTGCTCTGGGCATTCTCGTGCTGCTATAAATGAGGTTATGTGGGAACCTATTACTAAGATTCGTTCGTTCCGTTGCGTTTGATCGATAATATAGTAAAAATCTCTGTAGGAGGGGAAGACAATGAAAAATAAAAAATTATTTGCAGGACTGACCTGTGCAGCCTTGCTTGCAGCACCGACCACAGCTATGGCAGAAAGCACAGATGTGCAGCTCATTGTCAACAATGGTTATGTTGGCAGTAGTGAAGCAGAGGGACAGGTCTATATCAACGACGCAGGGCGCACAATGATTCCATTGCGTCTGGTGAGTGAAACGTTGGATTATGAAACAAACTGGCAGCCGGACGGCAGCATCCAAATTACCAGCTCCGACGGCACCGTAGATGTGACTTTGCAGGTTAGTAGTACCGCTTACACAGCCAATGGCACTAGCGGCAATTTTGAAACTGCGCCAACGCTGAAGAATGACCGCACCTATCTGCCGGCGCGTGATTTCACGGAGCTGTATGGCAGCATCTACTGGGATGGCGACACGCGCACGGTCTGGATTGCGGACAGTGATGCGGTGCAGTACCAGGCGATTGGCGGCAAGCTGATGCGCGCGGATGCAAGCGGCATTCAGCGGGTGGCGCTGCCAGCGGGGTATGTGATCGAAACGGATCTGCCTTATTATGAGCCGCTTGGTACGTCACGGACGATCGATGGTGTCAGATATTTGACGATCGATTGTAACGAGCAGGATTTCACCAGTCCTAAGCAGCTTTTCCGCGATGACGGCGACCATTTGACCTATCTGACGGATGTTTATCCATCGTCCTATTATGTGGATGGCAACACGGTATATTCGACCGATGGCGTGAATGCTGGTGCCTGGAAAAATCCTGTTGATCCAAACCGTCTCTATGTGACAGATCTGACCACCGGTCAGACGACTGAACAGACGGTTGATTTTCAAATCAATACCTGCACGTTAGATGTGGTGGACGGTTTACTGGTTGCCACGAGTTCGGACGGCACGGTGCACACAGTGAACTTAAGTTAAAGTGCTTTTTGAAAGGAGCAAAAAAATGAGTGGTCTAAAAAAATCGTTAGCGATAATTATGTTGGCATTATTAGCAGTGCCAACAGCTTCATTTGGAGCCACTGAGCAAGAAGTAGAAAACCAGGCGTCAATTACAATGATGAAAAGTGAATTGGCAAGCGAAGGCTTTTCTCAAAGTGATATGGAGAAAATGTCCAGCGAAATTCCTGAGTTGTACGAAATTGTTACCAACAATGATTTGACAGATGAACAGCTGGCTAACCTTAAAGAGACGTTTTTGCATATTCGTGATGTAGATGATTCTGCTGTAGTTGAGTACCAGGTAGATGAAAAAGGTATTGTCGACATGGGCGATCATAAAACAATTGTTCCAAATATTGACAATGGTTTTTCTGAAGACACTGTAACAAAGGCAACGAGTACATCTTCCAGCGGTGTTCATGTACTAACAGCGACCAATCAATCATATAGATTCTTTAAAGCAACTGGATATGTTGATCTTCCAAGTGTAAGTGTTAAGTATGATCCAGTTAAAGTAGATGATAGAATAGTCAACTATCGTTCAAGACCATATGTGATGTTTGGAGCTTATGGACCAAATTGTAGTTTTGATTCAGGTTTAACCTATTATCAGGAAACAAAAAGCTGGCGTTTATTTAGAAGCTTTGGTACATCTGGAACATGGGTTGAGAAAAATATTTCTCTGAGCGGAAACAGTGCATATCTTTGGATGGAATTAAATGGTCAAAACAGTCTGATCAAGGTTATTGATCCGGCAACATGGCAGGAAGTGGGCAGTTTGACAATTCCACTATCGTCTTCTGTATCAATGAATCCATCTAATATTGCTATCACCCGCGAAGTCGCCCTTGCTCAATTTGCAAGAGCCGATAATGGTGATTATTTGAAGAATGCGCATTGGCATGATGTATATTACTATAGAAGCACAGATGGATTCTATACTCCTGGAACCGCAACCTACATGCTCAATTCTTGGCAGGGTATGATTCCTTATGATAGCTCCATGCCAAAATATCACATTGGTGACGATCAGCATGATAAATCGAAAGTAACGATCAGACCGCAATCAAATTATTTTGCTGAATGGGTAGATATTGTGTTGAACTGAGTGCATAAGAAGAAGGAGGTGTTTTGGATGTACAATAAAAAAATGATGGCAGGCTTGCTGAGTGCGGGGCTTTTGCTTGTGCCGAATGCGGCTTTTGCTGAAAGCACTGATGTGAATCTGATCGTCGGCAATGACTATGTGCAGAGTGATGAAGCGGCTGGACAGGTGTATATTAACGACGCTGGTCGCACCATGATTCCGCTTCGGCTGGTGAGCGAAACCATGGGTTATGAGACAAACTGGCAGCCAGACGGCAGCATACAGATCACCAGTGCCGATGGCACCGTGGATGTGACCTTGCAGATCGGCAGCACCACCTACACCGCTGGTGGTGAAAGCGGCACCTTTGCCACCGCGCCAACGCTGAAAAATGACCGCGCTTATCTGCCAGCGCGCGATTTTACCGATCTTTATGGCAGCATTTACTGGGATAACGATTCCAGAACCGTCTGGATTGAAAATGGAGATGCGGTGACCTATCGTGTGCTCGGTAACAATTTGCTGCGTGCCGATGAAAATGGCATCACGCCGGTGACTATGCCGACAGGTTATGAAGTCTCGAGCCTTGGCAAGCTGGATCAGGTGGTAAATGAGCGTGTAATCGATGGCACGGGTTATGTGGCGATTAACTACGATATGAACCACAGTCAGCAGTGCCCACTCTTCCGTGATGATGGCGACCAAATGACGTATATTGCCACCATCAATGGCTCGTCTTCATTCTGGGTGGAAGATGATACGCTCTATTATACCGCTGGTATCGATGCTGGACCATGGAGTGATTACATTGATCCGAATCGCCTCTTCATAATGACCATTGGCGGCGAGTCAGTGTCCTGCGATGTGGGATTTGCTATCAACGCCTGCACAATCAGTGTGGACGGCGATGTGTTGACAGCCAAGGGTGCAGACGGTGTGGCCCACGAGATCAATTTGAGCGATTGCTTGTTTGAGTGATGAAATTTTTGTAAGATGTTAGCTATGGAGATAGATGTGTGCACAGCATATTCCGATTCGTCGAATGACGATACTCGCCTCGGGGTGCGTGCACATAGAAAAGCGGCAGTTTACAGTCACTTTTGCGTTGTGGGTCGTGACCTAGTTAAGCACGAGAGAGTGGGCTCAACAAAAAACAACTACTATGCAAGTGAGCTGCCACCAAAAGTTGGACGCTTTGAAAATTAAATAGCTGCTTTCTCTAAGGATTGTCATTTGTAATCTACAGGTGTCAATCCTTTTGCTTTTCTGCGCTCTTTTTTTATTGTAATAGACAATGTATTCTTCCATCGCATTCCTTGGTGAATTACTGGTATGTTGGCAAGGGAAAACGGCAAAAATAACCTACTAGAGTATATCGATGATAGGAGAGAAATACTACGATTAATTATAATTATCTAATGGAGCTATACCTTAGTCTAAGAATTTAGGAAAAATATTTGAGGAAAAGTAAGGAAAAATAAAAAAACTTGAGAATTAATTGATAATTCTGTGATAATATTGGAAATAAGATAAAGAGAGTTAAGAGATAAATTTAGGAAGAAAAAGAACGCATAAGTTCACCATAAAAATATTTGGGGATAGCGTAGCGTTGGTAGTTGTAGGATCTTCTGAAGTATCAGTTTTCTTGTCGTTTTTCTGGATAGCAGGTGGCTCATATGAATCCAAAGGTGCGTGAAAAGAATCAGTTGTGCAATAGTTGATATTTGGATAATAATCATTATTATTGGAACTCTGTTTATTAACTTGTCTGGACATTACTCCCTTCACTTGGTTTTTATGAAACATGTTCTATTATCGTTGTTGGAATTTTGAAATTGAATAGAAGGGAGGTGGATTGATCGTTGGAAAAAGGGAGACAAGACAGTATTTAATGCAAAAAAGTGCTCGTGTTTTGGTTGCATGTGACATTGGCTTTTATAACAAATAGCGCATGTTGTATTCTGCGCTATGAACTCAAGCAAACAGAAAATTGAAATAGAAAATGTTTACTAAGTTAAATTGGAAACATGAATGATTCTAGTTTTCACAATTGAAAGGAGATGGCAAAATGTTGACTTTGAAAAGATTCTCGATTCTTACAATTTTAAGTCTGGGTCTTTTAGTTTCTCAATCAGCTCTAGCCGGTACTGAAGATATCAGTGAGGATTGGATATGCAAGAAAGAAACACGGCGATTGTAAACTACTTGGAAGAAAAACTCGCTAGAGGTGATGACTTGGCTGGGGATGATACTGCGTTCTTTTTACAACATCCGGAATACGTTATTGAAAAGCCAGAAAATGATCAGGAATTAGAAAAAATAGAGACACGCACTTTAGATTTGCCCCAGACAAATGCACTTGCAAAAATAACTACAGATAGTGAGCGTGTCGCGGTAGAAGTGGCATTCTATTCAGATGGTAGTTATATTGTTGAAGAATTAGAAAAAAAGATGCTGGAACCGAAAACGCAGCTTGTATTAAAGAGTGGAGAAGTAATCTCACCAGTTAGCAGTGTTCTGGGACAAAATACACATCACATATATAATACAGTTGGTGTCAATATTGGTAGAACTTATGTAGAAGCACAATTTTACTATAATGGAACCAGCGTGTATTATGGTGAGAGAAGAGGTGCTAACACAAGGAGTTTGGATGCTAGGTATAGAGTTTATCCGGGGGCTGGCTATCCAGTGATGAGTTACCCGTCAGAGTATAATGGAAAGATTTGTAGAGCTCAATACATTAGCAATTGGTATAAGATAATGCCGACATATGAACTACCGGTGTTAATGGATACTAATCGTGTATCTTGTAATCATCAAGGAAAAATATTCACCACTAGCCCGGGAACGGCGGGATAAGGTAGCTCTACAATAGAGTAGAAGAATGGAGTGAGTCCTATGAAAAAAATCGCCATAGGTATTCTCGTTGTTGTATTGATTGTGGTCTGTGCTTTTTGCGGTGCAATACTTTATATTCCGACGCCGGATGAAGATTATCCGCAAGATTACACAGTAGAAGAATATAAAGATAATATTCAAAAGAACCGGGACTTGATCGTTAGTAAGTTAGAAGAGATTAATGCGCCTACCTTAAAAGAAACAATGAAGCAATATGAAAAGGATGCAGATTCATTGAAACTTTATCCAACTGCACTTGACACGATTGAAGCTGCTGAAACAAAGTTTATCGAGGATAATCGATTGCCTGTATTGAAAAAATATCGGACAGAACGGTTTATGGAAAAATATTATCCTAACTCTTTGGAATGTCTGCAACAATTTGAAGAGGATGCGTATCAAGCTGCAGAAGAAGGCGAATATCCAAAAGGTTATTCTGCAAAATCATACACATATAAAGATGGTAGCGTGATACAATTTAATGGTGGAGGGATGAGTATAGCATATTCTAATCAATAAATGCTAAGATTAACCAAAAAAGAGATAAAATGTGTCTTGTCTCAGTTTGTTGAAAAAGTCTTGTTGCCTAGCAGCAGGACTTTTTTAATTCTCGATAATTTTGTTAAATGTGTTATAAAGTTGTTTGTGTCGCTGTTGTGTATGCAGTTCTGTTTACAAATTAACAGTATGTAAAAATGATTAACTATCCCTGATGTTGGTGTTACTTACAGTCTGAGAATGTTTCGCAAAGAAACAGTATTGTACTAATATGATTTCCATTTTGTTATTCTCTAATCAGCTTCTTCTCATCACCTTGCCAGATTGTTTAATGTTGCGATACTTATTCAAAGATGGGCAATGTTGGATGCAGAGTAGAAAAGATCTGCAGTGATTTCTAAGGGATTCTTTTTTTTGTGGTGGCAGTTGCAAATATCGAAAAGCTTGCAGTCTGTGTGCGCTCAATATCAACACTCGCTTTTTTCATTTTTTAGTCGTTATCCGTTGGAAACGTAGCGAAAGGTAACTCATATTATTTTTTGGAAAATTTTGGAAAGTTTAGATATTCTTGATATTTATAGTGTACTATAAACATATCATAAAGGGTATCTGGGGAATATAAAATTTTGTGCAGTTATAGAAATAATATATAAAATCTGATCCATAATAAAGAAGAAGGATACTGGACCAATTAAAGGGGTGATAGCCAATGTGGAAGTTAAAAAAGAAAAAAGTGCAAAATGTGTGCCTGGTATAATATTTGTTGAGATCAAATGCACGGAAAAATTTTCATGAAGCAGGTGCATTACCAGCTGTAAGTATACTGTTGATAGATCCTGATGAAGGGGCGCACTATTCGGTTAGTGGGACATATTATTAATTTATTTGAGGAGCTAGAGAATTATGATGACAGTTAGCGGTTCGGAATTTTCTTTCTTCTTAGGAGTAGTTGGTATTGTTCTAGAAATTGCATTATTTTGTGTCATTTTTAGTCTGCCAAGTCGTTTTAGAGAACAGAGAGAATATATAGAAGCACAACATAAAGAGCTTGAGAAGAAATTGGATAATATTTTAGAGTTGCAGAAGAAATAAGGGAGCAGACGCTAAATGAATAATTAAATCTTTGCTAGCAATTGTTGCAGAAAATGGTATGCTCCCTTTATGGGAGACAGTGAAATATAAAAATCACTGTCCTCATAAAGGGAGTTTTTCATATGGCAAGAAAATCTAAAGTAAACCTATCATTAAAACTCGAGCTCGTTCGGGCAGTCATCGCTGGACATCTGTCTCAACGCGAAGCGGCTAAGCGTGCTGGTGTCCATAAGAGCACTCTATCAGAGTGGGTACGCATCTATCGTATGGAAGGGACGATAGGCCTTCTTCCTACGACTAAAAATCGTGTGTACGATCCTGCTCTCAAAATTCGTGCTGTAGAAGATTATCTTTCCGGTGGTGGAAGTCTCTCTGCGATTTGTGAAAAGTATGAGATTCACTCCCATTGCCAACTCCTTGACTGGATTAAGGTGTATACTACTCATGGAGATTTCTCCAAAAGAAACTTCTCAGGAGGCGGAAGATCCATGAGTCAATCACGTAAGGTTACTCAAGAAGAAAAATTGACGATCGTTAAGGATTGTATTGCAAATGGTGAGAATTACGGTGCTATGGCCAGAAAATATGCGGTCAGCTATCAGCAGGTTCGCAACTGGACGATCAGGTTCAAGGAATATGGTGAAGCTGGATTAGAAGATCGTCGCGGCAAGCGCAAGAAGGATCAGCAACCACGCACAGAATTAGAGGAAGCGCAGATCGAGATCGAGCGCCTCAAGCATAAACTCTATATGGTAGAAATGGAGAATAATCTGTTAAAAAAATTAGCCGAGTTAGAAAGGAGGAATGGCCCTCTGAAGTAAGGAATGGTTTAGCCTATCAGGCGATTAAATCCTGTCACGAAGCATACGGTTATCCTATTGAGCTTTCTTGTCAGATATTGTCTGTGTCACGCAGTGCCTATTACAAATGGCAAAGAGGCAAGCTCAGTAAACGACAGAGAGAAAATAGCCTGCTTGCAGAAAAGATCATTGAGATCCACCAAGCACATCCAGAGAAGGGGTATCGAGGGATCCGAGACGACCTGGATCGTTACCAGGGCATTCATGTCAATGACAAACGCGTCCTGCGTATTTGCCAAGCAAAAGGCATTCATTCTACCATAAAACACACAATCCCGGGATGTACCAAAGCAGATAAGAATCCACAACATATTGCAGCCAATCTGTTAAGACAGCATTTTCATGCAGACAGACCAGATGAGATCTGGCTCACAGACGTCACGGAGCTAAAATGGTACGAAGGACCGCTCGTCCACAAACTCTACCTCAGTGCCATACTGGATCTATATGACAGACGCATCGTAGCGTATGTCATCAGCGACCGTAACGATATCCCACTTGTCTTCAATACATTCAGACAAGCAGTCAGAGAGAATCCAGAGGCACATCCTATCTTCCACAGCGATAGAGGGTTTCAATACACCAACAACACCTTTCACTATATGGTAAAAGAAGCAGGGATGGTCCAGAGCATGTCGAGAAAAGGAGAGTGCCAGGATAATGGGCCAATGGAAGGATTCTGGGGGATACTTAAGAGAGAGCGGTATTATGGTAAGGCATTCAATAGCAGGGAAACATTGGTCGAGATGATAGAGCAGTTCATTCACTATTACAATACAGAACGATTACAGAGGAAGTTACGTTTTTTCCAATGTAATTACCGTTGGGGAGCTTGTTATAATTAATTCATACTACCTATTGCTTGTTGGCAATATAAAATATTATTTGTCTTTTTTTAAGGAGTATCAGATATCGAAAGTGTCATTTGCAAGAATGAATCAACTTTTTGGTTTTAAAGAAGTTGATAATGGGAAAATTAGATTGGCAAATGTTTCAAGTATAGACGTAAGGATAAAAGCTCTTCGCGATCAAAAAGTCAATATAAGGTTCAGCTTTGATTCAGGCAATACTATCGGTATTACTGGAGAAAATGGATCTGGAAAAACATCTCTTTTAAAGGCTATTATGGGGATAGAGTTTGATACATTAAGTTATAAGGAAAATGTGTTTTATAATAATATTTCCGCGTGTCAAATTGATCTCTTTGATTTAAGAAAAAACCAGATTTCATATATGTCACAAGAAATAGATAGCTATGAAACCTATGTTTTTGAAAAATTCAAAGCTCAAGATATTGATTCTTACCAGGAATGGAAGGTGAAATTTGGGCGCTATTTTAATGGGGACGATTATAGATTTGTAGAGCACTATTGGCACTCCAATTTAACAGATTTGTCAATTGGCCAACAACGAAAAATCAATTTCATCACAGCTATATCTAGAAATTTTTCTGTGTTAATTCTAGATGAGCCGACAGCAAATCTTGATCTAGATACAGTCCAATGGTTATGTAGTATTATAGAAAAAATAAAATGTATCATTATTGTAGTGACACATGATGAACATTTACTGACCAAATGTGATGACGTAATTAATGTAAAAGTTTTGGATGAGTAGAAAGTAGGGTGAATAGTGTGTTTTTTAAAGAACTTTATAATGAAATCGGAGAGTTGTTGATATTTAATGTTATACTAGCGTGCTTTGGAATCATTTACGTGCTATTTTGCCCGAAAAAACCGAACATAATATTTGGGTATAGAACAGAAAAAGCAATGTCTTCCATTGAAAATTGGAAAGAGGCAAATAGGTATGCATCCCGTTCGTTATTTTTATTTAGTGTTATTTCTCTAGGAGTAACGATTCTTTTGTACGGAATGTCAAAAATCATTGGATTGAATATTGAGCGTGTTGAAATTGTAGCGTGGATCATAGCATTTACAGTACCGATCTTTTCAATAATATATACTGAAATCAAGCTGAATAAACACAATAATGATAATTAAGTAGGTAGAAGAGCCAGCCATGAGAGGAGGAAATATATGGTTTTTGTAAATGACATATGGGATAGTTGTAGCTGGGCGATAATTATCAATCTGATACTGATTGGTGAAGGACTAATTGGAATGTTCGGAAGTCTACGAAGTTGTAGTTTAAAAAACTATTTTTGTCCGGCTGGGAAAAAGCAGAATTTGCAAATCCTATTTTCAAGAACTGCTTTAATTAGTGGTGTAATATCTCTGGGAGTAACAACTATTTGTTTTTTTATTATGAATACTTTTCTGGTTGACGGAGAGATTATCAAAGTCTGTACTTTTGTGGTAGCGTTGTGTTTTATTTGTATTCCGCTAGGATGTGGTCATTTGTATCTGAAAAACAGATATTAATAATGGTACAGGAGATTTTAACATCTGCTTGAACCCGGAACATTTTAAAATGAAATCTATTAAGGTGCCTTGTTAAATATAGTTATTACCTTAACTAGAAACGGTAGTTAATTATGCTTTTTTACTTGAAGCTTTTTCGTGAGCGAAAGTAGTTGGAAGTGAGTTTTTTAAAGAGACACAATAATGATAGTTAGATTTTTAAAGAGGAAACTCAGTATGAGTATGCCTCTTTTTTAGTTAGTCTACAAGCAATGTTTGAGCCAGTTCTACAGATCTGTCGAAAAGGTTAATAACCAGTGTAATTTTCAGATGCCGGAAATTGGGCAAATTAAGACGATTATGAAGGAGCTAGAAGAAAAAGCTCTGATTGGCGAAATATTTACCAGAAAATTATGAAAAATATTCTGGAGTTTTAAGGATCATATCAAAGGGCAGCATCTCTATATACGAGGGAATTAGAGATAGTGCAAATTTTAATTTTAAATATACAAGGACGTGTGGTTGACGATTCAATTATCACCTGCTCTTTAATAATGTTTTTGTCCCAAAGTGCAATTTGTACACCCAATCTTGCCAGCCGTTGCTTTTCAAAGCAATCTCTTAGTGCAAATTGCACACCCAATATACTAAAAAGAGGAGCGAGTGATCCAATCGTCACCCGCTCCTCTTCCAGTAGAAAAATTATCTAACAATAATGTTGCCAAGCCCCGTATCGTCGATCCCAGGCATTTCGATTCTTAGCTGTTCCCCATAATTCAGCGGTACAGTAATGTCCTTTGGCATATCTCCTGTTTCAACATCATATTCAGCGACAGTTGTTCCGTCGACAACGAATCTGACAAGCGCCGGACTACCAGAGCCATCTACAGGCCCCAGGGTAAGGGTCATTTCTTTATACTGACCTTTGAGGTTAAAGTACAGAGTACGAGCGCTTTCGGCGATACCATTCGTGTACTTTTCGCCAGCCATTAAGAAATAGTCACCGTTGCTGCCCAGGTAGCAATTCTTCAAAGCCGTGTTAAAAACACCATTCTGATATGGTGGGCAAACTTCGAGAAGATATTTTGTTCCCGTTGGATTTTCCCCGATAGTTACCGTCTTTGTATTCTGGTCCCAATTCACTTTTTCCCCGAGCGCTTCACCGACAGCACGGACAGGAAGGTAAGTTGTTCCGTTGTAGATGAATGGTTCCGCACTTGGATTCTGCTTGATCCCATCCACGACAATCTTAATATCCTGATAATACACCGTGATATTCTTTACCGCATTCGACGCGAAAGCCGCTGACGCGCTGAACGCTAACAAGCATACCGCTGCTAGGATCGTTTTCTTTGTTCTGTTCTTTTTCATTTTCTTTTCCTCCCGTTTTCTTGGATTTCCAATCACAAAATTTTCTTCTCCTTTCTCCAAAATTTGAGATCTCCAAAAATCTTGTTCTTATCATATCATATTTCATGCCCCAACACACCTTTTTCCAGTATTGCTAAAAGTAGAATTTCCTAAATACAAATTCCCTTGCCCTCTGAAACCAACTGGCGTATAATATATATCAAGATTATTGTTTTTCTCAGAAGCAGCAAAATAAGAAGAATAATAAAATTGGACAGGAAAATAGTAATCCTAAAATAAATTTCCAAACTGTGGCACACAAGATTAGAACCTCCGCGTAGTGTGTGTTGGAAACGCTGCTGCGGCAGCGGCAGATCTGATCACGAACAATAAAATACAACGACTCAGTTCAAAAAAGAGAGTCTATCTCGTAAAAATTATCGCATTGTGCGAAGTTATATTAGAGGTTTGAGAGTGTTGCAAATTCATAAGGGTCCAAAACTACCGCACAAAAATAGCGCAGCCCACAGACGTTTGAGAGTGCTGAAAATCCATAAGGGTCTAAAATTCCACAAGTCATTGTTTTGCCGCCATTTCGGTTTGAGAGTGTTAAAAATCCATAAGATTCCAAAACCCCATCGTCGATAGCACATAGTTGCGGATTGTTTAAGAGTGTTGGAAATTCGACTGAATAAAATATATATTATAAATTCAGAAACAGACAGGAAATGTAAGGAGCGTGATCGTATGTCTATAGGCAGCAGACTAGAAGAGCTCATTATTGCACGAGACACAAACGTAAACCGCGTGGCCCGAAACGCTGGGATCAGTCCGCAAACCATTTATGGGATCATTAAGAGAGACAATACGAAAGTAGATATCAATATTCTCCTGGCACTTGCCAAAGAATTAGATGTAACACTGGATTATTTCTCTGGTGGGCCTATCGATGCTACTGAACTGGACGTAGATACCTTTGTTGCAAGATATCGTCGCTTAGACGAACATGGTAAAACCCTTGTCCAAGCCGTTATCGATCTGGAGTTAAAGCACACATTAGAAAACCAGCAAAAAACCGAAGAAGAATAAACGAGAAAGGAGTGTCACCGCCGGTGAGCTGTCCCCAAAAAGTTGGACACTATGAAAATTAAATAGCTTGCTTTTCTAA
>OGWZ01000746.1_pt1 | contig 34244 bp, 22 predicted proteins | sample 1576141 | NCBI WGS metagenome assembly OGWZ01 (sample SAMEA3541512, study PRJEB24748) | human gut metagenome | biome: human gut; feature: human-associated habitat; material: faeces | place: China | collected 2012
GAAGTTATAGCCTTTAACAGCTGATTTAATGGATTTTTTTGGATTTAGGCGGGGAAAATTTAGGCTATATGGAGCTTAAGTTTTCTTAACTTTGGGATTTTAGATTTATATAAATTTAGGCACAAGAGCTGTGAAAAAAGCGATCTTATGCCTAAATTTCATGATTTTAAAGCTTTTATCTCTTAGTGAGCACAATCATAAAGGTGACGGCAATAACGGCAATTAGAATACCTAAAATGATATTGAAGCTAAGCGGCTCTCCGAAGATAAGGCTACCTACTAAAATTGCGGTAATAGGTTCAAATACTCCAAGGATTGAGGCTTTAGTTGCGCCGATATTGCGCGAGGCAATAGCTAAAGTTGCAGTTGAGATAATAGTTGGGATGATAGCTAGTCCTAGGAGATATATATAATCACGAGCGCTGTTAATGCCTAAAAATAGTGAGGTTGCAGTAGATAAACTTACAGCTAAAAATATAAAGCTTCCTACAGTTAGGGAGTAGAAAGTTAAAAGCGTGCTTGATACTTCTTTAATGGTTTTATTGTGATAGATGATGACGATAAAGAGGGCATAGGATAAAGCTGAGAGTAAGGAAAATACTATGCCTAGAGGATCAAGGCTCTGAGCGCCCTCACTATAGGTCATGATCATGACACCTATAAAGGTTGCGAAAATAGATAACCATACTGGTAATGAGGGTACTACCCTTAAAAAGACCATGATGATCGCAACTAAGGCGGGATAGATAAAGACTAAGGTTGTAGCTAAGCCTGAGGCAATATAGTTATAAGCTACAAAGAGTAAGGCGCTACTTAAGGTAAAAAATACACCTAAGACTAAGAGCACTACAGCTTGTTTTAAGGTGACTTTAAAACTATGTTGACTTAAGAGTAAAAAGAGACCTAAGAGTACAACTGCAATGCCGTAGCGAAAGAAGAGAATGCCTTCAACACTAGCACCTTGATGCATCAGAGGGACCGCAAAGAGGGGATTGAGACCATAGGTAATACCGGTAATGATGCCGGCAGGATAACCTATAATGGCGTTTTTGCTTAAAGCCATACGCTATAAACCTTTTAAATTTGCAGAAGTTTTTTGCTCTTTATCAAAGGGGGAAATTATAGCTTAAGCTCTTTATAAAGATAGGCCTTAAGTGGTGAAAAAAATTTTTATAAACGTGGAATGGCGATTTTATAGGGCAAAGCTTTGAGTTGATAAAAATTACAATTGCAGAGCGCAAATATTCGTATCATAATGATCATGCTTGTCGGAGTGCCTTAGGGCTGAGATTGCATTAGCAAAATCCGTAAACCTGATCGAGGTAATTCTCGCGTAGGAAACAACCAGCCTTCGGCATGCACCAGCAATATAAGAACAACATTGAGGACATGCCAATGCCAAATACCCCCAAAAATTTTAGCGTTAATAAAAGCCGCATCTTGATTCAAGGCTCCACTCAAGACATTCAAGTACCGTTTGATAAGGTTGAACTCTCAAACGGCGAATCCATTTTGATGTACACCGTTGAGGGTAATGCTACTGACGTGCGTAATATGCCTAAGTTACGTGAAAACTGGCATGCTAAAGTAGCCTGTGGCGAAAAGTTTAAAGTTAAGAAAACCCAATTAGAATGTGCTCGTGAGGGTATTGTGACCCCGGAGATGGAATATGTTGCCATCCGCGAGTCCTATAAAAATGGCGCGGATATGGCTTTCACTCCCGATGACGTTAAAAACGCCGTCGCTCGTGGTGTAGCGGTAATCCCGGCTAATATCAATCACCCTGAAGTCGAGCCGATGATTATCGGTAAAGATTTCGCCGTTAAAGTTAATGCCAATATCGGTGCCTCTTCCTTATCCTCAAATTTTGATGAGGAAATCGCTAAATTACGTCTGTCCTTAAAGCATGGTGCTGACACTGTTATGGATCTCTCCACCGGCATTAAGGATTTAACCTCCTTACGTGAGGCTATTTTAAGAGCATCTCCGGTGCCTATCGGTACAGTTCCAGTCTATGAGGCTTTAGATAGAGCTCATGGCGATATCAATCAGCTGACTTGGGATTTATTCAAGCAGACAGTGATCGATCAGGCGCGTCAAGGTGTCGATTACTTCACTATCCACGCAGGTTTAGTCTCCTCCTTATTACCTTATGCCGCCGCCCGTATGCTAGGTATTGTCTCTCGTGGTGGTTCCATCATGGCAAACTGCATGGTGCGTCGTGATGAGGAAAATATGGCCTATACTCACTTTGATGAGTTATTGGAGATCTGCCATGATTATGATGTTGCTTTATCCTTAGGTGACGGTTTACGCCCAGGATGCTTGTCTGATGCTTGCGATAAGGCTCAATATGGCGAGCTCATGGCTATCGGTAAATTGGCTTCGCGCTGCTATGATGCCGGTGTTCAGTGCTTTATTGAAGGCCCAGGCCACGTACCTTTAAATCGTGTTGAGGAAAATCAGCGTTTAGAGGAAAAATACTGCCACAATGCTCCTTTCTATACCTTAGGACCCTTAGTTACCGATATTGCTCCAGGTTATGATCACATTACCTCCGCTATCGGCGGTTGCAATATTGCCACCTATGGTACGGCTATGCTCTGTTATGTAACCCCTTCTGAGCACTTAGCCTTACCTACCCCTGATGATGTTAAGACAGGTCTTATTACCTATAAGTTAGCCGCTCACGCAGCTGACGTTGCTAAAGGACTTCCGGGCGCCACTTTACGTGATGATGCTATGGCTCGTGCCCGTGCTGAGTTTAGATGGCACGATCAATTTGCCTTATCTTTAGATCCTGAGCATGCCTATGAGGTGTGGAAGTCACAGATGCCTGATGAGTGTGAAACCCGTGGTCATCAGCCGGCCTATTGCTCCATGTGCGGCCCGCGTTTTTGCCCAATCCGCCTCAATCGTTTCTTACAGGAAAAGTACAATGTTAAAAAATAGTCTAAGACCTTATGTCTTATTGATTGCTGGCGTCGATTCAGGTGGTGGCGCCGGTATTACCGCCGATTGCCTGACGGTTTTTGATACCGGAAGCTGGCCCTTACCTTGTGTAAGTGCACTTACCGCGCAGTCACTTTTACAGGTGGCAAGTGTGGAGGCGGTGGATGTTGAGATCTTCAAAAAGACCTTAGATACCGCTATTTCCGATTGGGATAAGCCTAGTGCCATTAAAATCGGTGTCATTACCTCACAGAAAATCCTGACTACTTTATTAGAGTATTTAGAAGGTCCTCTAAGCGGTATTCCGGTAGTTTGGGATCCGGTTTTATGTGCTACCGCCGGTGGTATGGATAGCGCCGATTTAAAAGCTGATTTAGAGCGTATTTTAAAGGTAAGTACGGTCTTTACCCCGAATTTACCTGAAGCTTTAGAGCTTACTAACTCTAAGATGGGGGCTGATGTCTATGCCATTGCCTCAAATCTGAGGGCTAAAGGCGCCACGGCTGTCATCATCAAGGGCGGTCATAATGCTAGTGCCGAAGAGGCGGTAGATACCTTAGTAACTCCGACTTTACAGGCTACCTTAACGCATAAAAAGGTTGCAGGTGACGGTGTGCACGGCGGCGGTTGTGCTCTCTCTTCATCTATAGCTTCCTTCTTAGCTCAGGGTTTTGCTATTGAAGATGCCGTAGCTTTAGCCTCAGCTTATGTCTATCGCGGCATTAAGAACCCCGCTTTAGATACTAATACTGTAAGACCTCCTTGTGGTCATAACGGTTTAGACTTTGAGCTTGATGATATGCCTAAGGTTTGTGAAGTCGGTTTCCCGAAAGTAGGCGGCCCATTTGCTCCTTGTCCTTTAAACTTAGGTCTCTATCCAGTTGTCGATTCTCCTGAGTGGATTGAGCGTCTTTTAAAGCAGGGCGTTAAGACTATTCAGTTGCGTATTAAAGATAAGAGCGATCCTAAGCTTTTTGAAAAGATTCAACACTCTGTGGCTTTAGCACATGAGTATAAAGCGCGTCTCTTTATCGACGATCATTATGAACTAGCTATTGCCGCTCACGCTTATGGGGTGCATTTAGGCATGGAAGATCTGCGTGAGGCTGACATTCAAAAGATTAAGGCTGCAGGCTTGCGTTTAGGTGTATCCACTCATGGAGCTTATGAGCTGTTAAAGGCATTACAGCTTCAGCCATCCTATGTTGCTTTAGGTCATATTTTCCCGACTCAAAGTAAACAGATGCCGTCAAAACCGCAGGGCATTAAGAAGCTCGCTTTAGAGCAACGTTTAGTTAAAGATACCATTCCCACCGTAGCTATAGGTGGCATCAAGCTTCACAATGTTGCAGGCGTAATTGCCTCAGGTGTGGGCTCAGTTGCTCTTATCACCGGTATCACTAAGGCCTCAGATCCTGAAGCTGAGTGCCAAAAGTGGCTGTCTGTATGCGGTTGCGGCGCCAAGGAATAGACATATGCAAATTAGTATTAATGAAGAATTAAAAGAAACACAGGCGACCACTCTTTCTGAGTTAATTGAGTCCTTAGCCTTACCATCACAGGGCGTAGCTGTAGCTTGCGATGGTGAGATTGTTCCGAGATCTGCTTGGACTTGTTTTGAGCTTAAAGAAGGCATGGCACTTGATATTTACAACATGGTTGCAGGAGGTTAATTCATGTCAGATAAGTTAGTTTTAGCCGGTAAGAAATTTGACAGCCGTCTTATCATCGGTACTGGTAAATATTCCTCAGGTGAGGCCTTACATGCCTCAGCCGTAGCCTCAGGGGCGCAGATTGCTACTATGGCCGTCAAGCGCATCGATATGCGTACTCATAAAGATGAGATCATAAAGCCCCTTTTAGATTTAGGTATTACCTTAATGCCTAATACTTCAGGTGCTAAAAATGCTAAGGAAGCTATCTTTGCGGCTAATTTAGCCCGTGAGGCTTTAGGTACTGATTGGGTAAAAGTTGAGATCCACCCTGATGTTAAGTACCTCTTACCGGATCCGGTAGAAACCTTTAAGGCTTGTGAAGAGCTTGTCAAGCAGGGCTTTAAGGTCTTCCCGTATATTCAGGCCGATCCGGTTTTAGCCCGTAAGCTTGAGGATATCGGTACTAGCGCCGTTATGCCTTTAGGTGCTCCTATAGGTTCTGCGCGTGGTATTGAGACTGCCTCTATGATCAAGATCATCATCGAGCAATGCCATGTACCGGTAATCGTTGATGCCGGTATCGGTGCTCCGTCTGAGGCAGCCTTAGCCTTTGAATTAGGTGCTGATGCCGTTATGGTCAATACCGCTATTGCCGCCGCTGGTGATTGCATCGCTATGTCTGAGGCTTTTGCTTTAGCTTGCAAGGCCGGTCGCATGGCCTATACCTCAGGTTTAGCCGGTAAGACTGAGACAGCTCGTGCTACCTCACCTATGGAGGCATTCTTAAAGGAGGCCATGAAATAATGAGCTTCTTTGATGAAATCTCCAAGCTTGATGTCGATAAATTCGCAAAGCTTGTAGATAGCCGTACCGACGCTGATGTCGAACGTGCTATAGCTAAAGAAGGCCGCCATACTATCGAGGATTTTGCCGCCTTGATTTCTGAAAATGCCCGTAAGCATTATTTAGATGTCATGGTACAAAAGTCGATGCAGTTGACCCGTAAGCGCTTTGGCCGTTGCATTAATATGTATCTGCCTTTGTACTTATCCAATCTCTGTTCTAATAAGTGCACCTATTGTGGCTTCTCTGTTTTAAATAAGTTTAAGCGTGTAGTTTTAACCTTAGATGAGGTTGAAGAGGAATTACAGGCCATGAATGAGCTTGGTTATTATAATATCCTCTTAGTCTCAGGTGAAAATGAGCGCCTTTGCGGTATGCCGTATTTTAGAGAGGTCTTACCGCTAACGCGCAAGCACGCCACTTATTTACAGATGGAAGTGCAGCCCATGTCCACTGAGGATTATGCTGAGCTTAAGGAATTAGGCTTAGACAGTGTTTCTGTTTATCAGGAAACCTATCACCCCGATACCTATAAGGCTTGCCATTTAGGTGGTAAAAAGGCGGATATGCGCTGGCGCATGGAGACTCCAGACCGTTTAGGTCAGGCTAAGATCGATAAAGTCGGTATGGGTGCCTTATTAGGCCTCTATGATTGGCGCGTCGATCTTTGCGCTGTTGCTATGCATGTTCTCTATATGCGTGAGCACTATTGGCAGAGCAATTTAAGTATTTCCTTCCCGCGTATTCGTCCGTCAGCTGGTGGCTTTCAGCCGCATTCACCGGTATCTGATGCTAAGCTCTTACAGATCATCTGTGCTTGGCGTATTTTCGATAACGAGCTTGATCTGACGATTTCAACTCGTGAAAGTGCCGCTTTCCGTGATCTATTATTGCCAGTTGGTATTACCGCTTACTCCGCAGGTTCTTCAACTGAGCCTGGTGGTTATGCTCATAAGGGTAAGAACTTAGAGCAGTGGACAGTTAACGATGACAGAAGTGTTGAAGAGGTTGTAGCCTTTATGGAACAACATGGCTTTGAGGCTGTCTTCCAAAATGCTTCTACCACCTATTTTAAAAATGTAGGTGTCTAAATGAAAATACAGGTAGTTTAGGCTACCTGTATTAAATCATCATATCCCTTAAATCTTTAATAACTTATTGTTATATATGATTTTATAAAAAGCTGTCATGTTTATATGACAGCTTTTTACATTTAGTGGGGGATTACTGCTTTTGAGGGATAAAGACTAAATGCACATGGCGGTTTTCATAACGGCCCTGAGAATTGTTATTGTCAAACTTAAAGGATTTACCCTTACCCTGAGTTTCAAGCTTATTTGCATCTAAACCATGAGACACTAGATATTGCTTGACACTTTGAGCACGACGCTCTGATAACTTAGCATTGTAAGCATCGCTACCACAATGATCAGTCCAGCCTTCAATAAGGATATTCTCATGCTCTGAACGCTCCTTAAGATAGGGGAGAATGTCATCTAAGGTAGACATAGCTTTAGCATTGAGATCATATTTGTTAAAGGCAAAATTGACATCATAAAGCTCAATGGAGCGACTACAAGTTGAGGCAAAGACGGTGTTGATAAAGCTTGTGAAGCTCTTATCGTTATTTAAGAGATCTTCGATAGCATAAGCCTTCTCGCCTGTGGCCTCTTCATATTTAGCTAAGATTTCAGCATCTTTTTCTAAGGTCACAGCGTAGAGCTTATTGCCGTCTACAGCTTGTTTAAAGTCAGCAAAGACGCTCTTAGGATCGAGCTTTTCTGAGGCTTTATAGGTGGTGAAATCGCCATCGGAAATAACGATCAGGGCTTTTTTACCGCTGTTGTGATCATTGAAAATAGCGGCGCCACGGCTTCCCATCCAGCTTAAGCGACCTACTGTTTCAAGATTAGTAGGTATTGCTTCAATAGCCTTGCGGTAATCCTCATTTTCATGCTGTGAAAGCGGTAATTGCACGGTGAAAGGCGAGATGGTATAGAGAGCTGAATTTAAGCTCTGATCGCCATTTGTGGCAATTTTTAAAGCTAAATTCCGAGCTAGCTCAATTTTTTTAAGCTTATCTTCACCTTGCATCATTGAGCCTGAAACATCGATGACTATGGTGTAACCGTCAATCTCGCTTTTGCAGATATCGTTAAAGCTTGCATTAGCTTGAAAACTCATCAAAGCTGAAGCACTAAGAGCCAGTAAAGTTAATTTCATTTGCAAAATCTCCTAAGCTAGAACTCGTATTTGTAACCAAAACGAACAGCTATTTCCTTGTCATAATCGTCACCAGTTTCACGATCGACATTGAGGTATACCCGCTGACTGTCAGCAAATTGCCAATCGGCTTCGACACCGTAATAGAAGGTAGTACCACCAAGATCGGCATCAAAGCTGTAGCGATCGTTGAGGGTTACAGTCTGCTCACCTAAGAACTCATGAATCACGCCTAAACGCAGAGCTAATTGAATATAGCGCTTATCTAAAGAATCTAAATCGGCATAATTGAATTTCTTACCAGCAACAATACCTAAGCGACCGATAAGCGAGTTAACGTTATCTTGGCTTACTCGCATATTCGTAGAGGTATTGAAATTTTGACCTTTGAGGAAGTAGTAGGCTAACTGTGCCTGGGGCTCAATGAAGTAGTGGTTGTACCACTGTCTGTCATCAACCTGTTCGTCAAAGCTAAACATACGACCTAACTCAACTGAGACACCAGCACCAAAGGTATCGTAATCAGCATTTACAAAGCCGTCATTTTGATTAGTACGACCGCTTATGCTTTGATCAAAATAACCTGCACTGAGGACAAAATCAGCATAAGAGCCGTTTTGTGACATATAGGTGGCATAGAGCTTAGCGGTATAGCTATCTAAAGTGCCATCGCCATTATCAAGATAGGAGAAGCTACTCTGATTGGCCTTAGCTAAACGTAAAGAAGCACCTACTAACCAAGAATAGGCCTCGCTATTGTGAACAAAACCGTCAGCACCAAGGTGGACACCATAGGTTTCCTGTTTAAAGCCCTGATCTGAAAGTGTAGAAGCTCTTTCCTTGTCATAAATAGCCTTAGCCCAGACACCACTTTGAGCACCGTAACGGACCTCACCTAAGCGATGTCTTAGATCAGATAAGTCCGATCTCCAAGCTAAGTACTGACCATAGGAAGTACCGATATTCTTTATGGTATCAATTTCAGGAGTGTTACCGGGGACATTTGGATCTTTTTCATCGACAAGAACTAAATGCCAATAACCGTTAGAACCGCTACCCTGAGCATTAGCTAAGTAATCCTTATCTTGAAGTTGCGAGGCATCTTCAACATAGACTAAGCGATAGGCATAGGTAGCACCATTAGGTCGCACTAAATCAGAGTTAAAGCTGATGGCGCTTAAATTAGGGGAAGCCTTGTCATCACCGTAGCGAATGAGGAAGTTTTCACTATAGGCCTTAGGATTAGTCAGATCGGCGTCGGTAATAGTGATATTAGCTCTATAGGAGCCAGAGGATGCATCCTTGATTAACAATTGATCGGTATCAACAGTGCCAACGGTCTCAGTCTTCATATTAATTCTGAAATTGAAGTTACCGCTATTATCAGCACTATTGCTGTTTAAGGTCTTAGTAGTAAGAGTGTGGAAATTGCTGTTGACACCATCATAGGTTAAATTCACAGTACCAGCATTTAAGTTTAAGCTATCAATCCAAGAATTATCGCTAAGATTCCAGGTAGAGTCTTGTTCTAAAGTGGCGTTGATCTTACCTTGATCTTGTAAACTTTGATTATTTAAAACCGAGTTTTCAAGATGGGTAAAGTTTTCAGTAACCGCAGTTTCTGAATAGTTATCGGCATAACCAACCAAAGTGCTACCATTTTGAATAGAGACATCGATTTCACCTGAGGAAATGGCTAAGAGATTAGTTGAAGTGATGCCTTTGCCGCCTTTGAGGTTAACCTTACCGCCATTAACCGCGGCCATATCAGCAATAATTTGTGTGTTATTACCCTTACTATTATCTAAGTTGACCTCAGCATTTTGAGCTGCTAAAACACCAAAGTCAGCACCTTCAATAAGGATATCACCGTCAGCTAAAGCGCTGTGATTTATCACGGCTTTGTCTTTAGCATCTTTAGCGCTAGCGAAAATACCGATAGCAGTGGCCTTATTTTGAATATCTTGTGCCTGAATGGAGAGATTGATTGAGCTTGAATTTAAGCTTCCACCCTCAGCTAAAATACCGTAAATAAGATTGCCTTCAGTACCTTCGCTTTGAGAGGCGAGAATGCTTAAATCATTAGTAGCGGCAATATTTAAAGTACCGTGTTTTTGATTGACAGCGACTGCTTTTGCAGAAGTTTTAGCAGAAGAGGCGATCTGAATATCATGTTCTGCTTGAATATCGCCTTGATTAGTAGAGCCCCAGTAAACAGCAGTAATATCCTGAGTGGCATTTAAAGCTCTAGAGGCAATCTTGATATCATTGCCTGCGTTTAATTTTGCAAAAGCATCACCGGTACTAATATAGGTATGCGTGAGGCCTTTTTCATCTATATAATCACCGCCATCTTGAGTAACACTTGATTTATCTTCAGTCTTGTCATCAACATAGAAGGCTCGAATTATATCGGTATTGCTTGCCTGAGCGTATAGAGAGATGTCTTGATTAGCCTCAAGCTGTAAAGCACCATTTAAAAGGCTGACAGCTGCCACATGGGCATCGCCCCAGATATTGTGCCAGCTAGTGATATTTTTCTGAGCGTTCTCTGCAATAGCACTGATATTAACGTTTTCGCCCTTAAATTTCTGCCACGCAATTTCATCGCTGTCAGGAATTTTATTGCTAGCTTCTAAGGCTATACCGACGGTTTTCAAACTGTCAGTACCAGATTTTGCGATAATATTGAGATCTTTTTGCGCTTCGATATCGATCTTAAGATTGGCAGTTAAATCTAAATCACCATTAGTCCAAGAATAATGACGACCTAAAAAAGCGATATTAGCACTAGCATAGGTTGTTTTAGTGGTATCACTTTCAATGAGAATATTGGAGTTTGATTTGAGACTTAAGGCGGTAGGATCATTGTAATTTATGTCGGTAACATTATTTGAATTATTGACTTGTACCTGACCTTGATTTTTATTTTGTAGATCAACTGTAGCGACGAAATTTTTATCGCCTGCAGACTTAAGGACAATGCCTTCACCATTAGCATCAGTAGCCTCTAAAGAGGTTTCGCCATAGAAAGCATTAATGGCATTGTTCCATGAAAGAGAAAGTCCTGCGTCACCACTAAAGGATTGAGAGCTTAGATCTATAGATGATCCTTTTAGGGAAATTTTGCCACTATTATTGGAGTTGAGCACGTAGATGTCAGGATCATTTTGGGAATTTGCGTTGATGCTGACTGAGATTTTACCTGAGGCATTGATATTTAATGATGAGATATCTCGGCCATAGGAATTACCTTCGGAGGAAATACCAATGATATTGCTATTTGCAGTATTTTTACTGTCGATAGCGAGGGTAAAGTTCTGAGCATTAACCGTAAGATTAGTAGGCGTTGTGACTAATTTGTCATTAGCATCATATTGAACCTTACCAACTACAGCAAGACCTGTAACGCCATTGATTTTAGAACCTTCTTCATTGCTAATTTTGATTGAAAAGTCATCATTAGGGGTATCGATCGTCATATTAAGAGCATTGGGCTTATTTATACGATCAGAATAGGTATTAGATATTCCGTAGACTTTTTTAATTGGAGAGTCTTTGTCTACATTAGTTGAAAGATTGATAGGGCCATTAGCAGTCCAGCTATTTTGCGTGGAGGAGTCGATTTCAATACCATAAAGGTATTTATCTTTGCTGTTCTCTTCAAATTGAGTTTCTGAGGCAAGTGCATCATGGTAGATGCTAGCGAAAATAAGTAATGTTAGTGTAAGTGGCGGTAGTGTGGATAGTTTGAATAAATTAGATAAGTTTTTTTCTAAACATAGGGGGGGGTATTAAGTATTAGTTTAAAAGGAGACTTAGAAAGTTTTTGCGAAAGCTTTTGATTTCGATCACGTTTATTGCTCATACTGACTCCTGCACTATATTGATGACAGCTATACATTGAACAGAATAAAACTAAACTTAAGGCTTTAATTTAAGCAATATTTCTTTAACTTTTTGATAAAACATAAAAAACAATATAACTTAAGTGAATTTAAAGCTTAAATTAACCCGATATGCTAAGGTATTTCAAGAAATATGTAAACGTTTTTGTTATATAAATAATCCTTATTTAAGGATAGATACATAAAATAACTTTAATTATTTTCTTGATATTAAATTGAAAAAATTATAACAAAAATGTTTTATAAAACTTAAATTTGACACTGCATTTTGTGATTTGCGTTAAAACTTAAATTTTAGTTAATTTGGCGTTAGTATGGGCTTTAAGCTAATTTCTTATAAAGTTTTTTTTCTTTGATGACAAGAAAATTAAGGATTTTTACTTATGAGATTTTTTGCCTTTTTTAAGCAATAAGTACCTTATACTATTTAATTTAAGCGCTCTAAATCTCGTTCTAGATTTTTTTTATTTAAATAAAATTTTTTTGTGCACAAGCTTTTTGAGCTTTTAGGAAAGTAGGGGGAATAGTAATGATTTCTTCTAAATTAGTGGCGCTGAGCTTATTTGATAGAGCTTAGAATATTAGCTAAAATAATGTTAATCATCCTCTCTTTGTTTGGACCTTCTTCATGAAAAAATTACTTCTTATAGGTACGCTCATTGCCCTAAGTGTCGGCAGTGCTTATGCTTCTGTGCGTATCGATGTTAAAAATGAATCTAGTGAGGATTGCTCATTGGCAATCAATGCTCGCACCGATAAAACTAAATGGCTTACTGAAGGTTGGTATGTCTTTGCCTCAGGTGAGGAGGCTCCAATTATTTTAGATGCTGTAAACGATGTACATAATGTCTATGTTTACAATGATTGCACTAAGGACAATGTGCCTAAGGGCTCTGAGACTAAAAAAGTGTGGGTCAAAACTAATTTAAAGTTTAGTGATGAAGTTCCACGCGACAATCAACAAGGTTATGAGGAAGTAACCTTTGTAAGACTTACAAGCGGTAAATACACCATCTCTGCTAACTAATTATTAAAAGGCTATCTTCTTAGAGAAAGACCTCTTTAAGAAGATGGCTTAATGTAAGTAATAAAGTCTTGATCTAAAAGTATTGATGAAGCCCTAGTTAAATTTATTCATCATCACTTTAAAATTGACGCAGTCGCTTTGCCCATCTTCATCAGCTAAGCAGACTTGGTAAAAGCCACTGTTTTTTGGTGCAAAGAAATACTGATCCTGAATTTCTCCATTTACAGTCATTAAAAGCTCACCTTGGGCATTTTTATATTGAACATAGATATTGCCGTAAATATCCGGACTTACAGTACTGCCATTTAAAGGAAATTCTATTTTTAAAGAGCGATCATATGTAGCCTGAGTTTTTAAGCTTTTTAAATATGCCGGGGGAGTATCACTTAAAGCGCCGGTTTTAGCTAAAGCCTCTTTAGGTATACGCCTTTGAGGAATGGCCTCTAGCAGTCTAAATAAAAAGGGCGCGGCTGCCGTGTAGCCGTTTTGCATATTAGCAAGGGGGCGATTGTCGGCTCTGCCAACCCAAATGGCGGCGGTATAATCATAAAGTGAGCCTATAGCATAGGCATCTGCATGATGATAGGACGTGCCGGTTTTGTAACTTATCTCAGATCGAGGCGCAAAGTCGGGGCGTCTGACTGTTTTGAGAATTTCTGTAGTCGCGCGAGCACTTTGTGGACTTAAAATGCTGACAGCACGCTCACGCTTTTCATCTTGTAAAAGTCTAGCCTTTTCAAAAAGACCGTCATTATAAAGAGCTGCATAGTAATTAGCTAAATCAAAGAGAGTAGTACTTACCGCACCTAAGCTGATGCCTACATGAGCTTTAGCCTCAGGAGCAAGCTTAACCCAGTTTTTCTCAGCATTAATCCAGAGTAAAAAACGCTCAGGACCAAGCTTTAGCATAATATCTAAAGTCGGTAAATTTAAGGAATTAGCTAAAGCCTCAGAGGCAGTAATAGCACCGTGAAAGCGTTTTGAATAATTAAGCGGCGCCCATGCACCAAAGCGCTCAGCTTCATCTTTGACAATACTTTGAGGATGCAAAATACCGCTATCAAAGGCTTTAGCATAGACAAAGGGCTTTAAAGTGGAAGCAGGGGAGCGTTGAGCATGAGGCAGATCCATTAAAGATACGGCGGTATTAGCTGAGCCGAGATAGCCTACCACCTCAAAGGTCTTATTATTGATGACAACAGCCGCTAGAGTCTCACCTATATGCTTTTCATTTAGATAATCATAAGTGGTCTTTTTTAAGAGACTTTGAATTTTAGGATCGAGATTGGTCTTATATTCATAGCGACCTTTTTCCCTAAAGAAATTTTTAAGGCATAGCGCATCTTGATAGATTTTTAAAAGCTTATCAGGAAGAGGCTCTTTGGTTGCTTCTTTGGCAATATCCGCGGCAATGACGCCGTTTTCAACACCTAGACGCAAGACATCATTGCGATAATAAAGAGCGTGTTTGGGGAATTTATCCGGGCGCAATCTTTCAGGTGAGCGCGGTAGGGCCACTAATAGGGCAGCCTCAGCTGGGGTTAAATGCTGAGGTAGATGGCCAAACCACGCAAGGGAAGCGGCCTTCACGCCTTCAAGATTAGCCCCCATAGGTACAGTACTGAGGTAGATATTTAAAATCTCTTCACGCCCTAAAGTGGCGGTGAGATAGAGGGCGGCTAGGACTTGGCGGAATTTATTGAAATAACCATAGCGCATGCTCTTATCTAAATTACGAGCTACCTGCATGGAGATGGTAGAGGCCCCGGAGACTACATGACCTGAGCTTAAATTTGAGATTAAAGCGCGGGCAATGGCGATAGGATCGACGCCTAAATGATAATTAAAGCGCTTATCCTCACTTGCAAGTAAGAGCTTTAAATATAGAGGATCGACTTCAGCAACAGATGTTTTCAGCCGCAAAAAGCCGTCAGCGCTTAAATTATAGGCAATAAGATTATTCTCGCTATCGTAGATGGCCACAGAGCGCTCAGTATAGCGAGTAGTTTTAGGAATTGAGAACATAAAAATACTCCCAAAGAACAAGAGCAATGGGAGTATTAGCCACAGCCTTTTAGTCACAGCTTACAGCTTTAGGATCGTTATAGTCATAAATAATGGTTTTACCTTCATAGAAGTTACCACTATAGAGGACACGATAGCGATAGGCTGAGGTAATTTGCTTATCAAAGTAGCGATATTGCTCAGAGCGTACGCCCCTATCGGAAGTGGTACTCATGATGGGAGTATTTAAATTGCCAAGCTTCTGACTTGCATAGAGGATCTGCATAAACTCTAAGTTACTTGGGATCTGTGAAATCTTCACGAGATCAGAGGGAACCTTACCCTTAAAGTTTATTTTCTCAATTACGGTAATAATCTCGCCGGCTTTAAGTTCAGACCATTTTACCGCCTTACCTTCAGCATTGAGATAGTGGCGCTCAAAGACAATATTAGAGCTTCTATGTAAGGCCGGATTAGGCTCACCATAGCTTATAAGTGAGCTGTAATTACCGTTTTGCATATGCATGCTTTTAGCAAGTTCTAAATAAAGCGCAATTGACTGCGGGCTTTGCATGCCCATTACTCCAAGGTTAAGCTTATGCTTTAAGGCCTTTGGTAGCTTATCGATGCTGTCTAAGTCTAAGAAAGCTGCAATTAAGCTTAAGCTATCGAGAGAGGGGCTCTTTGAGATCCTAGCGAGCATATTCTCATTAACATTCGCGTCTTTAGATAAGCGCTCATGTTTTTGCAATTGCTCGATACCCTTTAAGATGGCTTTATGGGCACGCTCTTCATCGCCTAAGAGCTTAAAGGTCTTAGCTAAGTGGGCGAGAGCTTCGACATTAGGCTCACTTTGAGCATCAAAGAGATAACGTGTTTGGGCTAAGACATTTTCGCCATTAAGCGCACGATATTTTAAGGCTAAGGCGGCAAGATTATTATCATAACCCTGAGAGAGGCTATTGATAATATAGTTACCGCGCTTGAGCTCATCGTTTGAGACTTTATAGCCTAAGGCTACGGCTCGACGCATGAGATGAGCTACATTCAAGCTTAAACGGCTGTCATAAATGTCGTGTAAATAACCCTGCGGATCGGTAAGCGCAATTAGCAAGCGCAGAGCGTAATTTACCTTCTTATCGATACGTTTTTGCTCTTTACTATAGAGCGCATCATCGCATTCGATAATGGTTAAAAGCGTATTGAGCGCATAATAGGCCTCAGATGAGGAGTGAATTTCATCAGCGAGAGTCTTGTATAAGAGGGTCTCAGAGATGATATCCGGCACCGGGCTTTGATTTTCGCTAATGGAGATAAAGTTTGCGGCATTAAGGGCCTGATTATGATCGTTATAGTTAAAGGACAGTACCTGCGGGGTGGGTTTTAGCACCTCAACTGCGAAACTATCTTCATAAGTGTAATCTGAAGACATAGCTTTAACCTTGACCTGACCTGCGCCACTATTGAGAGCATGGATTTCAAAGTTGACGCTCTGACGCTCATTTTGCTCTTTGAGCTTTAGATCCTGTTGAAGCTGACACTTAAGGGCACCTTCACAGAGAATTTCAATATTGTAGTTATTCTCGCCTTTAATTAAGCGCTGCAGTGTCAGTGAGCTTTTAAAGACTTCACCTTCCTTAGCGTAAAGCGGAATATTGCCCGATACTACAGTGCTGTCGTGGATCTTAAGATCAGAGGCAAAGGCGCCCAAGGCGGTGTCATTCCAAGCGACAATCATGAGCTTAGCGCCGCTTTGACGCTCAGGTAAATTGAACTTTAAGACACTTTTGCCATCGACAACCTCAGTTACACCCTGATAGAGGGTAATGAGCTTATCGCGTAAAGAGAGGCTATCGGCATGTGCGCGATTGCCTTTAAGTTCCATCGCATCAGCGCCATAACCTTGTTTAAGCGCTGAAACTTGCATGAGATAGCCATAGAGATCGTATATATCTAAAGAAAAGAGTTTGTTTTCATTTAGAGTCTTTAAAGGATCGGGGGCCTTAAAGTCAGTAAGACCGAGGATACCTTCATCAACTAAAGTTGCCGTATAGAAAGTCTTACCTTGACCGCCTTCAAAGGTCAGAGGAATTTCGAGGGTAGTATTAGGTTTAATCTCATCGGGAATTTGAGCCTCTAACTTAATTTCACTGTCGGCAATCTCAATGGGAATATAGCTCAGACCTACAGTGCGTAAAGGCGGGGTATTAGTGGTGGTATTTTCCGGAATATAGGCACTGATAAGCGCATGTACACCTGAGCCCATATCATCGCTGATATTGATATAGATATCGTTATGACCGCGATTGAGTTTGTGATGGGTAATGGAGCCTATGCCCTTAGTCCCTAAGGTCATATCCGCATAGCAATCAAAGGGCATTTCAAAGCTCAAGCGGGCCTTATCGCCATAGTGATAGATCTTTTTATCAAGGCTTATAGTAAAGCGCTCAGGAGCATTGGCCTTTTGCGGATCAAAATAACCCTTATAAAAACGTAAGGAAGTCTTAGAGACCGCATTATCAAGCTCTAAGCAATAAGAACCATCTTCAAGATTGAGTTTTAAAGCCTCAGAAGCTAAATCCTCATGCTCGAGCATGATCTCACCGTTTTGTAGCGGCAGCTTAATTTCAACCGGTGAATAACGCCAAGAGCCGTTTTCAAAGGCATACTGCCAGGTAGTACGGAGCTTATAGAGATGATATGCCACCTTGCCTTTGACAAAATTGCCTTCAGGAGATCTCTGCGTGAGGGCAAAACTACTATCATTGAGGCGTTTGACACCGACAATATTATTTGAGGCTTTAGCCTTATAGTTTAAGCTACGGTGATTATTATTGCCTAAGCCGTCATCGACATTGATGTCAAAGTAGACATTTTGGGCATAGGGGCAATCTTTAAGCGTGACAGCAAGCTTAGTCTCACCGTTTTTATCGGAGATAAAGTTATTAAAAGTGGAGGTTTCAAGCTCCTGATTTATGCTGGTATCAGGTCCAAAGTAGAAATCTGCTATATCTTCAAAAGGATAATTATCAGGAGTTGAGCGCATATAACCATAGGTTTGTGCGCCGCTTACGGGAGCTCCATAATTGAAGGTATAGGCTAAATTTAAAGAGGTCTCAATTCCTGGGGTAAAGCTTAAAGGGGGATTGATGACATCAATACTAAAGGACTGCGGCTTAAATTTAAATAAGGAGATGTCCTTAGAGTAGAGAATATGATGACCATCTAAGCTTAAGGTTAGATTATAAATACCCTCAGGCAGACTTTTATCAAATTCTAAAGAAGAGCTAAAGGCGCCTGCGCCTAAATTATCTAAGCTCTCTCTTTCAATGACGGCACCATAGGGATTTTTAAGCTCTAAGATTAGAGATTTGGCATTTACCGCTTTAAGGCTCTTATCGCGCAATAGTGCATTGAAATTGAGTGTATCTCCAGGACTTAGCAGATCGCGATCGACATAGGCGAAGATCTCATAGAGAGAATTGCTCGGCAGGCGGCCTTGATCTTCAATATAGAGCTTATCTTGACGCAGATCTAAGACCATGCTGTCTTTATCGTTTTGCACTAAAAGTGCCATCGGGGTATTACCGCCTGTGCCCTCTAAAAGCTCTTTTTTAAAGTGCAGATAACCGTATTTATCGCTAGTATCAGAAGCTAAAACCTCGTTGTTTTGAGCTAAGAGTTTTACCTCAGCGCCCTTAAGGGGAGTGGCTCTTTTAATCGAGCGTAAGGCCACAGTTAAGCCATCACTACCGCGATAAGCGGTGATACCGACATCGGAGATTAAAATAACGCGGCTTAAATAGAGATCGTCTTGATTAAAGTTATCAGCATTTAGATCGCAATCGCTCTTAGTTACAGCTAAAAGATAGATGCCGTCGTTTTCTCGATCTCCAAGCTCTTTAAGATTGATGGGCGTTTGCACCTCTTCATTGCGCTTATCGCTAATCTTGATATTTTTGCTACCTAAGAAAGCGGCATTATTATTATTGATAAGTTTAAGCGTAGCATAATTGTCTAAATTCTTATTTTGAATGTAGGCGTAGAGCTGATTGTCATGCAGATCGAATTTTGAGAGCTTGTAAAGATGCAAGTCAAAATCATCAAGATTGCAGGTAGTTAAATTTAAATTATTGACATTAGAATTGAGTAAGACTGAGCCTTGCGTTAAGGAAATGGAGCTTTTAGCATCAGGAGTCTTAAATTCTTGAATGAGGCTTTGAGTATTTTTAGAGCCATCATCGCTGATAAAATTCGGGCTTAAAACGGCCTTGTAATTATGACCGTTCTTTAAATTGTAAAGGCAGATCTGATTTGCAAGTACACTTTGGGTATAGTTCACCTCATTGTCGCCATCAAAGATCTTAAGATAATTTTTGATCTCACCTACAAGAGGGCTCTTTTCGATGCTTTTATTGAGAATGAGGCAGACAGCATTGTGGTTGTCTGCAGCTTCACTGACGCTATTGATGGAGAGGGCAGTGTTCGCAGAGGCAGAGGTCACGCAGGTGCATAAAAGACCTGAGAGCATAAAGACTGAAAGCTTTTGCATAGATAGTCCTTATTTTATAAAGTTTTATTATCTTTATTAGCATAAGCTAAAAGATACAAAACGCAATTTAAAATAAATGTTGCGGATAAAAAAAATAATATTTTGGCTTTCAAGTGCTTAAAGCGCTGGTGCGAAAATTATCCTAGTGCTTTACAAAATTCGCGCTGAAGACAGTTTCAAAATAGTCTCTTTTGTGTACAATGCCTGTGCAAATTTTTTATTTTAAAGGTGAGGTATGGCTAAGGTACAAGCTCGCGGTTTAACCCGCATTTATCGGGCTTTTTTTTACAGTATGCATGGCTTTAAAGCCGGTTTTCTCAATGAGGCTGCAGTAAGACAGGAATTTGTCTTAGCCTTAGTGCTAACCCCGATAGCATTTTTTGTCGCCACCTCGGTGGTGTCTTTACTCATGCTTATCATCATGCCTTGGTTAGTTTTAGCTTTTGAATTGGCAAATTCTGCTATTGAGGCCGTAGTCGATAGAATAGGCCTAGAGCGACATGAGCTCTCTGGCAGAGCTAAAGATTTAGGTTCAGCCTGCGTCTTTGTCTTATTAGTTTTAACCGTAGTGGTGTGGATAGCTTTAATTGCAGAGCGTTTAGGCTGGAGTTTTGGTGGCTAATAATCTTTTAAAAGATCCTGAATATTATATGGAATTAGCTTTAGCGCAGGCGCATTTAGCGCTTGAGCATGGAGAAATTCCGGTAGGCTGTGTCATTGTCGATCCTAAAGGGCGAGTAGTAGGCTCAGGCTGTAATATGACTATTTCAAAAGCTGATCCGACCGCGCATGCTGAGATTATGGCGCTGCGGGATGCTGGGGAGCGTTTGCAAAATTATAGGCTACCTGATCTGACTATGTATGTGACCTTAGAGCCTTGCTGTATGTGCTCAGGGGCTATCATTCACGCTAGAATTAAAACCATCTATTATGGCGCGGCAGATCCTAAGACCGGCGCTTGTGGCAGTATGTTTTCTGTGCTCAATGACTTGCGCCACAATCATCATCCCGAGATTATCGGGGGCATTTTACAAGAGCGTTGCGCCGATATTTTGCGCAATTTCTTTAAAATGCGCCGCAAGATGCATAAAGAAGGGCGTGATTGGCTCTTAGAGCGTGGGCGCAAGCGCGATTGGATCACATAGTGATAGGGGAGATTTTCCTTAGCTTAAAGTTTTAGATACTCCTCTTCACTTAAAGGCTCAAACCATACATTCTCACAGTTTTCCCCAGGTACTTCTACGCTTAAATGCGAGAAGTAGCTATTTTGGCTAGCACCATGCCAATGTTTAACATTAGGCTTAATATGAATGACAGTTCCAGGATGCATGGCAAGTGGGGCCTGACCTTCTTCTTGATACCAACCCTCTCCGGCAAGAGCAATGAGCATCTGTCCACCACCTACAGTGGCCTTGTGGATATGCCAAGCATTGCGACAGCCTTTTTCAAAGGTGACGTTATAGATGGGGATTTGCTCTTTAGAGACACAGTAAAGATAGCTTTTACCGGTGAAGTATTGAGCATAATTGACATTGTCAGCGCCTATAGGAAAGATGCAAGCGCGGGCAAATTTTTCCTTGTCATCAAGAACTTCATTATCATCCCAAATCTTTAAAGCTAAAGAGAAACTAGCAAAGGCTTTAGGCCAGCCGACATAGAAAGCTAAGTGGGTGATAATTTCTGCTATTTCCTCGCGGCTTATACCTTGATTTTTGGCATTAGTTAAATGGTAGTGTAGAGCCTTGTCGTTGATACCTTGTGCGATGAGGGCTGTGACCGTAATGAGAGCGCGATCGCGCAAACTTAGTTTATCGGTGCGATTCCATACCTCACCAAAGAGAATATCGTCATTGAGATGAGCAAATTCAGGGGCAAAATTTCCTAAGAGATCATGCCCGGCTGTCTGTACGATTTTAGACATAGATAGGATCCTATAAGGACAAGTTTTAGGGCACGTTTTTAGTTTACGCTTTTTTTTAAGCTGTGACTATAAAATAAAAAGTATATATAACAAAGAGATGAAAAATCCCCACGGCTGTGGGGAGCACAAGGTGGAAAAAGCTACTTAAAGTAAGGAGGTGTAGATCTTAACTATTTCTGAGACTGTCAGCTGATCGTTACTATTTGAAATTAGCATATGCTGACGGGTGAGCACGAGATCGGTATATTCTAAAATATTCTCTTCCTTCATGCCGTATTCGCGTAATTTCTTATGCTCGATAATGGCATCGCAGAGCGTATCTATCTTAGTAAAGACATCCTCTTTATGGCATTTGAGAGCATCAGCTAAGATCTCCACTAATTCTTCAAGGGCACGACTGTGACTCTTACTCATATAGGTTAAAAAGATCTTAGAGAAGACCTGATAGCAGGCCTCACCATGCGGAATGCCTAAGCGTATACACAGAGGATAGGCTAAAGCCGGGACGGCAGCACCACCTGCATTAGCACAGACAATACCTGCAAGATTACCAGCTGTTTGTAAATTGTCATATTCGTTTTCAAGAGAACCGATGCCATGGGCGGCTACTTGTTTCCATACTTTAACTAAAAGACGGATGGATTTTTCTGCTAAAGCCCTAGTAATCGGGGTTGATAAGGGCGAGGTAAAACCCTCGCAGGCATGGACAAAGCTGACAAAGGAGCTTGCGGCTAATACCTTAAAGGGAATGCCCTTTAAAAAGCGCGGGCATAGTAAAATTTCATCGGCGCAGAGTTCATCTGAGGTCAAAATACGCTGTACGCGCTCTCTTTCAAATAAAACGGCGGCAAAGGGAGTAGCCTCAGAGCCCGTACCTGGGGTAGTCGGGACTAAGCTTAAGCGGCGGGCTTTAAGGGGCGCTTTTTCATCTTCAAAGAGTAAGGACACCGGAATAATGGTCTGCAGGCTCAAAATTTTGGCAATATCGAGGACGGCGCCACCACCGATACCGATGACATGGCTGTAATTAGCTCCGGCATCGTCGGCAATTTTAGCTATAAGAGCGTCAGTGGTCGGACCTTTAGCATAATCATCGCGGCAGATAATCCGAGCTTTTTTAAGATCAGAGCCATACTGCTCTAAAATGCGCTTTTCGGTGATGACAAGGCTGTCGGCATCGATATTAAGATAGCCTAAGAGACTTGGAATACTGATAAAGGGTATCGTGCGGCCGTGCATGCGAAATGATTTTGAAATGTCCATCTTTTTTTCCTCGAATTTTTGAGCGCTCTTTTATCAAATTTAGCAAAAAGACCTGAAAAAAGATTAGAGATCCTTCAAAGCTTTGTCGATTAAATATTGATTTTGCAAAGAAGATCGCACTTGTTATCAAATTTTTAAAGATTCTAAGTCAAGTGAAAAAGAGCTTGGGTTAAAGTACTTTTTTAGGAAAAAACTTAAGCATCTTGAGTACTTATTGTAAGTTTTAACTACCTATCTTGAGGGGGCTTTAAAGAGTTTTTTATGTAGGGGAATTTTTTAATTTTAACTTCAAGTTTAGAGCTTTAAATTTTTAAAAGAGAAAAGAGTAAAGCTTGGGGCTAAAGTTTTCACTAAATATTCATATCTTACGAAAAAATTCCGCAGATTTAGCGCATTAAATACGCTTTTTTTGTGCATTCTGTATAATAGACAACAGTTTTTTAAGGGAGCGTATTTAAGCTTATGTCATTTAATTTCTTTGCCACCTGTCCTAAGGGATTAGAAGGCCTTTTACATACTGAGCTTTCAAGCTTAGGTCTTAATAATGTACGTGAAACTGTTGCCGGTGTATCTTGCAGCGGTGATTTTGAACAAGGCATGAGAGCTTGTCTGTGGAGCCGCTTTGCCTCACGTTTCCTCCTTAAGATGTCAGAGTTTTTAAGTGAAACTGATACTGAGCTTTATATGGGTGCTAACGGCGTGGCCTGGGAAAAATGGTTTGATAGCGATAATACTATTGCTGTGGACTTTTCCGGTGTCAACGACAATATCCGCAATACTCAATACGGTGCCTTAAAGGTTAAAGATGCCGTTTGCGATCGCCTGCAGAAGGCCTATGGTAAGCGTCCGAATGTCGATAAGGACGATCCGGATGTCCGCATCTACTGCCACCTCGAGCGTCGCGGTGAGGCCTCACTCTATATCGATATGTCAGGTAAGACCTTATTAAAGCGTGAGTATCACCGTATGACCGGTGCTGCCCCGCTTAAGGAGAATTTAGCTGCCGCTATGGTTGAGCGCGCCGGCTATCGCGAGGGTAATTTCTGCGATCCTATGTGTGGCTCAGGCACCTTACTCTTAGAGGCAGCCTCTAAGATCACCGATACTGCCCCTGGCATTAAGCGCAGTTATTATGGCTTTTACTCTTTAAAGTGCTTTGATAATGCTAAGTGGTTAGAGCTTTTAGATGAGGCTCAACAGCGTCAAGAAGCCGGTTTAGAGCGCGCTAAAGCTTTAGGTATCAGCATTGTCGGTTTTGATTTAGATCCCCGTATTGTCGATATTGCCAATGATAATGCGCAAAAGGCCGGCTTTGGCGATATTGTCAAGATCTATAACACTCCTTTAGCTGAGCTTAAAAATCCTTTCCCTGAAGGCTCCGCTGTCACCTTAGTTACTAACCCGCCATATGGTAAGCGTTTAGGTAATTTCAATGAATTGATTTCACTCTATACGCTTTTAGGTGAGCGCTTAAAGCAGGAATTTAAGGGCGCTAAAGTTGCGGTCATCTCCTCTGAAGTTGAGCTCTTATCCTGCCTGCGTCTGCACTCAGATAAGATCTATAAGCTCTTTAATGGTGAGCTTGCCTGTCAGCTGCGCGTCTATGAGATTAAAACTGTCGCTACAGATGAGACTAAGAGCGTTGAGCGCATTATTGCTCCGGATTTTACTAATCGCTTAAAGAAGAATTTAGCTAAGATAACTAAGTGGGCACAGCGACATAATCTTGATTGCTATCGTATCTATGATGCCGATATTCCTGAGTATGCTGCCGCTATCGATTATTACAATGGCTATTATGTCATCGCCGCCTATAAGGCTCCTAAGAGCGTCAATCCTATTTTAGCTAAGCGCCATGAATTAGATATGATTGCCGCGACGGTACAGGTGACAGGCGTTGAGGGCTCAAAGGTCATTTTAAAGAGCCGCGAGATTAAAAAAGGCTCTGAGCAGTATGAAAAGTCTGAAGAGCTTTCAAATAATTTCCTCTATGTGCATGAAAACGATTTGACGTTAAAGGTCAATTTAGAGGATTATCTCGACACCGGTCTCTTCTTAGATTCGCGCAATATCCGCGCTTTGATTAAGTCCATGTCTAAGGACAAAGATTTTCTCAATCTCTTTGCCTATACCTGCACAGCATCCGTGGCTGCAGCTTTAGGTGGCGCTAAGTCCACAGTCTCAGTGGATATGAGCCGCACTTATTTACAGTGGGGTCAGGACAATATGCGCCTTAATCATTTAAATTCCCGAGAGCATGAATTTGTGCAGGCTGATTGCTTATTCTATCTATCAAGCGATCATGACAAGAAATACGATCTTATCTATATCGATCCGCCGACCTTCTCAAATTCAAAGCGTATGTCTGTAAACTTTGATATTAAGCGCGATCATGTAGCCTTATTAGGAAATCTTACCCGTCATCTTAAAGATGCAGGCACCGTCATTTTCTGTACTAATTGCCGTGACTTTAAGCTTGATGAAGAGGCTGTAGCTGAGTATGGCTTTAGTGTAGAGAATATCTCCGCAAAGACCATTCCTGAGGACTTTGCGCGCAATCGCCGTATTCATACTTGCTTTAAGCTTGAATATCAGCGCTCTTTGCAGAAATTACAGCCTGAGCCTATGGTTGAGACTAAGTTTGCCCCTAAGTGGCAAAAGACCTTAGGTGAGAGTAGCCCCTTCTTAAAGCCACATACTCCCTATAAGAAAAACGAGCGCTTTGATTTTGGCCATGAGGATAGAGCTCATAGGCGTGAGGGGGCTTTTAGTCGTGGTGATTTTAAAGAGCGGGGCTTTAAAAAGCGCGATGCTTTTGGCAATAAGCGCTTTGAGAAAAATGATAAGCCTAAGCCTACAGCCCGCGTCTGGGGTCCTGATGGAGTTAAGGATCTATGAGCCTTGTAACTATCTTAGATGCGCATTTAAATTATGGTGCTGATAAACTCTTAGAGGGCGCGGAGCTTTCAATTGAAGAGCATGAGCGCATCTGTCTTGTCGGTCGTAATGGCAGTGGTAAGTCGACGCTATTGCAGGTAATTGAGGGCAAGCGCGAGCTAGATGAGGGTCGGGTGATTGTTAAAAATGGCCTGAAAATCGGCCGTTTAGAGCAAGATCCGCCCCATTATAAAAGCGGTACGGCCTATACTATGGCCGTCTCTTCAGTGCCTATTGTCGGTAAGGCTTTAGCTGAATACGTGCAGTGTAGCGATGTTAAAAGGCAGATGGAATTATCTGACTTTATCGAAAAGCATGATGGCTGGCGTCATGATGCAACGGTGCGGCGCATTTTAAATAAGATTGGTCTGCAAGCTGAAATGCCTTTAATTGAGCTTTCAGGTGGCTGGCGCCGTAAGGCGGCACTTGCGGCCGTTTTAGCCTCTGAGCCTGAGCTTTTACTCTTAGATGAGCCTACTAACCATTTAGATATTGAAACTATCACTTGGTTTGAGGAGATTTTAAAGAGCTTTGAGGGCACAATTATCTTTGTCACTCACGATCGTAGCTTTGCCGATGATTGCGCCACCCGTATTGTCGAGCTCGATCGCGGTAAGCTTTACTCTTATCCTGGAAGCTTTAGTAAATATTTAGAGCTTCGTGATGAGAGATTGCGCATGGAAGATCTCGCGAATAAGGAATTTGACCGCATTCTCTCTGAAGAAGAGGCGTGGATTCGGCGCGGGGTGAAAGCGCGTTTAGCCCGTAATGAAGGACGCGTGCGCGATTTAGAGGAGCGCCGTAAGCTGAGAGCGGCCAGGCGTGATCGCCAAGGCAAGGCCATTATGCAGGTCAATGAGGCCGATCGCAGTGGCAATATTGTCTTTGAATTGCGCGATATTCACGAGGAATTTGACGGCAAGATCCTTATCGATAATTTCAATGCCACCGTTATGCGCGGCGATCGTATCGGTATTGTCGGCGCTAATGGTACCGGTAAGACTACCTTAGTGCAGATTATTCAAAATTTGATTAAACCGTCATCAGGTTATGTGCGCATCGGTATGAATGTGCAGATACAGTATTTTGATCAGTATCATGAGCAACTCTACCCGGAAAGAACTGTTGCTGACAATGTCGCCGATGGCCATACTGAGGTTACTATCAATGGTAAAAGTCGCCATGTGATCTCCTATTTAAGCAATTTCCTCTTTACCGGCCGCCGCGCCCGTAGCCCAGTGTCTGTGCTTTCAGGTGGTGAGAAAAATCGCTTATTGCTCGCCCGCCTCTTTGCTAAGCCTTCAAATGTGCTCATTATGGACGAGCCGACAAACGATCTTGATTTAGAGACTTTAGATCTGCTTGAAGATTTAGTGGCCTCCTATCCGGGCACCGTCATTGTCATCAGTCACGATCGCCGCTTTATCGATAAGGTGGCCACTGAAACTTGGGTTTTTGATGGTAAGGGCCATATTGAAACCATTATCGGTGGTTGGAGCGATGTTTTGGCCTATTATGAGCGCATTGGTAAAGCTCTTTTTGCAAAAGAAGAGAAAAAAGAGTCTAAGCCTCAAATTACGGCGCCTAAAGAGATTAAGGCTAAAAGCGGTTTATCCTTTACTGAAAGCCATGAGCTTGAAAAATTGCCCTCTAAAGTTGAAGCTTTAGAAGAGGAGATTTCAAAGCTTGATGAGGAGCTTCAAGATCCTACTTTATATGCGCATGGCTCTGAGAGAGCGATTGCGCTTAATGCTCAGCGCGAGCAATTAGCTAAGGCTTTAGATGAGCTATATACGCGCTGGGAAGAGCTGGAGACTAAGGCCTGTGAGGAATAATTATGGCAGGATTTAGAAGTTGCATCGATCTTCACACTCATTCTAATGCCTCAGACGGCGCTTTAAGTCCAAGTGATTTAGTCAAGCGCGCCTGTGAGCTAGGCCTTACGCATTTAGCGCTTACCGATCATGATACCTGTAAGGGTATCAGTGAGGCACAGAGGGAAGCCTTAGGTAAAATTGAGCTCATACCCGGTGCTGAATTGTCGGCAACGTGGAATGGTTATCAGATCCACATTGTCGGATTATTCTTAAATTATGAAAATCCGACCTTTTGTGCCTATACTGAAGGACAGCGACTTTTGCGCATCGAGCGCGCTGAGGCTATTGCCGCGAAATTAGAGCGCGTGGGTTTTCATAATATGCTTGAAAAAGCCAAGCTTCGTGCTGGCGCCGGAGCGTCCATTACCCGTGGCAATTATGCGCGTTTGATCGTCGAAGAAGGGCGCGCCTCGTGTGCTGATGAGGCCTTTAATGTCTATTTAAGAAAGGGCAAAAAGGCTTATGTGGCGACCAATTGGCCCGATATTCAAGTCGCAGTTGAGGCCATTCATGCCGCCTCAGGTGTAGCTGTTTTAGCTCATCCTAAACGCTATGAGATGACCAATATGAAATTGCGCTCTCTCATGGAGTATTTTAAGGATGTAGGCGGTGATGGCATTGAGGTCGCTTATTGTCAGCAACGCGCGCAAGAGCGCGAGTATTTGGCCTCATTAGCGCTTCATTATGGCTTTAAAGCCTCAATGGGCTCAGATTTTCATGCCTTAGGAACTTATCGCGATTTAGGTATGGCTTTGAGTTTACCTGAGGGTCTTAGCCCTGTTTGGGAGATGGAGGCGGCAGCGCCTTATCATTTTCCCTCTAGATAATTTTAAAGAGGCCCCTGTGGGGCCTGTATATAAGTGAACGATTTAAAATGTTAAGTGAATTTATCAGTGTGCACCCTGACAATCCGCAGGGGCGCTTTATTAAAAAGATTGCCGAGATCTTGCGTCGCGGCGGTGTCGCCGTAATTCCTACTGATAGTGCTTATGCTCTATGCTGTATGCTCGAGGAGAAAAATGCCATGGAGCGTATTGCCCGCATTCGCCAAATCAGTAAAACCCATAATTTTACCCTCTTATGTCGGGATTTATCTGAGCTTTCTACCTATGCACGCTTTGATAATACCGTCTTTAGATTATTAAAGAATAATACCCCTGGCCCCTATACCTTTATTTTGCCAGCCACCAAAGAAGTGCCGCGTCGCATGATGAATGAAAAGCGCCGTACTATCGGTCTGCGCGTGCCACAAAATGCGATCTTAGATGCCTTAATTGAAGAGCTCAATGAGCCTTTGATGAGCTGTACTTTGATAATGCCAGGTGAGGACTTACCTGAAAACGATCCGGTAGAAATCAATAATAAGCTTGGCAAGCTTGTCGATGTAATTGTCGATGGTGGAGTCTTAAGCTCTGAGCCTACCACGGTCATTCGCTTTGATGAAGACGGCAATCCTCTAATCCGCCGTATTGGTTCAGGCGATCCTAGCCCCTTTGAGAGCTAATTAAAAGATTCATCAGTATTAGTGTTTGAATCTCTGATGGGTAGTAACATAATTTAACATCCATTAGAGATTTTTAACATTCCAAAGAATTACCTTTAAAGGCGTTCATAATTCTTAAAAAGAAGTAATCCAAGTCTCTATAGCCATAAGCTACACGCTTTAATACTTTGATTTTGTTATTAATGCCTTCAAGAACACTGGTTCTTATCTTATATAAGTCAGAATTAGTAATACCGTCTCGGTAATACTTGTTCTGCTCCATTGCTACAGCCTTCAGTACCGCATAACTCAAAGAAGCGGTTAACCTCTTTTATACCTCTTGAATATTACGATGGAAAGATTAATTCAAAAATTAACAGAACGATATGTGTTGCACACTCATCCGGATGTCGCAACAACAGTAGAACAAAGTATTATCCAACTTTCTTCTGGCATTTACACAGAAGAGGAACGTTTTATTTTTGAACTACTTCAAAATGCAGTTGATGCCTTTAATAAAGAGACAGAAACTCTTGATGTAAAAATTGTTGTTGAAGATGAATATATCGCTTTTATGCATAACGGCGATGCCTTTTCCAAAAGGGATATTGAAGGTCTCTGCGATGTTGGAAATGGAAATAAAATGAACGACGTAAAAAAATCGGTTATAAGGGAATAGGCTTTAAGTCGGTATTTATGCGTTCTACTTGCGTGGCAGTCAAGTCAGGGAACACTTGTTTCAAATTTGACAAATCCCATTGGGATGGTTATTGGGAAACGCATTGGAATTCAAGCTACGGAAATAAAGATACATCAAAGCAATACTTGATACCTTGGCAAATTATTCCAATAAAAACAGATATTCCTATTAAAATTGACACAACTGGCTATAATGTAGTAACTTATATACGCACATCCAACATTCCCTCTATGGAACAAAAAATTAAAAGTTTGATGAATAGCAGTCAATTTTTACTGTTCCTAAAGGCTAAGAATATACATATCTCTTTTGTTTCAAATGGTCATATAAAATCTTCCATTACTAAATCTACTCAGAATGAAGAAGTTTTATTGTTTTCCAACGGACAAGAAGAATGTCGGTGGCTGATATATACTAATGAAGAAGTTAAAGTCCCAGTAGAACTGCGTGATAGCATTAATGCCGATATCAACACTCCTCAAAAATTAAAACTTGCTACTTCTTTTGACTTATCATTTGCTATAGCTATAGGTCAGGATGGAAAATTAAAACGTTTGCCTCAAAAAGATGCCGTAATATACACATACCTTCCTACATCATTCAAGTTTGGAAGAGACGGTTTTCCTTTTTTGGTAAATGCCAATTTTATTACTGACGCAGGGCGTTTACAGCTACACAAAGATTCAGAATGGAATAAACTTATTTTTTCAAAAATACCATCTGAATTTCTCACCTGGATAAAAGAGTTATCAACATCATATTGGAATTATTATGACATTCTGCCTAAAAAAAATTATGGTAGAACCAATGCCTTGGAGAAGGTTTATGCCAAAGAAATGGAAAAAGCAATAGAAACAATTGCTTTTATTCCCCGATTGTGCAACACGAAAGATAAGGTGCTTTCTTCAAGTGCCATTATGGATAGAATAGGATTTCTTGACGCTATAGAACCTAACAAATTGTTGGAGCATCTAAACAGAGAATACAACCGTAATTCTTGTGTTGATGATTTTATTTCCCCAGTAAGGAACTATCGTCTATTCTCTGATTATGGGGTTTTCATACTGGATAAAGATAAGATCAAGAAAATATTAGAAGATGAGCAGTTATTCAGCGAAATGACTGTTGACTACAATATAAAATTAATCACTTTTTTCCATAATTATATTAAGCAGAATCCGGAAGAATCGGATGAAATAAACAATGTACTTAGTACAACGAAGTTCCTTTTAGATGAAAATATGGAACTTAAAAGACCTAATGAATTGTTCTTCCATACAGATTATAAAAAAGAAAATTCTTTAGCCCAAGATGTTGTTCTTTTGAATGAGGAAGTAAGCGAAGCTATAGGGGATTTAAATCTAACGGCATGGCTTTCTAAGTTGGGAGTTCAGCTGCTTTCTAATATCTCTTTCGTAGAATATCTATATGAAAACAAAGATTATATTACGACGGGAAATGCTATTGAAGTCGGTAAGTTTATATTCCGCATCTATCAAACTGAAGATTTATTTGGTGAAATCTCTGAGTATAAATTAAGGTATATACGTTTTATCTCAACCAAAGGGACTTTGTTATCTGCTGACGATTTGTATCTAAGCACGATATACAAACCGGAATTGAATCTTGAACCTGTTTTGGATGAAGATGTTTTTATTTCAGACAAATATTGCGAGGGAGACTCTGTAGCTGAATGGAAAGTGTTTCTGTTGAAGATGGGAGTAAAAGAAAGTATTTCAAAAGAAACAAAAGTAGTGCAACTTTATGGAGATGATTACGATAGTCGTTTTGATAAACCTTTCTTTGAAAAAGTAAAAATGACATCACAAAAATATGGATGGATTTCTTATAATGGATGGGCTTTACATAATGGTTGGAGATTTTTTGCTTCAACAATACACTATAAGACATTTTCATTTTTGAATAATTGTGATAAATATAATTTTTCAAAACTCGTATTTTCAAAAATAATGTCTGTATATACTATAGAGGAGCTTGATACAGAAGTCCAATACGTAGGAGGGGTAACTGGATTTATAGGAAGAAATATTTTTCAGAGTATGCTTACTGATTTAGATTGTAATATCAACCACTTCAAATGGGTTATAGACAATTGCTCAATCATACCTACCGTAAAAAAGGACTGTCGTAAAGCTTCTAATGTTTATAGCAATTCTATCCATCAAATTAGTGAATTTGCCGGAAACTATTTGCCGATTATTGACGTTGATGAAGAGATTTCCGGAGAGTGGCAAAATTATTTGGGATTAAAAAACAGTTTAACATTGGACGATTATCTTTTTATTTTAACAGAGATAGCCAATGATCCGGATAATGTAGCTGATAACCAAACTAAAATTTCGCTGGTTTACCAAAAAATGGTAGATTTTGGTTGCTTGAAATCTGAGAATTATCGTAAACAGATACAAGAGTGGGCTTCCTTAAACAAAATACTATCCAAAGACAATACCTTTCAGAATCCATCAGAATTAAGCTATATAACACTTGATGGTTTTAGTTCTACTAACAGAGTCTATATCGGAACGGTTTCAGACAGAACAGGTGTGATAGATTTACTTTCTTTGATGGGTGTTTCTATAATCACAGAAAACAGTATTACTCCTGATTATGTAGAAAAAAAGGAAACAGATGAATTGAAAAAGATACTTCGCGGAAAATTGTCGCCTTTAGCTTTAGTCGCTTCTGGTGAACAAGCCGACAAGGAGTCTTATCTTAAACATAAATCAATCATTGCTGAATTGTTGGATAACACGCATTTTTATCATTGTAAAACCATCAATTTAACCTATGGAAGCGATAGTGATGTTATATCAAAGACAACTTTCAGCAGTAAAAACGAATTTTATTATACCGGTAGTTTAAGACCTGCCAGTATTGAATCTTTATTGACTCCTTTATGTAAGTATTTGGATATTAAAGAAAAAGAACGAGAATTGTTTATCATATTGATTGAGAATCAAGATGGTATTTGTCAAAACTTGGAAGATAAAGGATATAATGTAGAGCTACTGGAAAAAGAGTTTGTTGTAGAAAGTGGTACTACTCAAATTCATTTCACATATAAACCAAGTGAAACTGAGCAGGAGCGAAATCTCATAACAGGTTTCAAAGGCGAAATCATCGTATATGAGAAGTTAAAAGGTTTGGGTTATGACGTTGAATGTCCTTCAATCTCAACTGAACATGATTATGACAAAAAGATAGTGCTAAATGGTAAGGCGTATTTCTGCAAGATCAATTATGAAAAATATGATTTATCATTTACAACGAATAGTGGAGTGAGAGTATATGTGGAAGTGAAATCTACAACAAGTAGAAAAGAAATGCAAACAAATATGCCTATCAGCTACAACGAATTATCAATGATAGAGCAATGCGCTTCTTGTTCAAGAGAACGATATTTTTTGATTCGAGTATTTGGAATAGAACAAGAAACTCAAGATATCTATCTATTTGATGGTCGTATGTTTAATGATGAGAGTCTAATGAATATTTTGTAGTTTTTTTTGATAAGTTGTAGATTGCAGAATGGCAAATTATTGAAGGGTAGAGAATATATGAAAAATACTTCTCTATTCTTCAATATAAATTGTTACCTTTGCACAGAAAACGAGTTGCTTGAAACGCAAATCAAGGCAGAACGCGGCAAATGGAACAGTTGCCAAGTCATTACATCAAAATTGGGTAATTCTCCTAAAGTCCTTTGTATAAGGCAGTAAAGAAAGTTTTCCAAAATTACATAAAATAAATAGAGCTTCAACTATAACTTATTTACAAAAGTAGAAGTTTAAATAAGATTATAAACGCTTCAATTATAGCCATAAAACCCCAGTAAGTATCCTAAAAGTCGTCTAAAGCCCCCACGAATCACTTCACGCCCAACATCTTGAGAAAAAGCTGGTCGCGTCTCGTCGTTTCCGTTGTCCATTTGGATGCACTGGCATTCCCCGTTGCGGCGACGTAGTCGACACAACGGAACCAGTCCAAAATTTGAATGAGCGAGTGCTGATTGAGCCAAGCGAGCAGCTTTGCTTCGAGACTCAACTCCTCCTTCGTCTTTCCCTCGGTTTCTTTTTCGGAGAGCGCCTTCTTCACATCAAGGATTCTCTTCGCAAGGAAGCAGTGGTAGCCCAGACCAACGAATTGGGCAAATTGCCTGCCGTACAGATTCTCGGGATACCACGTCCTCGGCTTTCGCCCATCAAAACTGTCCTTGTACGTAGCGAAAAGCTCTTCGATCTTTTCTCGGGAACGGTATGCCTTCAGCGCTTCGAAGGGATCCTTGATTTCATTGCTCACAAGGACGAAATACCCCCAATAGCGCTTTGCTTCCTCGATCCTGTCCATTTTGAAGTCGACCTTGACCCCTTTGGCCGTACGTTTCACCGTGAGGTAGCTGTCGATTTGCTTCTGGGCAGCAGGCCGAAATTCCTCGACGCCGTCCTCCAGATCCTTCTTGAGTGAGAAAAGGCTCTCGCGAAGCCTGCGCTCCTGAATCGGAGCAGCCTCCGGTTTGTGAAATACATGGACGTACAGGCGTCGCGTAAACGATTCCGTCTCCCCAGCTTCGAAATTCCTGCGCGTGCGTTTTCGCACGATGCTGAACTCGTGCTGCCTGCGGCGCATGACGCCGCTGACATCGACGTCAAACGGGCAGACGTTCCTGAAGTGCCCGAGCTCTTCGCGTGCGGCGTCGATTTCCGAGCGAACCCACTTGTCGGTACTGTTGGCGAGCATCAGGAACTTCGTGTGCTCGCGGGCAAAATGCGTCATGTTGTCCTGACTGTAGAATCCGTTGTCGGCCACGATGACCGGCGACGCCAGATCGAGCATGTCAAGCTGTCGAAGCGCATTGGTGAGCGAGATCTTGTCAGGGAT
>OGWZ01000750.1_pt1 | contig 34135 bp, 25 predicted proteins | sample 1576141 | NCBI WGS metagenome assembly OGWZ01 (sample SAMEA3541512, study PRJEB24748) | human gut metagenome | biome: human gut; feature: human-associated habitat; material: faeces | place: China | collected 2012
AGGTGGTCTGGTTGGAGCGCTGGAACTTGGCCAGCTTGTAGGAGCTGGTGGTGCCGTCGTCGTTCATCACGCGGATCAGGTCGGCGGACACGTAGGTAACCACACCGTCCTTCTCGGACTTGATGACGTCGCCGGAGTCGTTGGCGGCGCGCCATTCGGAGCCGGTGCCCACCAGCGGGCGCTCGGATTCGATCAGCGGCACGGCCTGACGCTGCATGTTGGTACCCATCAGTGCACGGTGGCCCTCATCATGCTCCAGGAACGGAATCAGGGAGGCGCCGAGGGAGACCATCTGGCGCGGGGAGACGTCCATGTAGTCCACGGAGCTCACCGGCACATCGACCGCCTCTTCTTCGCCGACTCGGGCAAGGGCGGACTTCTGCACGAAGTTGCCGTTCTCGTCGAGCTCCTGGTTGGCCTGGGCAATGACGTGGTCAAGATCGCGGTCAGCGGTCATGTACTCGACCTCGTCGGTCACGTGGCCGTTGACGACCTTGCGGTACGGGGTCTCGATGAAGCCGAACGGGTTGACGCGGCCGAAGGTTGCCAAGGAGCCGATCAGACCGATGTTCGGGCCTTCAGGAGACTCGATCGGGCACATACGGCCGAAGTGGGACGGGTGCACGTCGCGCACCTCCATGGAGGCGCGGTCGCGGGACAGACCGCCGGGGCCCAGTGCGGAAAGACGACGCTTGTTCGTCACACCGGACAGCGGGTTGTTCTGATCCATGAACTGGGAGAGCTGGGAAGTGCCGAAGAACTCCTTGATGGTGGCGTTCACCGGACGGATGTTGATCAGGGACTGCGGGGTGATGGCCTCCGGATCCTGGGTGGTCATACGCTCGCGGACCACACGCTCCATACGGCTCAGGCCGGTGCGCAGCTGGTTCTGGATCAGCTCGCCGACCTGGCGGATACGACGGTTGCCGAAGTGATCGATATCGTCGACGTCCACGCGCAGGTCAACGTCTTCGCCGTTGCGCTTGCCCGGGAAGGTCGCCGCACCGTCGTGCAGGGCCACCAGGTACTTGATTGTGGCGATGATGTCTTCCTGGTGGAGGGAACGATCGTTGAAATCGGCCTCGACACCCAGCTTGCGGTTGATCTTGTAGCGGCCAACACGGGCCAGATCGTAGCGCTTGGTGTTGAAGTAGAAGGAGTCCAGCAGATTCTTGCCGGCCTCGGGGGTCGGGGTGTCGGCCGGACGAATCTTGCGGTAGAGGTCAACGAGGGCCTCGTCCTGGGTCTCGAGGGTTTCCTTCTCCAGTGCGTCGAGCACCAGCGGGTAGTCCTTGAATGCCTGGGCGATCTCGGACTTGGTCATGCCGATGGCCATGAGGAACACGATGGCGGACTGCTTGCGCTTGCGGTCCACGCGCACGCCGAGGACGTCGCGCTTGTCGATCTCGAACTCGAGCCATGCGCCACGGCTCGGGATGATCTTCGCGCCGAAGACTTCCTTATCGGAGGTGCGATCCTGCTGGCGGTCGAAGTAGACGCCCGGGGAACGCACGAGCTGGGAGACGATGACTCGCTCGGTGCCGCCGATGATGAAGGTACCGTGCGGGGTCTGCAGCGGGAAATCGCCCATGAACACGGTCTGGGACTTGATCTCGCCGGTGTCGCCGTTCTCGAACTCGGCATTCACGTACAGCGGTGCGGAGTAGGTGTAATCCTTCTCCTTGCATTCCTGCACGGTGTGGCGCGGTTCTTCGAAGTACGGATCGGAGAAGGTCAGGCTCATGGTCTGAGCGAAGTTCTCGATCGGAGAGATCTCGTTGAAGACCTCATCGAGGCCGGAGGTGTGGGCCACGGTGTTAGTGCCGTTCTTTTCGTCCTCCTCGACGCGCGCCTTCCAGCGTTCGTTGCCGATCAGCCAATCGAAGCTGTCGGTCTGCACGCCCAGCAGGTAGGGCACATCGATGGGTTCCTTGATGGAACCGAAGTTCACGCGATCCGACGCCTTGTGCAGGTCAATATCATGCTGGTCGGCGCGTGCGATGATGGTGGTGGTGTTCGTCGTAGACTCAGTAGCCAATGGACGTTCCTTATCGCTCGCTAATATGTGGTAATTCCCCTGGGAGCGCCGGCATGGCCACCATATGCCTATGCGGACGCTTCATTGTCGACGGCATGCCCGCAATATGACACACCTCATGCAAAGTCAAAAGAATAGCGCTAAGGCAAGACTTTTACTGCACCGTAAACGTCACCGGATCGCTCTTCACCTTCGGATGATCCTTCAAACTCAGCTGCGCCACGTACGTTCCCGCATTGACTTTGGCCCAACCTGACTCATCCGTGCATTTGGCGAGCGTGGCGTTCGCATTGGTATTCCACGTGACCTTCTGAACGTCCTTATCGCCCTTAGCCATCAGCAGCAGACGTGAATCCGCCGGGCACACATCGGACTTGTAAATCGTTTCCTGACCGGAAGTAATGGTGAGCACACGGCCGGAATCGGACCCGTCCACTAAACAGTTGCCTGACCCCTCGTGCACGATGGTCGCGGTGAAATCAAGCGATCCTCCTACCGGCACGGATTGGGAGGCCGCGGAAAGCTGCAATGTCACATCACTGGCCGAGCAATCCTTGACGTTGCTGACTTTCTTCGGCGCCGGCGTGGCGTCGCGGGAAATCGCATACACCTCGTCATGGTGAATCATCGTGTTCACGGCACCGATACCCCGGCCAAGGCTGTACACGCAGAATACAATCAGCGCGATTATCAGCAGCAACACCGTGCCGGCCACGATACGCCGACGACGATAGATGGCCTGCTGCTTTTTGCTGATCCTGCGCTTGCGCGGCTTGCCGGAACGGTTGTTTTGGGAGGGCCCGCCGGATGGCCCATTGGCCCCGGTGCCGGCTCCGCGTGCCGTTCTCGCGCCTGATGTGTTCCTCTGCACTGCCATAACCCTTCCAGTCTACGGTCACCACACCCATACACGCTTGGGGAGCCCGCCATTTTCACAATGTCAGCTGGGTAATCGCAGGCCGCCGTCCAGAATCTCGATCAGGCCGTCATCGTCAAGGCTGGCGATGCAGGCGGCAAGCTGAATCTGGTCCTTCCAAAGCTTGTCGGCATCTTCCCTGGGCAACGTGACTCCAGCGGGAAGCTCGCGCAGCGCGGCGAGCACCAGACCGCGCACCTGTCGATCCGTGCCTTGGAATCGTTGGCGTGGACGGGTGCGACGCTCCCCCAGTCCGGGGCGGCCGGCCTTGAGGAACGCGCAATCGTCGGCAATCGGGCAGGTGTCGCATAACGGCGATTTGGCCGTGCAGATCACCGCCCCCAGTTCCATTACCGACTGGTTCCATGTGACCGATGGGCGTTCGCCACGATGCAGTCGGGAGCGTTTGCCGCCACGGATAGTGCTGTTCACGGCATGTTCGGCGCTACCGGCATTATCGGCGACGTCAGCATCGCACCCGAGAATCTCGTCTTTGGGCAGCATGCGGTTCGCCAGCGCGCGTTCGGCCGGGCTGGTCGCTCCCCCGCGCGATTCGACGCCCAGGAACACGCGGCTCAGCACGCGGCGAATGTTGGTATCGATCACGGCAATTCGTTCGCCGAACGCAAAGCTCATCACCGCGGAGGCGGTGTAATCGCCGATGCCGGGCAATGCAGTGAGTTCGTCATACGTGCGCGGCAGTTTGTCGGCGTAATCTTCAGCCACCACGCGGGCGCATTCCTGTAACCGCAATGCGCGGCGTGGATAGCCGAGCCGCCCCCATGCGGTGATCACCTCGGCCTTGGGGGCCTCGGCGAGGGCGCGGGCGTCGGGCCAACGTTCCATCCAGTCGGTCCAGTACGGCACTACACGGCTCATCTGCGTCTGCTGGCTCATGACTTCGGATACCAGCACGCCCCACGGCGTGGCCCGGCCGAAGCGCCATGGCAAATCGCGCGCATTGGCCTCCCACCATGCGCCCAATCGCAAAGAAATTGCTGTGTCGTTCATCGTTCTTATTCTTAGCAGCTATGACGAACGAAGCAGAACAGAATTCGCAGAACGCACAGAATCCCGAAACAAAAGTCGAGAAGATGTTCGAGTACGGGTACCGTAAATCGAATTACGGACCGGACGAACTCGTAACCGACGCGCATGGCAACCCCATCTCCGTGGTGGACGCGATGCTCTCGGCTGAAAAGGCCGCCACCACCGAAACCGTAACACCGCATCTGTGCTACTACTCACCGCGCATTCCCGGCAACACCGGCTCGGCCATCCGCCTGTGCGCGGTGACCGGCACCATCCTGCATTTGGTGGAGCCGTTGGGTTTCAACCTGCGCGACACCAAGCTGCGCCGAGCAGGCCTCGACTACCACGACATGGCCCACGTGGTGCTGCACCCGAATTTCGACAACCTGGTGGAGTCCATGCCCAATTCGCGCATCATCGCGTTCACCGCACATGCTACCAAGCTGTACACCGAGGTGGAATACAAGCCGACCGACATCCTGCTGTTCGGCCCCGAGCCCGGCGACATCCCCGACCCGATGGACATCATGGAGGGCCCTCATGTGGCCGAACAAGTGCGACTGCCCATGCGCCCGTCCTTGCGTTCCCTGAACCTCACCAATTGCGCGTCCATCGCCATCTACGAAGCCTGGCGCCAACTCAACTTCGCTGGAGGGCGCTGAGGAGAAGGCCCGGTGGGCCTTCGAGTAGCGACGCCGAACGAACGCCGACAGGCGTGAGAGAGGAAACCCTGAGCCTCGCAGCACGACCATCATCGCAGAAAATGGGTCTATCGGCGCTTCGAGGGGCTGATTTGGCATCTGCCGGAGGTCTATTGCCGCTTCGAGGGGCTGTTAAAGGACGAAACCCCGAGTATAGGCGTTGAAATATCAACGCTTGTACTCGGGGTTTCTTGATTGAGGTACCCCTCTGAAAGCAGATACCTATCTGCGCAAATGTACCTCTTTGAAGGCAGATACCCTACTGAATCAGTTCTTGAAGCTGTGAATCGGAGCGGGAATACGACCGCCACGGGTCACAAAGGCCTCGCAGCTGGTCTGGTTGACCGGCATGATGGGCGCGTACCCCATCAGGCCGCCGAAGTTCGCCATCTCGCCCACGCCCTTGCCGGCAACCGGGATCACGCGCACGGCGGTAGTCTTCTGGTTGACCATGCCGATGGCGGCCTCGTCGGCGATCAGGCCGGAGATGGTGGAAGCAGAGGTATCGCCCGGAATGGCGATCATGTCGAGGCCCACCGAGCACACGCAGGTCATGGCTTCGAGCTTCTCGATGGTCAGGCAATCGGAAGAAGCCGCGTCGATCATGTTCTTGTCTTCGGAGACCGGGATGAACGCGCCGGACAGGCCGCCCACGTAGGAGGACGCCATGATGCCGCCCTTCTTGACCTGGTCGTTGAGCATGGCGAGCGCCGCCGTGGTGCCGGGAGCGCCGACCTGTTCGAGGCCGATCTTCTCTAGCACTTCGCCCACGGAGTCGCCCACAGCCGGGGTCGGGGCGAGCGACAGGTCGATGATGCCGAACGGAATGCCGAGGCGGCGGGATGCTTCCTGGGCCACAAGCTGGCCGACGCGCGTGATCTTGAACGCGGTGCGCTTGATGGTCTCGCACAGGAACTCGAAGTCCTTGCCCTTGGCCGCATCGAGTGCGCGGGAGACCACGCCGGGGCCGGAGACACCGACGTTGATGACCGCGTCGCCCTCGGTGACGCCGTGGAAGCCTCCGGCCATAAACGGGTTGTCGTCAGGCACGTTGCAGAAGGCCACGAACTTGACGCAGCCGTAGGAGTCGTTGTCGGCGGTACGCTCGGCAACGTCCTTGATGATATGGCCGAGCAGTTCGACCGCGTTCATGTCGATGCCGGTCTTGGTGGAGCCGACGTTCACGGACGAGCAGACGATGTCGGTCTCGGAGAGAGCCTGCGGCAGGGAGCGGATGAGCAGCTCCTCGGCCGGGGTCATGGACTTGGAAACGAGTGCGGAGTAGCCGCCGATCAGGTCGACGCCGACTTCCTTGGCCGCCTTGTCAAGCGCGTGGGCGATCTTGACGAAATCCTCGCTCGTCTTGCAGGAGCTGGCACCGACCAGTGAGATCGGGGTGACGGTGATGCGCTTGTTGACGATCGGGATGCCGTAGTCGCGTTCGATGGCCTTGCCGGTGGAAACGAGGTCCTTGGCATAGGTGGTGATCTTGCGGTAGATGTTGTCGCAGGTCTTGTCGACATCGTCCGAGGCGCAGTCGAGCAACGAGATGCCCATGGTGATGGTGCGGACGTCGAGCTTCTCCTGCTCGATCATCTGATTGGTCTCGTGGACCTCCATGATGTTCAGCATGGTTTGTTCCTTACAGGATATTTAAAGACTAGTTTGGCGGTCACCCTCATCAGAGGGATAAGGATGGCTCCGTCAGTGGAAAGCCCACCGGGCTTTCCACCTCCTCGCGTGAGGCGGCCTGCTGAGCGGGCCGCCTCAAATACGGTGCATCTTGGTGAAGATTTCCTCACGCTGGCAGCGGATGCGCACGCCGATGTCGTCGCCGAGGTCCTCAAGGTTGCCGACCATCGCGCCGAAGTCCTTGTCCGCGTTGGCGTAGTCGACAATCATCATCATGTTGAAGTAACCGTCGATGATGGTCTGCGAGATGTCGAGCACGTTGACGTTGTGCTGGGACAGGTAGGTGCAGACTCGCGCGATGATGCCGACGGTGTCCTGACCGACGACGGTGATGATTGCCTTGTTCATGGCTCTCCCTGGTCGTATACAAAAAGCGGGTGACTACCCAAGTATAGGGAAGACACCCGCCATTTAGCATTGTGATTTATTATCATGCCTCGCGTGAAGCGGATTTCGCCGCGTACGCGGCAAGCGCGCGCGGTGCGTGGAAGCCTTGCTTTTCGAATTCGTCGGCGATCTTCTGAGCGACTTCCTGAGAACGACCCTTGTCCACCAACGCGATGATGGAGCCACCGAAGCCGCCGCCGGTCATACGCGCACCGTAGGCGCCGTTCTTGCGGGCCACGTCCACGGCGATGTCCAGCTCGGGGACGGTGACCTCGTAGTCGGCGGCCAGCGAATCGTGGGAAGCGTTGAACAGACGGCCCGCAGCCTTGATGTCGCCCTGAGCGAAGGCACGCACGAAGGAACGCACGCGCTCGATTTCGGTGACGACGTGGCGCACGCGCTTCTTCATGGTCTCGTCAGGCAGGGCGTCAAGCGTTTCCTTGAGGGCCTGGAACTGGTCATCGGCCTTGGAGATGCCGTCGGCGGTAACGCGCAGGTTGGCCACACCGAGAATCTTGGCGGCTTCCTCGCAGGTGGCGCGACGCTGAGCGTACTGGCCATCGTTGAGCTGGTGCGGAGCCTGGGTATCGACCACAAGCAGCTCGAGGTTGTACTTGTCGAGGTCGAACTCCTGCTGGGAGACGTTCTCCAGCGGGGTCAACTCCGGGCGGCAGTCAAGCAGCAGCGCATGGCCGGCGGTGCAACGCATGGAAGCGTTCTGGTCAAGACCGCCGGTGGAGGCACCGGCCATCTCGTTCTCGGACTTGATGGCGGCGTTGATGAGGGTCACACGGCCGGCGTCGGAATCGCCGTAGCCGAGGCCGTACACGTCGTCCAGAGCCAGAGCGGTGGAGCAGGTCATGGCGGCGGAGGAGCTCAGGCCGGAGCCCAGCGGCACGCAGGAGACGAAGGCGGCATCAAAGCCCTTGACCTTGTCGAAACCAGCCTGACGCAGCGCCCAGGCCACACCGGTCGGGTAGGCGGACCAGCCGTCCACGCCACGGGCCTTGAGGCCATCGAGATCAGCTTCGGCGACCTTGTCGGGAGCCACGCCGGAGACGACGCGAACCTTGGTGTCTTCGCGCGGCTTCAGGGCGATGAAGGTGCGGTGCGGCAGAGCGATCGGCAGGCACAGGCCGGCGTTGTAATCGGTGTGCTCACCGATCAGGTTCACACGGCCCGGAGCAGCCCACACGCCCTCGGGCGCAGCGCCGTAGGTGTCGACGAACAGCTTGGTAGCTTGCGAGACGCCTTCCTCATGGGTCAGCGGCTCAATGAATTCAACAGCAGTCATTGATGTTTTCTTTCTATCAGTCGGCGATGTCGATGGAGCCGAGCTCGTGGAAGCGCTTGGCGATGAGTTCCGGCGTGGTGTCGGAGATCCAGGCGGCCATGCCGGATTCGGAGCCGGCGAGGTACTTGATCTTGTTGGCGGCGCGGCGGAAGGAGAAGAACTGCAGGTTCAGGCGGTAGTTCTCACGGCGCTTGTCGTGCACCGGGGCCTGGTGCCAGGCGGCGATGTATGGCAGGTCCATGCCCTTGCCGTCGCCCTTGTCGAAGAAGGCGTTGCCGCGCTTCAGGAGGTGCGAGTACATGGAGGCAAGGTCCCAACGCTCTTCGTCGTTGAGCTGGTCGAGGGTGAGCACGTCGCGCACCGGAGCCACGTGAACCTCGAGGGGCCAACGGGCGGCGGCCGGCACGTAGGCGACCCAGCTGTGGTTGCGCATCACGATGCGTTCGCCGGCTTCGAGCTCGGCGTTCATGATGTCCTTAAGCAGGTTGCCGCCGGTCTTCTCGTGGTAGGCCTCGGTGTGCTGGAGTTCCTTCTCCATCTTCGGGGCGATGAACGGGTAGCAGTAGACCTGGCCGTGCGGGTGGGCGAGGGAGACGCCGATTTCCTGGCCGTGGTTCTCGAACGGGAAGATCTGCTCGATGCCTTCCATCTTGGAGATTTCGGCGGTACGGAAGGCCCAAGCCTCAACCACGGTGCGCAGGCGGGAGACCGGCAGATCGGCCGGCAGGCCGTCCTCGTTCGGGTCGAAGCAGATGACCTCGCAGCGGCCGGCGGCGAGCTTCTTCTCCCACAGCGGGTTGCCGTCAACGTAGGTCACGTCCTCGGAGACGCCGGGCACGCGCACCATGGAGGGGAAGCGGTTCTCGAACACGACGACGTTGTAGTCGGTGTCCGGCACTTCGCCGTCCTGGTACGGGTCACCGGGCTTGCGGGCGGCCAGCGGGTTGCCCTTGGCGGTAGCGCCGGGGCCGGCGGTGATCGGGCGGTTCATACGGGCGGTGGCCATCGGGATCCAGTCGCCGGTCAGCGGGTCGCGGCGCATCTGCGGGGCGGCGTACGGCACTTCGTTGCCGTCGGCGTCCAGGTGCGGGGCGAAACGGTAGTCCAGCGGGCGCGGGTCCTTGAGCTCGCGGGACTTGGCACCGGAGACGAACTCGGGGTCGTCGTCCAGGTAGAAGAAGTCACGACCGTCGGCAAGCGTCGTCGGCGTGATGCGGATGTGCTCCTTCGCATACTCCCCGGGGGTGTAGTTGGCGAAATCAGCCATGGGTTTACTCACTTTCCTCAATGATCTCGCTCTGGTGGGCCAGCACGAGTTCCTTTACCAAATCCTTGGTTTTGGCGGCGGAGTCGGGGTCGAGCCCGTCGTCAGTAATGACCGTGTCCACTTGGTCGAAGCGCGCAAACAGCGACAGCGATGTGCAGCTCCACTTGGTGTGATCGGTCAAAACTATGGTGCGATCGGCGATGTCCATCATCGCCATATCGGTTGCGGCTTCCAGCGAATTCGGCATCAGGAAGCCACGGGGAATCGACACCGAGTGGGTGCCGAGGAATACGGTGTTGACACGCAGCGAGGCGACGACCTTGTCCGCGATCGGACCGACAAGCGAGTTCGATCGGGTGATCACTCCGCCGGTGACGATCACCTCCACGTCCTTGGATTCGAGGGCCTGGACCAGTTCGGCCACGGGAATCGAATTGGTGAGGATGGTGATGCCGCTGGACTGCTGCGATTCGAGCAGATGCTGGGCGAAGACATAGGCCGTGGTGCCGCCGCCGATGGCGATCACATCGCCGGGAGCCACATATTTGATGGCTTCCTGGGCGATGGCGTCCTTCAGGCCGATATCCATCTGGGACTTGACAGAGAACAGGGGTTCGCTGAGCAAGGTACTGGTAGTCACCGCGCCGCCATGGACGCGCTTCAGCAGTCCCTTGTCGGCGAGTTCGGCGATATCGCGGCGGATGGTCATCGCTGACACACCCAGTTCCTTCGATAGCGCCGTAATGCGCACTGCCCCGCGCGTGCGCAACCTGCTCAAGATGAGGTGCTGACGTTGTGACGAAATCATGTGAACATTATCGCACACAAAAGCTCACAAACCAAACCGGCTTGAGCGTTTTGGGGACAATCTCTCGAAAATTCCGGGCAATTCAGGTGTTCATTTCCACAAAACCGCGCAAAATCGCACATTGTGCGAACCGATATTCTCGCAGCGACCACTAGCGCGATAGCTCACGACCGACGACTCTCCCGAGCGCGTTGCTCAGCGGCGAGTCACGCCTGATACCTGGTGCATCCCGATTCATGTATCTTCTGCCGAGCCGACGCCTGCGTGCGCCTCGACACGCGGTAGCCCCTTCCCCAATTCGCCTAGGCAGGAATCGCCTAGCCGCACCGGCCCAAGCGTGAGACAATAGGCGGTATGACTTACGTTTCTGAAAGCTTCTGGCACGACGCCGTCAACAAAGCCACCACCGATCTGTTCACCTTCGGCTACAAACACATCATCAAACCGAACTTCGTGTTCAACCACCGCCCCGATGAGGCACACGATCAGATGATCGAGTTCTGCCACGTCGTCAAGAACGTCCCGCCGCTGCTGCTCGCCGAGCAGCTGATGCTCGACTACACCGACCCCATTCTGGAAACGAATGTGATGGGCGTCGATTTCACCAACCCGTTCGGCCTGTCCGCCGGCCTCGACAAGAACTGCGACATGCCCGTGGTGCTGGACCATGCCGGCTTCGGTTTTGAAACCGTAGGCTCCACCACCTCGCGTCCCTGCCCGGGCAACGCCAAGCCGTGGTTCCACCGTCTGCCTGAATACGATTCGATGATGGTGCACGTCGGCCTCGCCAACATCGGTTCGGACAAGGTCATCGAGCGCGCCGAGAAGGCTTGGACTCAGGCCCGCCAGATGCAGCTGTCTGTGTCGATCGCCCGCACCAACGACGACCAGTGCGGCGATTTGGACGAAGGCATTGAGGATTACTGCATTTCGATGCGCCGCGCCGCCGGCCGCACCGCGATGGTGGAGGTCAACGTCTCCTGCCCGAACACGCACGTCGGCGAACCGTTCACCGCGACTCCGGAAGCGCTCGACCGTCTGTTTACGGCGCTCGACAAGATCGACCGCCCGCAGCCCACGCTGGTCAAGATGCCGTTGAACAAGCCGTGGGGCGAGTACAAGGAGCTGCTCGATGTGCTGGCCGAGCACAATGTGCAGGGGCTGTCCATCGCCAATCTGCAGAAGGACCGCACCGGCCTCGAGATTCCGCGCGATTGGGAGGGCGGCCTGTCCGGCGGCCCGTGCACCAACGCCAGCACCGAGCTGATTCGCAAGGTGTATAAAGAGTATGGCGACCGGTTCGCTATCGCCGGCATCGGTGGCGTCTTTACCCCCGAGCAAGCCTATGCGAAGATTCGTTCCGGCTCCAGCTTGGTCATGTTCATCAGTTCGCTGATGTACCGAGGCCCGCAGCAGATTACCGTGTTGAAGCGCGGTCTGGCCCAGCTGCTGCGCCGCGACGGATTCGAGCACGTCTCCGACGCCGTCGGCGTAGACGTGGAGTGAACTCACATATTGCCCTATTACCCATGGGGCGGTAAAACCCTCATGGGGCGGTGATTGTCCCATGGGGCGGTTAGCCAAATTTCACATTCCGCAGAATACCGCCGTTTTGGGTTACCGCCCCATGAGGGTTTTACCGCCCCATGGGAAAGTTACCGCCCCATGAGGATTTAGTACGCACCGGCCACGTATTGCGGGGCGTAGGGGATCTCGGTGGACGGTATGCCCAGCTTGTTGGCTGCACGCAACGGCCAGTATGGATCACGCAATGCGGCGCGGCCAATCTCCACGGCATCGGCTTCGCCACGGGCCAAAATCTTGGCCGCCTGCTTCGGCTTGGTGATAAGACCCACCGCGGTCACCGGAATATCGGCCTTGGACTTGACCTGCTCGGCGAACGGCACCTGATAGTTCGGCTTGACCGGAATCGACACTCCCGACATGATGCCGCCAGTGGACACGTCCATCACATCGACGCCATGCTCCTTCAGCACCTTGGATAGTGCAATGGTCTGATCCAAATCCCAACCGCCAGCGGCCCAATCCGTGGCCGAAATGCGCACCAGAACCGGCACGCCCTCGGGGACGGCCCCGCGCACGGCATCCACAACCTCGACCAGGAAACGAGAGCGACCGGTCAAATCGCCACCATATTCGTCATCACGCTCATTGCTCAGCGGGTCAAGGAACTGAGAAATCAGATAGCCATGCGCAGCATGAATCTGAATAGCCTGGAAGCCGGCGGCCACCGCACGGCCCGCCGCCGCGGCGAACGCACCGACCAGACCATGAATCTCATCCACGGACAGCGCGCGCGGCGTACGCAGCCCGCCGAACGCGATTTCAGACGGTGCCATGGTGGGCCAGCCGCCCGCCTCCTCCGGCACACTCTGACCGTCGTAACCAACGGCGAAGCAACCGGTCGAAGCCTTACGCCCCGCATGGTTGAGCTGGATGGCAGGCACCGCACCCGCCTCGCGAATACCGTCCACGATCCAGCGCCAAGCATCAATCTGCCCGTCTTCCCACAGGCCCAGATCGCACGGCGTGATACGCCCTTCAGGAGCCACGGCGGTGGATTCGACGATCACCATGCCGAATCCGCCGAACGCACGAGACACGTAATGCTGGTAGTGGAACGGCGTGGGCCTACCATCGCGGGCGAACGACGAATACGTGCACATCGGCGGCAACCAAATACGATTACGCACGGTCACTTCGCGCAGCGTCATTGGCGCAAACAGCCCCGGACGGTCCTTGCTGACTTTCTTATCTGCCTTGCTCACAGCTTCCCTTTCCTCATAATCCTCATAATCATCGAACGATTCGCTCGTCTTGCCCGCGCCGGCCCGCTTCTTGGACCGTGCATCGGATTTTGACTTCTTCTTACCGTGCTTACGGTTCTTCGATGCATCCTCGTGCTTGGTCTTCGGCTGCTTGGACTGATCGCCGTCCGAAGACGAAGCCAGCGTCACCGCTTTGAGATCCGGCACGTCGAATCCACGAAAATCAAAATTCTCATGCGTCAGATCGTCGTTGCTCATCGTTCCCCTTTCCGATGCACGTTCATGGCAAATATTCGATGAACGCGATGGCGTTGTCATTAAGTATTGTAAAACGGGCGTCACCTGAAACAGGTAACGCCCGCAAACTACGTAATTTGGGTATCGCAGTCGGCCATGTTACGCAGACTCAGCCGGCCTGCAATCACCAAATGTCAAACGCCAATCACCAATCACTGGCCATCATTCGACTGCTCTGAATTGGTGCCCTGGGTTTGGGTGTTGTTTTGCCCAGTGTTCTGCGACTGAGACTGATTGTTGCTGCTCTGCGATTGGCTGTTGCCATTCGTAGTGGTCTGCGGCACGCTGAACGTTCGTCCGCCAATGCCCAGATACTTGCCAGTCGTGGTGTACTTCGAGACGGGCTGGCCGTAATCGTTGTCAATCGGTATTTTCTTCTTGGAAATGTAGCTATTGAAGAAGTTGGTAACGGCCGGAGCCGCGATTGTCGAACCATCCCAATAGCTGTTGTACCGGCCGTTGATGGCAATGTTGGAAATACGGTTGGTGTACGGGTTCTGTGCATCGCCGACCACAGCGAACGCCGCAATCTGATTAGGAATGAACGATCCAGCGGACACCGCAAGATCCTCACTGGTACCGGTCTTACCAAACGACTTACGCCCGTCAGCCAATCTGAATGACCAACCGGCACCATCCGGCCGCACCGTACCTTGGTTCAGGGTATAAGCGAGTGTTTGGATGATGTCCTTATCCACCGCCTGATGGCAGTTCGCGGATGGAACCTTGAGATCGTTGCCGTCCTTATCGGTCACCTTGCTGATGGCAATCGGGTTGCATTGCACACCATTCGAGGCGTATACGGCGAAGATGCTCGCCATGGTCAGCGGGGACACATTCACCGAGCCGATCATCATGGATGGTGTATACACCTGGGTTTTGTCGATGGTCTCACCCGTGGCGGCGTCATGGTATCCCAGTTCAGTCGCGGTGTCCGCCACCTTGCACAGTTTGAGGATGGCACCCATGGAAGCCTGAGTAGTGTTATGCGAACGGACCAGACCGAGGAATGGGCTTTCCGGGTTCACTGTACCTGCGCCCATGGCGTTCGACACGTTCCACGAATCGGCACCGCCCGAATAGTTACTGCAGGCGAAGTCCGTAGTGGGGTATGACGTCGAGGTCTGGAGGTTGTCGTTGATGGAATGGCCCGCTTCCATCCACGCAATCAGGTTGATCGGCTTCCAGGACGAACCGATGGTCCAACCAGAACCACCGCCATCCGCCAAATCGACGGCATAGTTCTGGCTCGTCTTGGTGGGATCGTTCGCGGCTGCCGGAGTGGCGTCATAGTAACGATTCAGGCCAAAGCTCAGCACTTCGCCGGTTCCCGGTTTGACTGCGGCCATGGCTATCTCCATGCCGCTGGGATCGTCCGGTGGAATGGTATTACGCGCGGTCTCCATCATCGTGGAATTCGCTTCCACATCCAGCGTGGTGACGATTTTCAGGCCACCCTCCTGCAGCAGCTTGTTACGCTCGGCACGAGTCTTGCCGAATTCTTCGGAGTTCTGGATGCGATGCACCACAAAATCGCAGAAGTACGCGTAATCGCCGGTGTCCTGACAGCCGACATTCACGTCCTGTGCTTTCAGCGTGTCCTTCAACGGCGTGTTCACAGCTTCGGTGTACTGCTTCTGGGTGATGTATCCTTCCTGCAGCATCAGCTTGAGCACGATATTGCGTTGGTTTTCGCTTTCCTTCTGGTTCTCTTCGACCAGCGGATCATACAGGCTTGGGTTCTTGGTGATAGCCGCGATGGTGGCGGACTGCACCACGTTCAAATCGGCGGCGGACACGCTGAAGTAGCGCTGGGCCGCGGTTTCCACGCCATACAGGTTGTTGCCGAACTGGGCGATGTTCAAATAGCCCTGCAGAATCTCGGCCTTGGAATACTTCTTTTCCATCTGCACGGAAATCAGCATCTCGCGAATCTTACGGGCGATGGTGTCTTCAGTGGCATGGTACTGGGCGATCGAATCGTCATCCTCGATCGCCTGCATCAGCAGCACGTTCTTGACGTACTGCTGGGTCAGCGACGAACCACCCTGCTGGGAGCCTTTGACGAGGTAGGTCTGCACGAACGCACGCATCACGCCTTGCACGTCGACGCCGGCGTGAGTCCAGAATCGACGGTCTTCGCGCGCCACCACTGCCTGCTGCATGGTTTTGGAAATCTTCTTCAGCGGCACGACGATACGGTTTTGGTTGTAGAACGTCGCGATAACGGTGGAACCGTCTCGCGCGTACATCGTCGACTTCTGGGGCAGACTAGTCACGTCGAAGTCCACGTTTTCTACCTTGAGCGACGGAATCACCGCTTTGGCGGCCTTATTGGCACCGACCACACCCGGTACAAACAACACGCTGGCCGCCACGCCGCCGCAGACGGCAAGCATGATATAGGCCAAGAGGAGAACAAGCACACGTTGGAGAGTGAGGGACTTCTTTTTGGGCATGGGCCCCATTCTAAATGGGGTGCCCTACCAACCGGGCTTACGGTCAGCTCCCGTGAACATATCATCACAAGAATCGCACTAGCGTAACATTGGCTGGAAGTCAGCCGAACGGTCAGCGCCGCGAGCGTCGAATCAGCATACCGGGCTGGAAGATGATGATCGATCGGCCGTCACGTGCGATCCATCCGCGGTTGGAAAAGTCCATCAACGCCTTGTTCACGGTCTCACGACTGGAGCCCACCAGTTGGGCCAGCTCTTCCTGAGTCAGGTCATGCGGCACTTTGAGGCCCTGTTCCACCGGCTCGCCGAAACGTGAGCCCAAGTTGAGCAATGTCTTGGCCAGACGCGCCGGCACATCCATGAATACCAAGTCGGAGATGCGTTCGTTGTTGCCGCGCTGGCGGTTGGCCATGACCTGCAACATGTCGATGGCCACACGCGGATGCTCATCAAGCCATGCGAACAGGGCATCATGCTCCAGCCAGACCACGCGCGTGCCATGGCTCATGGACACCGCAGACGCGGTGCGCGGGCCACCATGAGGGTCGAATACCGGAATCTCGCCAAGCACTTCGCCCGGCGCGTGGATGGACAGCAGCTGCACGCGGTCATCGGAAGAAGTGCGAATCAGCTTGACGCGCCCCTGCTCCAGTAAATACATGCGCTGATCGGTATCGCCTTCGGAGAAGATATAGTCGCCTTTATCGAACGTCGCATGCTTCAAATGCGGCAACAGCTCCTCGGCTTCGGCTGGCGATACCTGCTTGAACAATGCCGTATGCAACAGGATGTTTTCCTCGTCAGCAAAAGCGTTTGGCGTTTCCAAGCTCATCGCACCATCCTTATTGTCCTATGACCGTCGTCGCCCATCCGTCATATTGTAACGCGTCCCACAGGTTTCGTCAGGAGCATGCCCTCATTCGTCACTTCATGTGTGGCACGATCCGATAGCCGTACGACATGCTGACGAATGCGTTACCGCGAAAAACGGCACTGTCGCGGTTACCGCGCTCGCCCATGACAAAACCGCGCACGGCCACCGGCAAAATCGTATACGGCCATCGGTGAAATCACGCCGCAAACCAGTCAATAAGGTGCTCGACGATGTGTTCGCGGCTGAGACCCGTCTGGCTTTTCATCGGGTCCACGCGTTTGACCGCTGATTTCACCGCTTTGTCTGACATCTTCTCGCGACTGGTGTTGAGCACACGGCTCATCTTGGCCGCATCGATGTCATACGCCATGGTCACATGGTGCAGCACCGCGCCGCCTGAGCCTACGGGGAAGCGCCGCTGCGCCGCTCCCCCGATCTTGCCGTACTGCGAGGCGATATCATTGAGGCCCGCGAACCGCACATCCAAGCCAAGTTCGCGCAGCGCTTCGACCAGCCACCAGTCACAGAGCCGGTAGGATTCTTCGATGCTTACGCCCTGAACGAAATCGAGCGGCGCATACAGAGAATAGGTAATGGTGTTGCCCGGTTCGATAAACATCGCTCCGCCGCCCGTGCAACGGCGTACCACGTCGAAGCCGAGCTGCTTGGCAATGTCCAGATTCACCTCGTCCTGGGCCGATTGGAAACGGCCGATGACCACAGCCGGGCCCGCCCACTCCCATAATCGGATGGTCGGCTGTCGTGTTCCTGCTGCGACTTCACGCGCCAAGGTCTCGTCAATGGCCATTTGCTCGTCCGGAGTACGCGGATGGTCGTGGATCACGGTGAGTTGAGGCTTGAGGGCGTTCCAGCGCTCCCGGTATTCAGAGCTTTTGTCGGGCTGCTTGGTTTGTGCATTGATGGATGCTGGGATGTTCGGCGCATCGGGGCTGCCCACCCCCACCCGCTGCGCTGGAGCCCCCGCCAGCGGGGGCAAGTTGCTGCTTACGGCTCGGCTGTATGCGGTTTTGATGGCAATTTCATCTGTGCCGATAATTTGGCAACTAGGGTGAGCGTCCAATACGGACCGCAATGAATCATCGCTAATTAGAGCTCGTTCCAGGTCATGCAACAAAGCATGGGATTCGGCATCCGAAACTGATTCAATAAAGAAATCACCACTGATATGGCATGACTGTGCGGTGCCGTCATCATCGACGGATACGGTCACGGCGACTAGTTTGCTGCCAACGGTTTTGCATTCCCCATGTCGCATTTGCATGCAACTCAGTATAGAGAGTTTTCTGGCTCCCCTCAGTGAGGGGAGCCAGGTTTGAGGTCACATGCGGGCCAGAATGTCCTTGCCGACTTGGTCGGTGGAGCGCACGGTGGAGCCGAGCTCCTCGATGTCCGCTTCGACGGCGGTATGGATCTTCTTGGCCGCATCATCAAAGCCGAGATGCTCGAGCAGCATGGCGGCGGAGAGGATGGCGGCGGTCGGGTTGGCCTTGTTCTGACCGGCGATGTCCGGAGCGGAACCGTGAATCGGCTCGAACATGGACGGGAACTCGTCGGAGGCGTTGATGCAGCCGGAGGCGGAGTAGCCCACGCCGCCCACCACGGAGCCGGCCTCATCGGTCAGAATGTCGCCAAAGAGGTTGTCGGTGAGAATCACATCGAAACGGCTCGGGTCGGAGACCAGGAAGATGGTGGCCGCATCAATGTGCTGGTAGTCGTGGGTGACCTCAGGGTATTCCTCGCCGACCTTGTCGACGATGCGCTGCCACATATCACCGGCGTTGACGAGCACGTTCTTCTTGTGCACCAGGGTGACGTGCTTCTTGCGCTTCATAGCGAGCTTGAAGGCGTAACGCACCACACGCTCCACACCGTATGCGGTGTTGATGGACACCTCGGTGGCCACCTCCTGCGGGGTGTTGCGGCGCACCGCGCCGCCGGCACCGCAGTACAGACCTTCGGTGCCTTCACGTACCACCACGAAGTCGATGTCGCCGGGGTTGGCGAGCGGCGAGGTGACGCCCTTGTACAGCTTGGAGGGGCGCAGGTTCACGTACTGGTCGAGGTCGAAGCGGAGCTTGAGCAGCAGGCCGCGTTCCAGAATGCCGGCCTTGATGCGCGGATCGCCCACGGCACCGAGCAGAATCGCGTCGTTGGCCTTGATGCGCTCCTCTTCGTCCTCGGGCAGGATCGCACCATCGCGCAGATAGCGCTCGGCACCCAAGTCGAAGTTCTCGTACTCGAAGTCAGCTACGCCTTCAGCGGCCTTTTCCAAAGCCTTCTGAGCCCACGGAGTGACTTCCTTGCCAATACCGTCGCCGGGAATAACGGCGATTTTATATGTCTTTGCCATAGTTCAAGGAGCCTACTCGCGCTATCACCTGCCGGCCCGAACCCGCTCAGCTAGTGGACATGGCCTAATGAGCGAGCCCCATCACATCCATGCACCAAGCGTTCTCATAGGAAACCTCTTCCCATTGCTTGTAACGCCCGGATAGACCGCCGTGACCGGCCTCGACCTCAATCTTGGCCACCGCGTCCACGCCGGCGGACTGCAAACGGGCCAGCCATTTGAGCGGCTCGACGTACAGCACGCGGGTGTCGTTCATCGAGGTGGTAATGAAGATTCTCGGGAATTGCGCGGCGGCGACCGCGCCGGTGGCAGCCCCATCAGCACTGCCGTCACCGGCAGCCTCGTCGTTGCCGCCCTCGAGCACGGCGACCGGCACATTCTCGTATGGCGTGTACGACTTCATATACTGATACACCTCAGGGTCATGCAACGGGTCTCCCCATTCGTCCCATTCGGTGACGGTCAACGGCAAGTCCGGGTCAAGAATGGAGGTCAACGCGTCCACGAACGGCACATCCGCCTCAACACCGGCGTAGCATTCGGGCGCCATATTGGCAATCGCGCCCATCAGCAGACCGCCAGCGGATCCGCCGTTGGCCACGGTGCGCCAAGCATCAGCCAAATGCGCCTTCTGCAGCGCGCGTGTGGCGTCCACGAAGTCCTCAAAGGAATGCTTCTTGTTCAGTCTGCGCCCCTGCTCATACCAGGCGCGTCCCATTTCGCCGCCGCCACGAATATGCGGCACGGCGTACAGCACACCGCGATCCAACATGCTCAGACGAGAGACCGAGAACCCCGGATCGGAGGAAATCTCGTATGCACCATATCCGGTAATGAACATCGGCGAATCCTGCGCCGGGCAATCGCGGTGCCAGACGAGGGAAACAGGAATGCGTTCGCCGTCGCGCGCGGTAATCCACACACGGCGTTCCATGTAATCGCGTGGATTGAAGTTGCCCAACACGGTGGCTCGCTTCAGCAGCGCATCTTCACCGGTGGCGGGATCGATTTCGTGCAACTCGCCCGGGCGGGTGTAGCTGGCGAACGAGTAGCGCATGCGCGGCGCCTCATACGAGGGGTTGCCGCCGACGCCGATGGTGTACAAGCGCCGGGTCTCACCGGGCAGATGGTCGTCGCTAGCACCATCGGAAGATGACGTGTGATCCGTGGGGGCCTCATCTTCGGTCCACAAGATTTCGCCATGATCGCCGGTGAAGTTTTCGCGATCGTCGGCAACCATGTCCCAGTCGTCCTCCAGGGCAGGCGGCAGCAATTCCGTAAACCGCCACGGCCGTCCGGCCAGGAAGTCGGCGGCAGCCGCGCTCTTGGTCATGTATGCCACGTGCGGCTGGCCGTCGGCACGGTAGCTCAGGGACACAAAGTTGCGATGCAACGCGATGCCTTCGATGCCCAGACCGTGGGCACCCTGCAATATCGCCGGATTGACGGCGTTGAAGTATGCCTCGGTAATCGGCTTATCCGGCTCACCATGTTCACAGCCGTACGGCGACCCGGCGGCAATGCACACGCCTTCGCCGAGTCGGTACGGCGGCTCATGGCCACGCATGTCAATGACGTCGATTTCGAAATTCGGATTGGCAGCGTTGTGATAGACCACGGCGAGTGGCACATCCGCACCGTTCTCCCCCGCGCCTTCAAAACAGGCAAAGCTCACATCATATTCAATATCGTTCTGACGCGGAATGAAAGCTTGGAATTCGCCTTCAGGCGTGGCCACCGGCAGCATCAGCACTTCGGTGGTGGTTTTGGAACCGGTGCCGATCACGATATTGCGCTCATCAAAACTGATGCCAACGCCCACCCAGAACCGTTCATCGGTTTCTCGGTACACGCACACATCCGATTCGACCGCCGTGCCAACACGATGCCGCCACACAGCGAGCGGCCGCCAGGAATCGTCCAATTCCACCCAGAACACCCATTGGCCGTCCGGCGTGAAGCATGCGCTGCCAATGCCGGTGAACTGTTCGGGCAGTTCGCTGACCGGCTCCCCGGTCTCCAGCCCGGCAAGGTCGCGAATGCGGAAATCATATCGTTCGTCTCCCGCAACATCCACGCCGTACAGCATCCAACGGCCGTCCTTGCTCAGATCCAAGCCGCCGAGCCGGAAGAAGTCATGTCCCTCGGATTCCTTGTTCGCATCAAAAACGACCTGTTCACCGGGCATGGAGCCGGGCGCGCCTTGCGGATCCACGACCGGCGGGTCCCAGTCATCGGCATCGCGCACGGGGATGCGGCATTGCACGCCATACTGTTTGCCCTGCTGCGTGCGGGTGAAGTACCAGTAATCATTGACGCGCGTGGGAACCGACATATCAGTCTCTTCCACATGCGATTTCAGCTCTTCAAACAACGTATGCCGGAAATCCGCCAGATGCGCCATGCGACGCTCGCAGTACTGGTTTTCGGCAGCTACGTAGCTGCGCACATCATCGGAGTCTTTGTCTCGCATCCACTCGTAATCGTCTTCGAAAACGTCACCGTGGAATTCGCGGCGCTTCGGCTCGCGCTTGGCGTAAGGCGGCATCGCGGCCGCGGCGTTTGTGCTCTCGTCAGTCATACCACGCGATTATAGGCGAGGCACCGCACCGGGACGCATTCAGTGTTCATCACGCCGCGCCTATCGCAACACCGTCTTCAGATACGGCAGCATGGTCTTCAGAATGTTCGAGCCGGTGGTGCCGGTGAATACTGGCACATCGGTTACCGGAGTCGGCTGGGTCGAGGTGAGCCCCGTCACCGACGCCAATCCGGTTGATTCGCGCGGGCTCAACTCACGAATGACGATCGCCAGTACACGTCCGGGATATCTGCGGGCGATGGTGGCGTACGTGGTCGGGTCTTTCTGCCCGTCATCGCCCACCAGAATGAACTTCATGTCTGGGAAGTCGGCCATAAGTTGTTCGGCAAACTCAAGTTTGTGCTGGGGGCCGGTGGGTACGAAGGTCTTGGGCCTCGGGTCGAGGTCGCGCAGCAGCAGCGGGCCTTCGGGAAAACCATGGTCAGTGATGAAGTTGCGAATCGAACTCTCCACATTCCAGGGCGATGTCGAAAGATAGAAGAACGGTGCGCCGGGGAACAGGTCGGCGATGCGGGTGAACAGCACGCTCATGCCCGGCACGGAGGCTTTCTTCTTGGGGTCGAGGAACAGCAGGTTGTACGCGGCCTTCCATGGCACCGGGGCCTGCGTGATCATGATGGTGTCGTCCACATCGGAGATGATGCCGACTTTGGCACTGGCGGGGATGGTGTACAGGTTGGCGCTCACGGGTTTGCGGTTGGCCACGCTGTAGGAGACGCGATGGATGCCGGGCACCAGACGATGCTCGGCCACGAGGTCGAGATATCCGGCGGAATCGGAGATGGCGTATTCGCTGCCGAGATCGCGCGTGCGGTCCACCTTGTCATAGACCTCGGAGACGCCGATCTGCACGGTGTTGAGCGGCATGTCATCAATGCTGGCCTGCACGTGGGTGCGCGGCGCGGGTATGGCAAGCATGCCGCGGATGCCGCGGATCAGTTCGCCGGATTGCGCGTGCCTGGGGGCGTATACCGTGCGGCAGATCAGACGCGAGTAATCGCCGGTGCCATAACCCACATAGGGTTCCACTCGCGGATACCAGTCCCATTGGCGCACCACCTGAGTGGAGATGCGTGACCATACACCGAACACGCGGGTGACGGCACGACGTATGAATCGGGTGATCGGCGGCTTGACCTCGATGCGCTCACGCTTGGAGGGGGTGTCGAACGTCGTGGCAGCCTTGCGTGCGGGAATCGGCACGGTGGGCATGTCATCGGAATGTTCAGCATTGCTGGCATTGTCGGCGCCATTGGCGGATGCCTTGACGTCAGAGACTGGCGCGGTGGCGGACAGCGCTGCACTGCGAGCAGCAGCATCCCAAGGCAGTCGCTTGCCTGCCGCCTCAAAATCCTCGCGTGGGCTTCTCATAGACACCAATATAGGCCATACGCCTCATTTTCTTGGCTCCCCTCAGAGAGGGGAGCTCAAAAGGAACTACCGCACGACCTTCGCGTATTCGTCGGCGCTCAGCAGCTCCGGCTCATCGTCGTCAAGCTCGACCTTCAGCAGCCAGCCTTCGCCGTACGGATCGCCGTTGACCACGGACGGGTCGTCCGCCACGTCACGGTTCACATACTTGACCGTACCCGCCACGGGGCTGATCAGCGGCTGGACGGCCTTGGAGGATTCAAGCTCCACGATCTCGTCGCCGGCCTCCACACGGGCGCCAGGCTCAGGCAGATCCACGAACACAAGTTCGCCAAGCTGGTCGGCGGCGTATTCGGTGATGCCGATGATTGCGGGGTCGACCGAACGGTCCACCCACGCATGCTCCTCGGAGTATTCGAGATGGTCGGGAATGTCGAGGTTCAGCGGCTGTTCGTTTTCGTTGTCATCACTCATAGTCATAAGCCTAACCTATCTTCGCGGTCCGTCACAGCTCGCGACCGAGCCATTCCTCAATCATGTAGCGGGCGATGGTGGCGCGGCCCGGCGCCGCCATACGGCCGGCGATGAGCTCGGCCGTGTATTCGTCGCGTGTGACCCATCGCGCGGTCATGGTCTCCTCGCCGTCCACACGCGCGTCGGTGGTGATCGCATGTGCCTTGAACGCCATCATCAGCGAAGCCGGGAACGGCCACGGCTGCGAGCCCAGGTACCGCACCTCGCCGAGCTTGATGCCGGTCTCTTCCATGGCCTCGCGGCGGCAGGCGTGTTCAAGGTTCTCCCCCGCCTCCACAAATCCGGCGGACACCGAATACAGCCTCGAATCCTTCCATGCCGCGTTGTGTTGCAGCAGCAGACGGTCGTGCCCGTCCACGATGGCGGTGATGACCGCCGGCTCCACGCGCGGGAACAGCACACGGTTGCCGTCCGCCTCGTTGGTGCATCGCTGCGCCCATCCGGCGAGCGCCGGCCGGACCGCCGCGCCACAGGTGGGGCAGAACCGCTGGCGGCTGTGCCAGATGCTTAAGGTGATGGCACTGGTGGCTTGCCCGGCCTCGCGCGCGTTGGAGTGAGGGGCGAATCCGCGCAGGTCCACCCAGTCGAACCGGGTCACGGCCTGTTGCAGCAGCGTGGGTTTCGGGGCCAAGGGCTGTACGGACGCGCCGACCGAATCATCGAAGGCATCGTCCGCACCTTGCCCGGCCGAATCCGGTACACCGAGCGGCCCGGCGATTTTGGCTGCGGCTACGCCGCCATTGCCCTTGATGTTTCCCGGCTGCCGTATTCCGGCGGCAGCACCTCCGCTGATGCCGTTCTTGCCCAGCGCGCCGTCCACAGTGCCGGAATCCTGGGTGCCGAGCACGCCGCCGACGGCACCGCCAACACCGGCAATCCCGCCAACACCGGGAACGCCGGCTTCCGGCACGCGCGTGATATCCACGGCGACCACGGATTCGCCGCGCGCCCCGACATAGGAGCCAAGGAACATGGCGACCGCTTCGGGGTAGCGCGCCAGTTCGGCGGACACATAGGCACCCGGCAACGTGGCGAGCCGCATTTTCACGTTCTCATAGTCCACAAGCTCGCCTTGGCCGCGCGGTACGGCGACAAGTCCGCCGCGCGTAAGCACGACTTTGGTGGTCGGCTCGGCCAACAGCTCGTCGATCAGGCCGGGTTCGCTGCGCCGGTCCACCTGATAGTCGATGTCACCTTGTGCGAGCGGCAGGAACGGCAGCGCATGGGTCAGTGCCAGAGGCGAGAAATGAATGTCAGCGGTCATCGAAGTCTCCTATGCGTTCTTCTGCGCGCTCTGCACGCGCTTGACGAGCGAGAGCAGTGCTCGCGCCACGGTATCCGGATGTTCGACGGCACTGAAATGGCCGCAGTCCGGAATATCGATGAATTCAGCGCCGGTGATTCGTTCGGCGAGCGGCCGCATCACACTCGGATTGCTGGAGGGGTCCAGTTCGCCGGATACCACCAGGCTCGGTGCGCTGATCGTTTCCGGCACCGCCCCCAGTTCAGGACGTCCGTAGGTCATGCGCTGACGCCAGGCCAGACCAGCCGGGTTCTGTTCGTTGATCCAGCCGGTCATGGTCGCGATGAATTCAGGAGTCTTCTTGACGGTGGAATCGCCATCGGCCGGCTGCGCGAAGTGCATCACCGGTTCGACCGAGTTCGTCTGTTCGGCGGCGTCCGCCATCTTCAGTCGGTTCTCTCCGCCCACGCCGTCGGACGCGGCCATCGTGTCGCACAAGGCCAGTCCGGCCACCGTTTCGGGGTACAGGCGCTGGATGTCCATCGCCACGTAGCCGCCCATCGACAGCCCGACCCAAATCGCCTGCTCATAGCCGGCGGCCTTGATCAGGTCCACGTAGGCTCCGGCCAGGCGATCCAACGCCTCGCTGTACGCGCCGTTCGCCATGCGGGGGCCCGAATCGGCGTCGCTCGGCACCGGGGATGCGCCGGAGCCGGCCATGTCCGGAGCCCAGATCGGGAAGTCCGGCACGTCGTTCAGGTCGGCGAAGTCGGCGAGCGCCTTCGCGCACACGTCCCACATGCGGTGGTCCACCGGGTAGGCGTTCATCAGCACCACCGGCACGCCTTCGCCGTCGCGGTAGATATGATTGGCCAATTCGATTGCCATGAATTACTCCTTCACATTCACGTCCCACCAGCGGGAAGCAAAACAACTGTCAGATTCCGGCCCAGGCCAACGCCTGCCGCACGATGCGCCCGTGGCCGTTGACCATCTGCGCCACGAACGTGTTCATTACGTCGCTCTTGGGATCCACCCATTCCACGTCCAGCGTCTCGTCCTGCGGCTTGCAGTCGCCGGCGATGGGCACCATGTAGCACAGGGCGATGGCGTGCTGGCGCGGATCATAGTATTCGCCCAGCCCCGGCGTGGGGAAGAATTCGGCCACGGTGAATGGCTGGAGTCCGACCGGCAGCAGCGGCAGGGCGATGTCGCCCAGGTCCTTGGCCACATTGCGGGCGATGGCCTCGCGCAACGTCTCGTGGTACAGCACACGGCCGGTGATCAGCGTGCGTTCGATCGACCCGTCCTCGGATACGCGCAGCAGCGAGCCCACCTGGGAGATGCGGCCCATCTCATCGGTGCGCACGGGCACTATCTCCACGTATGCGATGGGCATTTGGTGGCGGGCCCGGTTGATATCGGCCGGTCCCAGCCATCCCGGCGGGTTGCCGTGGCCCGAACCGCCGCCGTGAATGAAGTCCTCGGGCGTGATGTTGTCGAATTCGCCGCGGCCACGGCCGGCATCGTAATCGCCCTCGTCGGGCACTTCATCATTCATGACTGGCATGGTCTCATTATCGCGCGCATTGATGAACATGGGCACAATTCACCGAAAAATTGTCTGTGAATTCTCAACAAAGCGCCTCATCGCCTCCATGCGCCCGCAATCCATTCAGCTTGGGGCACAAGCTTTTGCCGAAATGTTGGGTGGTGCTGGGAAACTGGTACACAGCATCAAGCACTGTGTTTGAGGAAGGAACTTCAATGGCCGCCACCGCCATCACTTCAGCTGAGTTTGAGAAGACCATTACTGACAACGAAATCGTGTTCGTTGACTTCTGGGCCACTTGGTGCGGTCCGTGCCGCGCGTTCGGCCCGATTTTCGAAGCTGCGTCCAACGAGCCGGAGAATGCGAACATCGCTTTCGTCAAGGTGGACATCGACGCCAATCAGGATCTGGCTCAGGCTGCCGGCATTCAGGCGGTGCCTACGCTGATGATTGCCAAGCAGGGCGAGGTCATCTTCCAGCAGGCCGGCGCGCTGCAGGCCTCCGATCTGGACGATCTCATCGCCCAGGCCAAGGCGCTGGATCTGGCCGCCGCCAAAGCGCAGCAGGCAGCGCAGGAGCAGCAGTAAGCCTTATCACGCTGCGGCAGCGGAAGCGCGGAAAAGCCCATATATAGCGCTTCCTTGTACTGCTAACTACTACATATGCCATCCGTGGCGGGTCGAACACCCACCACGGTTTTTTATTCATCCACTCAACGTCCTATGATGGAGAGCAGTGTGTACCCAACCAAGGAGCGCAATGTCGAAGCACGCTGAGCGGACCTCAATCGTCAAGACCCTATCTCGGGGTCAGTGGGCGAAGATCGCGGCGGCCGTGGCCGCAGTGGGTCTCATTGCCACTGCAGGCGTTATATCTCGCGACTTCTATCAGTCGAGCACCGCTACACCTTCCATCACCCCAACCTCATTCTCCGCCACCGACGGCGCAGCTTCCCGCTCGGCCTCCCGTGGTGCGCTCAAGAGCACCACCTACGTGACCGTCAAGGTCAATGGCAAGTCTCGCGTGGTTCTCGGCGAAAAAGCCAACATGACCACCGTCAAGGATGTGCTGGAAACCGGCGATATCGTTCTCGATCCGGAAGATAGCGTGACTCCGAGCCTGGATTCCAAGGTCAGCGAGTCCACAGTCATTTCCATCAACCGCGCCAACACCACGGTGGAGACCACCGACACCGATATCGCCTTCAATGAAGTGCGCAAGGAGACCTCGAGCCTGCCCAAGGGCCAGGAGAAGGTCGAGACCGAGGGTGAGAAGGGCGTGCTGGAGACCACGTCTCTGGTGACCCGCTCCGGTGATAAGGTCGTTTCCTCCAATGTGTTCACCTCCTGGGTCAAGAAGGCTCCGGTCGATAAGGTGATTCTGGTGGGCACCTCCACCGTGTCTTCGCCCAGCGCCGCCAGCCTCGGCACCACCACGCCGGCCGGCGAGATTCAGTCCTGGGCGCATGACTACCTGATTTCCAACGGCTACTCCGAGGCCGACTTCACCGCCGCCAACTTCATCATCAGCCACGAATCCGGCTGGAGCCCCACCGCCACGAACCCGTCTTCAGGTGCTTATGGCCTGCCGCAGGCGCTGCCGGGCAGCAAGATGGCTTCCGCAGGTGCAGACTGGCAGACCAACTACCAGACCCAGTTCAAGTGGTTTGTGAATTATTGCAACGGCCGCTATGGCTCGATTTCCGGCGCGTACGCGTATTGGCAGAAGCACAAGAGCTACTAAGCCAGCCAAATCAACACGTACACAACAGGTTCCGCGCCGCAAGAAGGCTGAGTGAAACCCGGCCCAAACGCCGAGCGAACTCATGCGCATGATGCCGGTTCCCAATCATCGGGGATCGGCATCGGCATTTCTGCGCCTTATCAGCCGAATCCTCGCATTATGCAACGCCCTAGAGGTCACTTTTACCGTGTCATACGAAGTGCCCTCCACAACTGATTATGCGAATCCGTGACGGCATAGCGGCACAAAGCACGCATATATTGAGCTGGTTCGCAACAGCAAATGGTGGAAATGCGCGCTACTGTTATTCGCGGTTCCTTTAACAATTTAGGCTAGAGCACGATAACTTACTACTTCGACTCATCTGGTTTCGCCCGGTTACCTGTCCCCAGATCGCCTGTACCGTCTGGCTGTGTTGGCTGTTGCTGCTGCAACAACTGCGTTTGCTGTTGCTGCTGCAACAACTGCTGCTGCTGCCTTAATCGTGCATAATAATCATTCAGAGCTTTCTGCCGCGCTGCTTCTTGCTGAGCCTCAACAGCTGCGCTGTAGTTGGCCATGGACGTGTTTACTGCATCCATGGACGCAGTCAGCGTGTTGACGGCATCCTGCATGGCCTTTACGTCAGTGCCTTGCTGGGACAGCACGGTATTGGCGTTGGCGATGTCACTTTCCAGCGTCACTCGCGTTGAATTATCGTCGACGGCATACAGGCTGTTGTCCAGCAAAGTCTGAGCCTCGGCAATCTTGCCCTGCAACGCCTGCTGAGCGTTAGCCTGATCCTTGGCGTTCTTGCTGTCCATCACGGCCTTTGCCGCGGCAGTAATCGCAGTGGCGTTCTTCTTGGCGGTCTTGGTCTGGCTAGTGGCCGTCTCGGCATATTCCTGGAGGTCCGACGTAGAAGCTGAAGTCTTGCACTCCACCGCTTCCACATTCTTTACCGCGGCGATTGCCTTCTTCAGCGTATCTATGGTCGTGCCGTCAGCCACTTGATCAGCTGTAATGCTTTGAGCACTCTTGGCGTCGGCCAACGCCTTGGCCAGCGCCTTCTGAGCGGTGGAATTCTGGCCCACGGCCTCAGTACATGCCGTCAACGCATCCTGATGCAGCCGATGGCTTTCCCGACGCTGCTCGCTGAAACGCCAGTACCATACACCACCAATGATCGCAGCAATCACCACCAGCGCAACAATCACCGAAATGATAATGCCCTTGGTCCTCTTCTTGCCGCCCTTGCCACCGCGAGGAGTCTCTGCCACACGGTCTTCTTCCGGCTCCTCCACCGGCTCAGGATTCTGTTCGATGGCACTGAAATCGATGCTCAGATCGTCTGTGGCACTATCACGTTGCGGCTTGGCTTCAGGAACCGGCGCAAAAAGCGGCAGCGTCGCATTATTATCCTGCTGAGGCGACTGAGCACTTTCCGCAGTATCAGGTGCCGCAAAAGTCATCGGGGCAGTAGCCACAGCATCGGAAGGGGAAGAGGCATCGCCAGCAGTATTCGCCGCACTCGCAGTAGGCCATTCCAATACTTCGTCAAAGCTGGGGAAGACGGACTGAACGCCACCCGCAACACTCCCCGTACCATTGTCACCCTGCGCAATACCGCCGTCGTTCTCGTCGAACGAGATGGGCGGTATATCCCAGAAGGTATCGACGATGTCACCGCGAGCCGGCGACGTAGAGGAACCAGATTCCGCGTTCGGTTCAGGGCGTTCGTCTGTTCCCATGCTCTTCTCATTCCTTTGCATCATTGAAGTCATTCCAAACTGTCAGTTTATCCAGCCCTATGCCGAGCGTGCCAGCTGGTATTCAAGAATGTCACAATTCTTTACTATTCGATATACAGCCAGCACCATAAATCCAACAACCCAGTCTTATAACAGTAAACCGTGCGGCACAGAAGTACCGCACGGTTCATATTGCAAGACGATCGGCAAACGCCAAACTATTACTTGCGGGCTTTCTTCTCGCCCTTGCTCTTGGCACCCTTATGAGAGCTGCGCTTGTTGCCGTCCTCGTAATAGTAGTAGTAATAGTTCTTCGAGTGTATCTTCTTCGGATCAGCGAAGTTGAAGATGAAGCCGAGAATCGGCACTTCAGCGGCCTGCAGAGCCGTAGCGGTGTTCTCCAGCTCCTTCTTCTCCACTACGCCCTTACCAGTCACGAGCACCAGACCGCCAGCCATACGTCCGAACACGGTGGCGTCGTTGGCCACGGACAGCGGAGCAGTATCGATAATCACGTAATCGTACTGGGTGAGGGCCTGCTCGACCATTTCCTTCATGAGATCGGAGTTCAGCAGAATGCTGGCGTTAGCCGGGCGCTTGCCGGCAGGCATGATGTGCAGGTTCGGCTTCCAGTACTTCTGAATGACATCGGCCGGGGACGCCTGGCGAGACAGCACGTGAGACAGGCCCACGTGGCCTTCGATGCCGAGCTTGTGAGCCACGGACGGGTGGCGCAGATCGGCATCGATGAACAGCACGCTCTTGCCTTCCTCGGCGAGAGCCACGGCAACGTTGGAGGAAACCGTGGTTTTACCTTCGGACGGATCAGTGGAGGTGATGACCAGCAGTCGGCCATGACCCTGCGTGGCGGTGGTAAGGAACGACAGGTTCGTGCGGATGCGGCGGAATTCCTCGGCCTCGCTACCAGCCGGCTGAGCGACTACGACCGGACGGCTGTCGTCAAGAATCGAAGCCTGAGGCACGGTACCCAGCGAAGAAGCGTGGGTCAGTTCGCGCACGTCATCGGTGGAGTCCACCTTGGTGTTGAGGATGTCCTTCAGCAGGGCAACGCCAATGCCTACGATGAGGCCGAGAATCAGGCCCGCGGCCAGATACAGCGGAATGTTCGGGGAGCTCTGCCCAGTAGGAGTCTGAGCCTTCTGCACTACCGTGAGCTTGATGGGAGAGCCGCTGGAAGAGGAGTTGTTGTACAGGTCGGAAGAAATCTGATCGGAGAGGTTCTTCGCCACGCTGTTGGCGATGTCGGCCGCTTGCTGCGGATCGCCGACTTCCGCCGAGATATCCACCATGAACGTGTTCGTGGGGTTCGTAGCGGTCACCACATCGGCAAGATCGGTCGTGGTCATATCCAGACCGAGGTCCTTAATGACGGGCTGGAGCACGGCTTCGGTCTTCACCAGTTCCGGATACGTCTTGATCTGGGTGTTCAAATAATTGGCACCCGAGCTCATATCGTTGGTGGTCTGCGTCTCGCCGGACTGACCGGCATACGTGGCGAACACTTCAGCCGTAGCCGTGTACTTCGGCGGCATGATGAACGTGACAGTTGCGACTGTAGCAAACACCACCACAAACGAGATAATCGCAGACGCGAGATGCTTGCGAACAATCTGCAGCAAATCAGCGATGGTCAATGTTCTTCCTTACCTCTTCGGGAAATTCTCACAGATGGTCTATAATTTAGCACCTACCGGGGAACTTCTCGAGCTTTTGTATCCTTGTGAACAATGACCAAAACCCTTGATACGACTGCAGAATAACTGTACACAATCGCAATCACAATGTATTGTAATTCAGATTATCATTCATTACAATCAAAATTGTCAATACTATTTATGCAGTGTGAAGGAGTATATTATGACATCCTTGCTTCAAGGATTCGAAGAAGTTCAGCTAGTTAAGCCCGTTGGCAAAACGGTAATGACCGTTACCGATTCCGTTGTACGTTTTAATAAAGCCACCGCAGAAGTGCTGAATTTTCCAGCACAAGTTAAGATCCTTATTAACGATAAAACCAGACAAATTGCCGTCACGCCGACTACCGCTAAGGCGGATAATGCCGTGAAATTCAGCAAGGGTGAGGGCAAGCAGACTACGTCTGTAAGTATCAAGGATGCTGTGCTTGTTGAAGCAATTTCCAAGTACTTCACGCTTGTCGAAGCTCCAGAAGGCGAGGTCTCTTTCGCCTCCGTCAACGGCACTGCTTACCCGAAAGACAAGACCGTGATTTTTGATGTCGCAAACGCCACTGCCGGCACCATGAAGCGCCGCGGCCGCAAGAAGGCTGAGTGATTTCTGCTTAATTCGCGATTATACGAATACTGTAAAAGCCTGGATTTCGAATTAATGATAATTCAGGCTTTTAATTTCCCAAAAACCAGCATGGCTTGGGTTGAACAATACATGCACCAGCCCCACGGAGAGGATCTAAACGGCTGATTGGCCCATAGATTATTCAGTTTTTGTAAGCGACTGCCAATTACTTGGTGGGAGTTTAAAAGTACTTCATGAAAGTGAACGGTTGACCGAACCCCCATCACCTCACCCACACATGCAACTGGTACAGTTCTCACGGAGGATATGGGAGGGAACCAAGTATGTCCACACCGAACAATACGCAGCTCGGCAACAAGTCAGTTCAAGAAAAACGCAGAAACTCCGGTCATTGCCCCGCGCTACAGCGTGGGGCAATGACCGAGACGCTGACTCGTATCACCATCACCCCATCAGACATGTTGATGTTTGCCGCAGTGGCCATGCTGCCATTTGATGGCACAAAAATTGGCATTCCACTCCCCTATTGGACGCCAATCTCCCCCTGGTTGTTCACCCTGTACACAATCATCAACTGGCGATACTTGCGCGATACCGCACGCCGCTTCCTGCCGTTCTTCCTCTTTCCCCTGCTACTAGTGCTCACATCCGTATACGGCTGGCAATCATATGGAATACACGTCAGCGCAACCGCAAAGTCATTCATCTCCATATTGTTAGGGCTGGCGTGCTTGGCTTCGCTCGACATCGCGATCCGCATTAAACGTGTACCTGTACAAACATTGTTAACTACGCTATTCACCGCATATATAGTGGCATTCCTCATTGGGATACTGCAATATATCGCTTTAGAACGACATCTGAACTGGCAGCCAGTACGAGCATATTTTTGGGGTGCTCTGTATAGAAACTATGCGAGCGTTCGTCCTCAATTCATGTTCGCAGAACCTAGCTATATCGGCATGCATCTGTTCGGCGTACTCCTGCCAGTTTTCTGGCTGACCCGCGACCGCAAGATTGGCATATTGATACCGATATTTGCCGCTGGAGCAATTGCGATGGGCTCCGGCACCCGAATCATACTGGATACAGTGGTAGCTACATTTATCTGGCTGATAGCGACAATCAACTTCCACTCACGTAAGGTAACAGCTGGGTTCGTCGGTGCTTTAGGACTTCTTGGAGCAGGTGGATTGAGCGCAATTATCATCAATCCGCGTCTAAACTCTTTAGCCACCAATGGATTACTTGCTGGTGACGGATCGATGAGTGCAAGAATCTTCCATATGCTCGCTCCCATGTGGTCATGGAAACATGATCTATCTCACTTCATGTTTGGATGGGGCGCAGGCAATATCTCTAATGCAGTGCGTACTGGTTACGCCGGTGCCCGCCAATGGTATGACGCCCATGGCGGTGCGCCCAATACCGAAATCGATGGTTTAGCAAATCCCCCAGCGGATACTTTCACAATGAGCATCTATGCCAGCTTCATTACCGAATTTGGTCTATTTTGCTTTTTGGCCTTCTTGCTCTTGGTATTAGCACACGTAGCGGTCCATCATGGATGGAGCCGACGGAACATATGCTGGTTCATTCTTCTCGCATACCTATATATTCAGTTTGAATCATACGCATTCTATGCAATTCCACTGTTCATATGGGCTGTCTGCACAATAATGAATCGAGGAAAAAACAACATCAATTCCCTTTAGATTGCGAGAATCACAATTCGCTACTCTCTATCATGCCGATAAAGAGTGCGCATACGCCCGTTGTCTAATTGAAAGTGCAGCACCCGTTAGATTGGAGATTGTCCAGATAACCAAACGAAGGGGTGTTGCGCCTTGGGCCAGGTGTATTCGCACCTGTCGGAAGAGGAACGGCATGATCCGCCGCTACCTGCCCAAACGCACGCCCATCGCCCCCTCCATGGCACGCGAACTGCAGGAGACCGTCGACGAAACCGACAACAGGCCCATGCGAGCGCTCGGCTAGCGCCCCCCCCCCGCCGAGGCATTCGCCGACGAACTGCTAGAACCAGCCGAGAACAAGGATGCTGCACTTACAAATAGATAACGGGTTCCCGGATTCAATTTGTAAGCGCAACGCTTGTGTTCGGGCTGGCTGCCTTCGATTG
>OGWZ01000751.1_pt1 | contig 34093 bp, 27 predicted proteins | sample 1576141 | NCBI WGS metagenome assembly OGWZ01 (sample SAMEA3541512, study PRJEB24748) | human gut metagenome | biome: human gut; feature: human-associated habitat; material: faeces | place: China | collected 2012
TGCCTTTGAAAACATTGATTTTACTGACTTTTTCATGTTTTCTTATTAGGAGGCGAGGGATGAGCAGTCCTTTTTATTATGTGGTAAGTTCAACCCCTCAGTCACGACCTGCGGTCGCGCCGCCTCCCCTTTCAGGGGCGGCACAAAGGGACTTAAGTAATCAAAAGCCGATTATCAGCCCGCCCTTTTCGGCGTAGTAGCTGCAAAGACCGCGCGCGTGGACTATCTTGACCTCCGCCTTATCCCAGACGGACTGGATAGCTGACTTGACGCTCTCGGCAAACTCCGCGTTGCGGCAGTGGCTGATAACAACCTTGCCGCAGTTATAGCCGCGCTCCTTCATGTCGTCGATAATCGCATCGAGCGCCTTTTTGCTTCCGCGTATCTTCTGCTTTATCTCGATAGTGCCCTGCTTGCTTCCTATGCCGATGCCCCAGAAGCCGAGCTTGTTTGCGACAAAGCCGACTATCTTGCTCATGCGGCCGTTCTTGACGAGGTTGTTGAATGACGAGAGCGCGAAAACAATGTGAGTATGGTTGGAATAGAGCTCCGCCTTGCTGACAACGGTATCAAAGTCCGCGCCGGACTCGATAATCTCGCAGATCTTTTTGACGAGCAGCACCATCTCGGGACCAGTCGAACGCGAATCGATAACAGCGATTTTCTTGTCGGGCTGATTCTCGAGCACCATGTCCTTTGCGGCGCACGCGCTGTTGTAGCTGCCCGAGAGCTTGCTCGAAATCGTTATGGCGATAACGTTGCCCTCCTGCTCGAACTTCTCGAGCCACGCATGGGGCGACGGGCACGCCGTATGGCTCGCCTGAGCACAGGCATCCATCGAGTCGATCATTCCGTCTACATCGAGGTTTTGGTCGTCAATAAAGTTTTCGTCTCCTACGCTGATAGTGAACGGCACGGACGAGAACACGATGTTCTCATGGTCCTTGTCAAAGCCGAACATATCGCAGCTTGAATCGGTAACAATGTTCCATTTCATAATTAATTCTCCTCCCTTTTCTTCACAATTTTACTGTTTAATCTACCGATTTTCCGATATTTTGGTGGTTTAAATTTTATTATATAGGTATAGCTCTCGCAATGTCAATACATTTTAGCAATTAATAAAATAATTCACAAACACTTCATTTATGATTTACGCTCCCGCGCCTTGACAAAGAGCCCCGCTGTTGGTATAATAAATCGAATCAATTTTTAAGCGGTACAGAGATGCCGGCAAGATTGGTGATGAATACGGAGAGTCGGTCTGTCCCGGCGTTCTTTGCATACACGGTCTTGCGGGAAAGCAGGACTTTTTCTTTTATAAGGAGACGCAGAAATGACCCACGACTACGCTTACAGATACGAAGAAATAAAGGCCTTTGCGGAAAAATTTCTTGCCGACGGAGGTCTTTTGTCCGCTGTTGAAAATTATATTATTGTCCCCGGTCTTTGTGATGTTCATGTGCATTTCAGAGAGCCGGGTTTTTCTTATAAAGAAACCATTGCGTCCGGCTCGGCAGCCGCGGCGCACGGAGGCTACACGGCGGTCTGCACCATGCCGAACCTCTCGCCCGTGCCCGACTGCGCGGAGCACCTGAAAGCTCAGCTCGACGCGATAGATAAGAGCGCCGTGATTAAGGTCATCCCCTACGGCGCGATAACCGTCGGCGAAAAGGGCGAGGAGCTCTCCGATATGGAGATCATGGCGGATAAGGTCTGCGCATTCTCCGACGACGGCAGAGGCGTGCAGAACGACGGCATGATGAGAGAGGCGATGGCGAAAGCCAAAAGACTCGGAAAGATAATCGCCGCCCACTGCGAGGACAACTCCCTGCTCTTCGGCGGCTACATCCACGACGGCGAATATGCGAAGGCTCACGGTCACAGGGGCATTTCAAGCGAGAGCGAGTACAGGCAGATCGAACGCGACCTGCGACTCGCCGAGGAGACGGGCTGCGCCTACCACGTCTGCCACATTTCAACAAAGGAGAGCGTCGAGCTGATAAGGCAGGCAAAGGCGCACGGGGTCGACGTAACAAGCGAGACAGCGCCGCACTATCTCGTGCTCTGCGACGAGGATATGCAGGAGGACGGGCGCTTCAAGATGAACCCGCCGCTGAGAAGCCGCGAAGATAAGCAGGCGCTCATCGAGGGCATAAAGGACGGCACGATAGACATGATAGCGACCGACCACGCGCCGCACAGCGCGGAAGAAAAAGGGCGCGGGCTTGAAAAGAGCCTCATGGGAGTTGTCGGACTCGAAACGGCGTTCCCGGTGCTCTACACCGAGCTTGTGATGAAAAATATCATAACGCTTGACAGGCTCGTTGAGCTGATGAGCTTCAAGCCGAAAGAGCGCTTCGGGATAGACACAAATAATGACTTCGCGGTGTTTGATATAAGCGAAGCGTATAAAATAGACCCGGAAAATTTTCTTTCGATGGGACGTGCCACACCGTTCGCGGGGCGTGAGGTATTCGGCAGATGTCTGCTGACGGTGCATAATGAAAAGGTAGTTTACAAGGCGGAGGATAGAGCATGAAGCAGGGTATTTTCAAGATAACTTCAAACGAAAAAATCGCGCGCGACATATTTAAAATGACTCTTGCGGGCGACACCTCGGCGATAACCGCGCCGGGACAGTTCGTGAACATAAAGCTTGACGGATTTTTCCTGCGCCGCCCGATATCGGTCTGCGACTGCGTCGGAGAAAATCTGACGCTGATATATAAAACCGTCGGCCACGGCACAGAGCAGATGAGCCGTGTGGCGGCAGGAGATGAACTCGATCTGCTGACGGGGCTGGGCAACGGATACAACACAAAAAAGAGCGGCGGCAGTCCCCTGCTCGTCGGCGGCGGAGTCGGAGTTCCGCCGATGTATATGCTCTGCAGGGAGCTTATATCAGAAGGCAAAAATGTCATGGTAGTGCTCGGCTTCAATTCAAAAGATGACGTGTTCTATGAAAATGAATTTCGCGCGCTCGGCGCGGACGTACACATTGCGACCGCCGACGGCACCTACGGCATAAAGGGATTTGTCACTGATGTGATAAAAGACATGCAATACACATTTTTCTACACCTGCGGACCCGAGCCGATGTTCCGCGCAATGCATAAAATGATGAAAACTCCCGGGCAGTACAGCTTCGAGGAGCGCATGGGCTGCGGCTTCGGCGCGTGCATGGGCTGCTCGTGCAAGACACTCACGGGCAACAAGAGGATCTGCAAAGAGGGTCCCGTAATGGAAAGCGAGGAGATAATATGGGCAGACTGAGCGTAAATCTTTGCGGCAAAGAGCTCGACAATCCCGTTATCCCGGCATCGGGCACATTCGGCTACGGATACGAATTCGCTGAGCTCTATGACATAAACTGCCTCGGAACTTTTTCGTTCAAGGGCACGACAAAGGAGCCGCGCTTCGGCAATCCGACACCGAGAATAGCGGAGTGCACCGCCGGCATGATAAACGCCGTCGGGCTTCAGAATCCCGGCGTCGACAAGGTTATAAGCGAAGAGCTTCCGAAGCTCAAGAAATGCTTTAACAAAAAAGTCATGGCGAACGTCAGCGGCTTTTCCGTTGACGAATACGCCTACACCTGCGAAAGGCTCGACAGTCAGGAGCAGGTCGGCTGGCTCGAAGTCAATGTCAGCTGCCCGAACGTTCACGGCGGCGGAATGAGCTTCGGCACAGACCCGAAGGCGGCGGCGCAGGTTACAAAAGCCGTCAAGGCGGTCACGAAAAAGCCGGTTATCATAAAGCTCTCGCCCAATGTCACGGACATCGTGAGCATCGCGAAAGCCTGCGAGGATGCGGGCGCGGACGGAATAAGCCTCATAAACACCCTGCTCGGCATGAGGATAGACCTGCGAACAAAAAAGCCCGTGATAGCGAACACAATGGGCGGCTTCTCCGGCAGCGCGATATTCCCCGTGGCGCTGAGGATGGTCTACCAGGTCTCGTCGGCTGTCAATATCCCGGTAGTCGGCATGGGCGGCGTATCGTCCGCCGAGGATGTTATCGAGATGATGCTCGCCGGAGCGACGGCAGTCGAAATAGGCGCTGCAAATCTTGTTGACCCATTCATATGCAAAAAAACAGTCGAGTCCCTGCCCGCCGCTGCGGACAAGTATAATATAAACGAACTCAAGGACATCATAGGAGGAGCACACAATGGGTAAAGACGTAATAATCGCCTGCGACTTTGCAGACAAGGAGACCGCGCTGAACTTTCTCGACAAATTCGAGGGCAGAAAGCCGTTTGTCAAGATAGGCATGGAGCTGTTCTATGCCGAGGGTCCGCAGATAGTCCGCGAGATAAAGGCGCGCGGACACAAGATATTCCTCGACCTCAAGCTTCACGATATCCCGAACACGGTCAAAAAGAGCATGGCTGTGCTCTCGCGGCTCGATGTCGATATGTGCAACCTCCACGCCGCGGGCACATCGCGCATGATGGAGGCGGCTCTCAAGGGGCTGACACGCCCGGACGGCACGCGCCCCCTGCTCATCGCCGTGACCCAGCTGACCTCCACCGATCAGGAGGCGATGGAGCGCGATCTTCTGATAAAAGAGCCCATAGACAAAGTTGTCATGCACTACGCCGAGACCGCGAAGAACGCAGGACTTGACGGCGTTGTCTGCTCCCCGCTCGAGTCGCAGAAAGTCCACGACATATGCGGCAAAAAGTTTTTGACCGTCACGCCCGGCGTTCGCTTTGCGGACGGCGACATAGGCGACCAAAAGCGAGTCATGACGCCCGAGCAGGCGAAGAAAATCGGCTCCGACTACATCGTCGTCGGCAGGCCGATAACCGCAGCGCACGACCCCGTCGCGGCATATGAGAGATGCATAAAAGAATTTGTTGACTGAAGGAGAAAAGAAAATGACTGAGACAAGCAGAAAAATCGCAAAAGATCTTCTTAAAATACAGGCTGTGTTTCTCAGCCCCGATAAGCCGTTCACATGGGCGAGCGGAATAAAGAGCCCCGTCTACTGCGACAACCGCCTGACGCTCACGGCGCCCGAGGTTCGCACGGATGTCGAAACCGGGCTTAAGGAGCTCATCGAAGAAAACTATCCGGAGGCTGAAGTTCTCATGGGCACTTCGACTGCCGGCATTGCCCATGCCGCCATAACCGCTCATCTGATGGGGCTGCCGATGGGCTATGTCCGCTCCGGCAACAAGGATCACGGCAGGCAGAACCGCATCGAGGGCAAGCTCGAAAAGGGTCAGAAAGTCGTCGTGGTCGAAGATCTTATCTCGACGGGCGGCAGCGTTATCGAAGTCGTCGACGCTCTGCGCGAAGCGGACGCAGAGGTGCTCGGAATAGTCAGCATCTTCACCTACGGAATGAAAAAGGGTCTTGAGAGACTCGCCGCGGCGGATGTAAAGAATGTGAGCCTGACTAACCTCGATGTGCTCTCCGAAGTCGCGGCTCAGGAGGGATATATAAAGCCCGAGGATGTAAACAGACTTATAGCTTTCCGCAACAACCCCTCGGACGAGAGCTGGATCGGTGGTGCAAAATGAGGAGCATAATAAACATCCTCGACCTCTCCGCCGGGGAGATCGACCAGCTGATAGCCGTCGCCGATGACATCATGGCGCAGCCAGAAAAATACAACGAGGTCTGCCGTCACAAAATTCTTGCCACGCTGTTCTTTGAGCCCTCAACGCGCACAAGACTCAGCTTCGAGAGCGCGATGCTCTCGCTTGGCGGTCAGGTGATAGGCTTCTCCGGCGCGGACTCAAGCTCCGCCGTCAAAGGCGAGACGATTGCCGACACGATAGAGGTAGTCAACGGCTACGCGGATATAATCGCCATGCGCCACCCGAAAGAGGGCGCGCCAGTAGTTGCATCCATGCACACGGCGGTGCCGCTGATAAATGCCGGCGACGGCGGCCATTTTCATCCCACGCAGACGCTCGCCGACCTGCTGACCATTCACCACGAAAAGGGTACGTTTGACAATCTTACAATAGGACTCTGCGGCGACCTGAAATACGGCAGAACCGTCCACTCGCTCATAGCCGCGATGACGAGATACAAGAATGTAAAGTTCGTGCTCATCTCCCCCGAGGAGCTGCGCCTGCCGCAGTTCGTAATTGACGACTATCTCGAGGGAAGCGGACTTCAATATGAAGAGTGCCGCTCGCTCGAAGAGGCGATGCCGAAGCTCGACATACTCTATATGACCCGCATCCAGCGCGAGCGTTTCACGGACGACGCGGAGTATCAGCGTCTCAACGGCATATATGTCCTCGACAAGGAAAAGATGAGCCTTGCAAAGAGCGACATGTGCGTGCTGCACCCACTGCCGCGAGTCAACGAGATATCGCCCGAGGTGGACTCCGACCCGCGCGCCAAGTATTTTGAGCAGACGCGGTGCGGCAAGTTCATGCGCATGGCGCTGATAATGAAGCTGCTCGGGCTCATACCAAACGAGGTTCAGCCCGAAAAGGCGGAGGAGCCACAGTATATATACGACAAATATCATTGCGACAACCCCGCCTGCATCAGCGTATGCGAGCCGGATGTCAGAAGCATTTTTAAGACTTTTGACGCAAACGGCGGCGCGTGCAGATGCATTTATTGTGACAAAGAGCGAAAGTAAAAAAGTTCTCCGATGCGCCTTGACTGAAAGGTCTTGTATTTGGTATACTTTAGGTACAATACAGATGAGTTTTCTGCGACTGACGGATTATTGCAGAGCACTGCAAGGGAACAGAAAAACTCTTTTTCAGCCGACCGTCTGGGCACACCTGAGATACATTCTCGGAGTGTGCCCTTTTTGATTTTTTCAGGAGGTATGAAATGAAGAAAGTCGGTATAGTAATGGGCAGCGACAGCGACCTGCCCGTCATCAGAAAAGCGACAGACACCCTGCGCGCGCTCGGCATCCCGTTTGAAGCGCACGTCTATTCGGCACACAGAACGCCCGACGAGGCTATGGCTTTTGCCCGCTCGGCAAAAGAAAACGGCTTCGGAGTCATTATAGCCGCAGCAGGCATGGCAGCACATCTCGCAGGAGCCATTGCGGCGAACACCACCCTGCCCGTTATCGGCATTCCCTGCAAATCCAATACTCTCGACGGCATTGACGCCCTCCTTTCAACAGTACAGATGCCCTCCGGCATACCCGTTGCGACTGTTGCGATAAACGGAGGAGCCAATGCCGCTTTGCTTTCGGCTCAGATACTCGCGCTCGGCGAGCCGGAACTTGCAAAGAAGCTTGAAGATAAACGCGCCGCCGACGCCAAAGCAGTCCTCGAAAAGGACGCCGCCGTTTCGGCTCAACTCAACTCGGAGGTTTAAAACATGAACGAGATATCAAAGTCCGATGTATACGCCGACGCGGGCGTTGACATAACCGCGGGATACAAGGCAGTGGAGCTGATGAAAAAGCACATCGCGCGCACGCTCACCTCGGGCGTCTGCTCTGATGTCGGCGGCTTCGGCGGTCTGTTCGAGCTCGACCTGACAGGGATTTCAAAGCCCGTGCTCGTCAGCGGCACCGACGGAGTCGGCACGAAACTCAAGATAGCCTTTCTCATGGACAAACACGACACCGTCGGCATCGACTGCGTGGCTATGTGCGTCAACGATATAATCTGCTGCGGCGCAAAGCCTCTGTTCTTCCTCGATTACATAGCCTGCGGCAAGAACTATCCCGAGAGGATAGCGGACATTGTCAGCGGCGTCTGCGAGGGCTGCGTTCAGTCGGGCGCGGCGCTCATCGGCGGCGAGACCGCGGAGATGCCCGGATTTTATCCGATAGACGAATACGACCTCGCGGGCTACTGCACGGGCGTAGTTGACAAAGATAAAATTATCGACAACAAGACCATGACCCCCGGTGACGTGATAATCGCGCTCCCCTCGAGCGGCGTTCATTCAAACGGCTTCTCGCTCGTGAGAAAAGTTTTTGATGTTGAAAACCGCAATCTCACCCTCCCCGTTGACGAGCTCGGCGGCAAGAGCATCGGCGAGACTCTGCTCACGCCGACAAAGATATATGTAAAGCCCGTTCTCGCCCTGCTCGAAAAGATGAAAGTCAAGGGCATATCCCACATCACGGGCGGCGGCTTCTACGAAAACATCCCGAGAAGCATCCCCGATTCGCTCGGCGCGAAGATAGACCGCTCGGCGGTAAAAGTTCTGCCGATATTTGATCTCATCGCAAAGGCGGGAGATATCTGCGAGCGCGATATGTTCAACACATTCAACATGGGTGTCGGCATGAGCATAGTCGTTTCAAAGGGCGACGCCGACGAGGCGCTCGGCATTCTTAAAGCCTCGGGTGAAAAGCCCTATATCATAGGCGAAATAGTCTCGTCTGCGGAGAAAATCGAGATATGCTGAAAAACTTTCTGAGTTCTGTCTGCGCGGGTGTGTTGATTTCTATCGGCGGCTGTGTATTTCTCGCTTGTGAGAACAGATATGTCGGCGCGGTGCTGTTTTCGGTGGCTCTGCTCTGCATCTGCCTCAAGGGCTACGCGCTCTACACCGGCAGGGTCGGATATATAATCGAGAGCCACAAGAAGAGTGATTTTGCCGCTCTTGCGGTTATACTCATCGGCAATCTTATAACGACATTTCTTCTCGGCATGCTCGTGCGGGTCTCTATGCCGCAGCTCGGCGAGACGGCAGCTGCAATTTGCTCCGGCAAGCTCACCCAAGCGTTTTGGCAGACCCTTGTCCGCGCGTTTTTCTGCGGAATACTGATGTATCTTGCGGTGAGCACATATAAAGAGAAGAACACCGTTTTGGGTATTCTCTTCTGCGTGCCGGTGTTTATTCTAAGCGGATTTGAACATTCGATAGCCGACATGTTCTATTTCGGCGCATCGGGCATCTTCTCGTTGAGTGCCGCGCTGTTCATGCTCGCTGTTGTTATCGGCAACTCGCTCGGCGGAATGCTGCTGCCGGCGCTGACTCTTATCGGAGGGAGAAAAAATGAAAGCAAACAAGGCTGAAATCGCCGTTTTTGTCTCCGGCGGCGGAACGAATCTCCAGGCTCTTATCGACGCGCAGAAAAGCGGAATAATCGAGCACGGCGAGATAAAGCTGGTCGTTTCGAGCAACCCGAACGCCTACGCGCTCGAACGCGCGGCGAAAGCGGGAATCAAGAGCGTCACGGTCAGCAAGAAAGAATTCGGCAGTCAGGCGGCTGTTGAAGAAAAAATAATTGAAATACTCGAAGAAAATAATATAGACCTGATAGTCCTCGCGGGCTACATGAGCATACTGAGCGCGGACTTCACGCGCAGATACGAGCGCAGGATAATAAATGTCCACCCGTCGCTCATCCCGTCGTTCTGCGGCGAGGGCTTCTACGGGCTGCGGGTTCACGAAGCGGCGCTGAAAAAGGGAGTCAAGGTAACGGGCGCAACGGTTCATTTCGTCAACGAGATACCCGACGGCGGCGAAATCATCATGCAGAAGGCGGTCAAAGTCAGGGACGGCGACACGCCCGAAACGCTCCAGAAAAGAGTCATGCGGCTCGCCGAATGGAAAATACTCCCGGCGGCGGCGGAAAAAATATCGGACGAAATAGTCCGTAAAAAAGCGGAGGAAAAATAATGGATATTTACGCAGTCAACGACATAGCAAAGCTCATTGAGGGCAACTCCTACGTAGGAAGAGGCATCGTCATCGGCAAGAGCGCCGATGGCACAAAGGCGTGCACCGCATATTTCATCATGGGTCGCTCGGCAAACAGCCGCAACCGCATATTCACCGAGCGCGGCGGAGTGCTCTATACCGAGCCGTTCGACGCTTCAAAAGTAGAAGATCCGAGTCTCATTATTTACGCCGCAGTCAGAAATTACGAAAACAAGATAATCGTCACAAACGGCGATCAGACGGATACAATAAACGACGCGCTGAAATCAGGCGGTTCGTTCAAGAGCGCGCTTGAGACCCGCGAGTTTGAGCCGGACGCGCCGAACTTCACCCCCAGAATCAGCGGCATGCTGACCTTCGAAAACAAAGATTTCACATATGAGATGAGTATTCTCAAGAGCGCGGACGCCGCGGGCAGTGCGTGCAACAGATACACATTCTCTTATTCCCCGCTCGCAGGTCTCGGTCATTTCATCCACACCTATGTCTGCGACGGCAACCCCATTCCCACCTTTCAGGGCGAGCCGGAGAGAGTCGCTATCCCGAACGATATCGACGAGTTCACTCAGTCGCTTTGGAACGCCCTTGATGCGGACAACAAAATCTCGCTCTATGTCAGATACACCGATCTCGTGACCGGTGCGGAAGACAGCAGACTCATAAACAAGAACGCTTGAAAAGGAGAATAAAAATGAAAGAATTCGAGCTCAAATACGGCTGCAACCCCAACCAGAAGCCCTCCCGCATCTATATGGCGGACGGCAGTGAGCTGCCCATAGAGATCCTCTGCGGCAGACCCGGATACATAAACTTTCTCGACGCTTTCAACTCCTGGCAGCTCGTCAAGGAGCTCAAAGAGGCTCTCGGTCTCCCGGCGGTCACTTCTTTTAAGCATGTCAGCCCCACCTCGGCGGCGGTCGGCATTCCGCTCTCCGACAAGCTCAAAAAAGCCTGCTTCGTCGACGACATTGAGGGGCTTGACGACTCCCCGCTCGCCTGCGCCTATGCGCGCGCACGCGGCACGGACAGAATGTGCTCGTTCGGCGACTGGGTCGCCCTCTCCGATGTCTGCGATGTGACTACCGCGAAGATGATAAAGCGCGAAGTTTCCGACGGCATCATCGCCCCAGGATATGAGCCCGAGGCGCTTGAAATCCTCAAATCCAAGCGCAAGGGCAACTACAATATAGTAAAAATCGACCTTGACTACGTTCCCGAGGAGACGGAGCGCAAGCAGGTCTACGGCATAACCTTTGAGCAGGGCAGAAACAATTTCAAGATAAACAGAGAGCTGCTCTCTAATATAGTCACCGAAAACAAAAATCTCCCCGACAGCGCGGCGCGCGACCTCATAATCTCGCTCATCACGCTCAAATATACTCAGTCGAACTCCGTGTGCTACGCAGTTGACGGACAGGCTATCGGCGTCGGCGCGGGTCAGCAGTCGAGAATCCACTGCACACGCCTCGCAGGCACAAAGGCAGACACCTGGTTCCTGCGCCAGCACGAAAAAGTCCTGAACCTCCCGTTCAAGGATTCGATAGGCCGCCCCGACAGGGACAATGTCATTGACGGCTACATCAACAAAAACGAAGAAGATGTCTGCGCCGAGGGCAACTGGCAGAAATATTTCACCTCCCGCCCCGAGCCGCTGACCGACGAGGAAATCAAGGCATATCTCGCCTCGATAGACGGCGTATCGCTCGGCTCGGACGCGTTCTTCCCGTTTAGCGACAATATCGAAAGAGCAAAGCGCAGCGGAGTAAAATATATCGCAGAGCCCGGCGGCTCCATCCGCGACGACCTTGTGATAGAGTGCTGCGACAAATACGGCATGGTCATGGCATTCACCGGCATGCGCCTGTTCCACCATTGACGGAGGACTGAAAATGAACATTCTTGTAGTAGGTTCCGGCGGAAGAGAGCACGCCGTTATAAAAAAGCTCCGAGAGAACAGCGAAGTTAAAAAAATATACGCCCTGCCCGGAAACGGCGGCATCGCCGCAGACGCCGAATGTGTCAACATAGGCGCTACAGATATTGACGGCATCGCGGAATTTGCGAAGAACAATCAGATAGACTACGCGGTTGTCACGCCGGACGATCCGCTGGTGCTCGGCTGCGTGGACAGGCTCGAGAGCCTCGGCATACCCTGCTTCGGCCCGCGCAAAAACGCCGCGATAATCGAGGGCAGCAAGGTTTTTTCAAAGAACCTGATGAAAAAATACGGCATACCCACCGCACAGTACGAAGTTTTTGACAGCGCGGAGGACGCGCTTGCCTATCTCGACTCAGCACCCATTCCGACCGTTATAAAGGCGGACGGTCTCGCGCTCGGCAAGGGTGTTATAATCGCCGCAACGCGCGACGAGGCGAAAGAAGCGGTCGTTGAAATCATGCGCGACAAGAAATTCGGCAAGAGCGGCGACAGCATCGTTATCGAAGAATTTCTGACGGGTCCCGAGGTCTCGGTGCTCTCGTTCACGGACGGCAAGACGGTAGTCCCCATGATATCGTCGATGGATCACAAACGCGCACTCGACAACGACGAAGGTCTCAACACCGGCGGCATGGGCACCGTTGCGCCAAACCCGTATTACACGAAAGAGATTGCCGACAGGTGCATGAAAGAGATATTCCTGCCGACGGTAAACGCGATGAACGCGGAGAGCAGAACTTTCAAAGGCTGCCTTTATTTCGGACTCATGCTGACCGAAAACGGTCCTAAAGTCATTGAATATAACTGCCGCTTCGGCGACCCCGAGACTCAGGTCGTGCTCCCGCTGCTAAAGAGCGATCTGCTCACCGTTATGAGAGCCACAACAGACGGCACGCTCGCCGAGACACCCGTTGAGTTTTCGGACAAAAACGCCTGCTGCGTCATCATGGCGTCAAAAGGCTATCCCGTGGCATACGAAAAGGGATATGAAATAGATATCCCGGACGAGATTCGGGACAGCGTATATGTCGCGGGTGCCGCCGAGAAAAACGGCAAGCTCGTGACGAGCGGCGGCAGAGTCCTCGGAGTTACGGCAGTTGAGGACACGCTCGAAAAGGCTGTCTCCTCGGCATATAAAAAGGTAGAAAAGATTCACTTTGACAACGCCTTCTACAGGCACGACATCGGCGCGAAAGCGCTCGCCGCAAGGGAGGAAAAATAAATGGTATACAGAGTATTCGTCGAAAAGAAAAAGGAGCTCGCGCAAGAGGCGAAGTCCCTGCTCAGCGAGGCAAGAGACCTGCTCGGAATCAAGAATCTCACCGATGTGCGCGTTATCAACCGCTACGATGCGGAAAATATCATGCCCGAACTTTTTGACTACGCAAAGCGCACCGTGTTCTCCGAGCCGCAGCTCGACATTGTATCGGACAGCATCGAGATAAACGGTAAGTGCTTTGCCGTCGAATTCCTGCCCGGTCAGTTCGACCAGCGCGCCGACTCTGCGGCTCAGTGCATACAGATAATCTCGCAGGGTGAGCGCCCGCTGATACGCACGGCGAAAATATACATCCTCATCGGCGACATCACCGACGCCGACGCGCAGAGGATAAAAAAATATGTCATCAACCCCGTCGAGGCGCGCGAGGCGAGTCTCGAAAAGCCCGAGACTCTCGCGGTAAAATACGATATCCCGACCGAAGTCAGAACTCTTGACGGCTTCATCGAGCTTGACAGGGCGGGGCTTGAGGACTTCGTCAAAAAATACGGTCTCGCCATGGACGCGGACGACATTGCGTTCTGCCAGGATTATTTCAAATCCGAGCACCGCGACCCGACGATAACAGAAATTCGCATGATCGACACCTACTGGTCAGATCACTGCCGCCACACTACTTTCCTTACTGTCATAGACAGCGTGAAGTTCGAGGACGAGCTGCTGCAAAAGGCCTACGACGAATATCTTGCGGTCAGAAAAGAATTAGGCCGCACAAAGCCGATATGCCTGATGGATCTTGCGACTATAGCGGTCAAATATCTCAAGAAGCACGGCAAGCTCGACCGTCTCGACGAGTCCGAGGAGATAAACGCCTGCACGGTGAAAATCGATGTCGAGGTCGACGGCGTAACCGAGCCGTGGCTTCTGCTCTTCAAAAACGAGACGCACAACCACCCGACAGAAATCGAGCCTTTCGGCGGCGCGGCGACCTGCATCGGCGGCGCTATCCGCGACCCGCTCTCGGGGCGCTCGTATGTCTACGGCGCGATGCGCGTCACCGGCGCGGCCGACCCGCTAAAACCCATTGACGAGACGATAAAGGGCAAGCTCCCGCAGAGGAAAATAGTCACGACTGCGGCGGCGGGCTATTCGTCATACGGCAATCAGATAGGTCTCGCGACGGGTATAGTCGACGAGATATACCACCCCGGCTATGCGGCGAAGAGAATGGAGATAGGCGCGGTCATCGCGGCGACTCCCGCAGAGAATGTGCGCCGCGAAGTTCCCGCTCCCGGAGATATTGTTATCCTGCTCGGCGGCTCGACCGGACGCGACGGCTGCGGCGGAGCGACGGGTTCTTCAAAATCCCACACGGTCGAATCGCTCGAAAGCTGCGGCGCGGAGGTTCAGAAGGGCAACGCGCCCGAGGAGAGAAAGCTCCAGAGACTTTTCAGAAACAAAGAAGCCTGCCTGATGATAAAACGCTGCAACGACTTCGGCGCGGGCGGCGTATCGGTTGCTATAGGCGAGCTTGCGGACGGACTTGAGATAGACCTCAACGCAGTGCCGAAAAAATACGAGGGTCTCGACGGCACGGAGCTTGCAATAAGCGAGAGCCAGGAGCGCATGGCGGTTGTTGTTGAGCCGCACAATGTTGACGCTTTCCTCACGCTGGCTAATAAAGAAAATCTCCAGGCAGTGCCCGTGGCAAAGGTTCAGGCTGAGCCGAGGCTCGTCATGAACTGGAACGGCAAGAAAATTGTTGATATCAGCCGCGAATTTTTGAATTCCAACGGTGCCGACAAGCATATAGACATCACCCCCGAGGCTCCCGCACTCAAAGAGAAGAAGATTTCCGGCTCGTTTGCGGAGAATTACTCGGCACTCGCATCGGATTTAAACATCTGCTCGAAGCGCGGACTTTCCGAGCGTTTCGATTCGACGATAGGCGCGGGCACGGTACTCATGCCGTTCGGCGGCAAGAATCAGCTGACTCCCATTCAGGCGATGGTGCAGAAAATCTCGGTCGAGAAGAAGCACACCGACGACTGCTCGCTCATGGCGTTCGGCTACAATCCGTTTGTAACAGAGCAGAGCCCCTATCACGGCGCATATCTCGCGGTTATAGAGTCGGTCTGCAAGCTCATCGCCTCGGGCGCAGAGTTCAAGGATGTTTATCTCACATTCCAGGAATATTTTGAGCGCCCCGGCAGAGACGGCAAGCGCTGGGGGCAGCCTTTGGCGGCACTTCTCGGCGCGTTCAAGGCGCAGATGGAGCTCGGCATCGGCTCTATAGGCGGCAAGGACTCGATGAGCGGCTCGTTTGAAAATCTCGATGTCCCGCCGACCCTCGTCTCGTTCGCCGTGACAACGGAAAAGACCTCTTCAATAGTCTCGCCCGAGTTCAAATCGGCGGGTCACAAAGTTGTTTTCATCGCGCCGGAGAAAGACGAAAACGGTCTGCCGAAGACCGACTCGCTTATAGATGTGTTCTCCCGAGTTACCGGGCTTCTTCGTTCGGGCAAGGCGGTCACCTGCTACACCCCCGGCATGGGCGGCATAGCGGAGGCGGTCATGAAGATGGCGTTCGGCAACGGCATCGGCTTTGAATACAGCAAAGACATAACGCTCGAAAAGATATTCGGGCTCAGCTACGCGGGCTTCATTCTCGAGCTTGCGGACGGCGCAGAAGAAACTGGCACGCTTCTCGGTCACACGAACGACAGCGGCTGCATCAGCCTTAACGGTGAGAGCATCGCGCTCTCAAAGCTTCTCGGAATATATGAGAACAAGCTTGAAAGCGTCTACATCTGCAATATCAAAAACGCCGGCAAGGGCGCGGAGAACTTCTCATATGAGACGACAGAGCGCAAAGTCCCGGCAATAAAAGTCGCAAAGCCGCGCGTGCTCATTCCGGCGTTCCCCGGCACGAACTGCGAATACGACAGCGCAAAGGCAGTCCGCGACGCGGGCGCAGAGCCGGAGATAATTGTTATAAACAACCTCAGCGCGGACGGCATCAGCCGCAGCGTCGAAAAATTCGCGGACGAGCTTCGCTCCTCGCAGATGATATTTATCCCCGGCGGCTTCTCCGGCGGCGACGAGCCGGACGGCAGCGGAAAGTTTATCACGGCATTCTTCAGAAATGCCGCGATAAAAGAGGGCGTCACCGACCTGCTTGAAAACAGGGACGGACTCATGTGCGGAATCTGCAACGGCTTCCAGGCGCTGATAAAGCTCGGACTCGTCCCCTACGGCAAGATAATCGACACGGACGAAAATTGCCCGACGCTCACCTTCAACACCATCGCGCGCCACCAGTCGCGAATAGTGCGCACCCGCATTTCTTCGAACAAATCGCCGTGGCTCGCGCTGACTCAGGTCGGTGACATATATTCCGTGCCGATCTCGCACGGCGAGGGCCGTTTCCTCGCAAGCGACGAGCTCATAGCCAAGCTCGCCGCGAACGGGCAGATAGCCACGCAGTATGTTGATCTTGACGGCAACGCTTCAAATGATATACACTTCAACCCCAACGATTCCGTCTGCGCTATCGAGGGCATCACATCGCCCGACGGCAGAGTCTTTGGAAAAATGGGACACAGCGAAAGAATCGGAAAAGGTCTTTACAAAAATGTCCCGGGAGATTATAATATTCGTATGTTTGAAGCGGCTGTTAAATATTTTAAATGATGACAAGGAGAATGGAGCATGGCCTATTTATCCGACATTGAAATTGCGCAGCGCTGCAAACCCGAGCACATCGGCGTTATCGCAAAGCGCGCCCATGTTGATGAAAAGTACATCGAACAATACGGAAACTACAAGGCGAAAATAGACCTGTCCCTGCTCTCGGAGACGAAGCGGGAAAACGGAAAGCTGATTCTCGTCACCGCCATAACCCCGACCCCTGCGGGCGAGGGCAAGACCACGACGACGATAGGCCTCGCAGACGGACTGCGCCGGATAGGCAAGGATGTCACGGTCGCTCTGCGTGAGCCGAGCCTCGGTCCGGTTTTCGGAGTCAAGGGCGGAGCCGCCGGCGGCGGATATGCGCAGGTGGTTCCCATGGAGGATATCAACCTCCACTTCACCGGCGACTTCCACGCGATAGGCGCGGCGAACAACCTGCTTGCCGCGATGCTCGACAACCACATTCAGCAGGGCAACGCCTTGGGCATAGATGTCCGCAAGATAACATGGAAACGCTGCGTTGACATGAACGACCGCCAGCTTCGATTTATCGTCGACGGCATGGGCGGCAAGGCGAACGGTATGCCCCGCGAGGACGGATTTGATATAACCGTCGCGAGCGAGATAATGGCTGTGCTCTGTCTTTCAAGCTCGATAACCGACCTCAAAGCGAGGCTCTCGCGCATGATCGTCGGCTACACCTACGACGACAAGCCCGTGACCTGCGGCGAGCTCAAGGCGGCCGGCGCGATGACCGCGCTTTTGAAAGACGCCCTGAAGCCCAACCTTGTCCAGACCCTTGAGGGCACGCCTGCGTTCGTCCACGGCGGACCGTTCGCGAACATAGCGCACGGCTGCAACTCCGTCATGGCGACTAAGATGGCGCTCAAGATGGGCGATTATACCGTCACCGAAGCGGGATTCGGCGCAGATCTCGGTGCCGAAAAGTTCCTCGATATAAAGTGCCGCATGGCGGGACTTGCGCCCGACGCGGTGGTCGTTGTTGCCACTGTCCGCGCGCTCAAGATGCACGGCGGGCTCGACAAAAAGGAGCTTGCAGTTGAAGATATCGGCGCGCTCGAAAGAGGTATACCGAACCTCCTGCGCCATGTTTCCAACATCAAAAATGTCTATAAACTCCCCTGCGTCGTTGCGGTCAACAGATTCCCGACCGACACCGACGCCGAGATAGATTTCATCATCGCAAAATGCCGCGAGCTCGGGGTCAACACCGTGCTCTCCACCGTGTGGGCTGAGGGCGGCAAGGGCGGCGAAGCGCTCGCACGCGAAGTAGTCCGCCTGTGCGAAGAGGAAAAGGGCGATTTCACTTTCGCCTACGAAGATGAGCTTTCGATCGAGGAGAAGATCGAAGCCGTTGTCAGAAAAGTCTACGGAGGCGACGGAATAACCGTCACGCCCAACGCCAAAAAGCAGATAGCCCAGCTTGAAGCTCTCGGTTTTAGCAAATGCCCCGTATGCATAGCAAAGACCCAGTACAGCTTTTCGGATGACCCGACAAAGCTCGGCGCGCCCGAGCACTTTACTGTGACGGTAAAAAATGTCAAGGTCTCCGCGGGCGCGGGATTTATCGTTGTTCTGACCGGCGACATTCTAACCATGCCCGGACTGCCGAAGGTTCCCGCCGCAGAAAAAATCGACGTTGACGAAAGCGGCAGAATAACAGGTCTGTTCTGAGATAATAATTCCGCTCGGAGAAAAAACTCTGCCGAGCGGAGTTTCTATAAATATCGGAGGTAATAAAATGGCTTATTATTTCAACGAAGTATCGCATACCTTTAATGAGTATCTGCTCGTCCCCAGCTATTCGTCGAGCGAGTGCGTGCCCGCGAATGTGTCGCTCAAGACGCCCCTTGTCAAGTACAAAAAGGGTGAGGAGCCCGCGATTTCGCTCAACATCCCGCTGACTTCCGCCATTATGCAGTCCGTCTCCGGCGAGAAGCTCGCCGTGGCGCTCGCAAAAGAAGGCGGCGTATCGTTCATCTTCGGCTCTCAGAGCATCGAGGACGAGGCGGCAATGGTCGCAAGAGCGAAGAATTTCAAGGCGGGCTTCGTCGTCAGCGACTCGAACATCACTCCCGACGCCACTCTCAACGACGTTATCGCGCTCAAGGAGAGAAACGGCCATTCCACTATCGCCGTGACCGAGGACGGCTCGGCTAACGGCAGACTTGTTGGCATAGTCACGAGCAGAGACTACCGCGTCAGCCGCATGACCGGAGACGAAAAGGTTTCGTCCTTCATGACTCCCCGTGAAAAGCTCGTCACCGCCCCCGACAGCACCACTCTCAAGGAAGCAAACGATATAATCTGGGACAACAAGCTCAACTCCCTGCCTATAGTCGATTCCGAGGGCAAGCTCAGATATTTTGTTTTCCGCAAGGACTACGACGCCCATAAGGACAACCCGAACGAGCTTCTCGACGCCGACAAGCGCTATGTTGTCGGCGCAGGTATAAACACAAGAGACTACGCCGAGCGTATTCCCGCACTTGTCGAGGCGGGCGCAGACGTGCTCTGCATCGACTCCTCCGAGGGCTTCTCGGAGTGGCAGTCCCGCACCCTCGCATGGGTCAGAGAGCACTACGGCGACAGCGTCAAGGTCGGCGCGGGCAACGTAGTTGACAGAGAGGGCTTCCTCTTCCTCGCCGAGGCGGGTGCGGACTTCATAAAGGTCGGCATCGGCGGCGGCTCGATATGCATCACCCGCGAAACAAAGGGTATCGGCAGAGGTCAGGCATCGGCTCTTATCGATGTCTGCAAGGCAAGAGACGAATATTTCGAGAGAACGGGCGTATATATCCCCGTCTGCTCCGACGGCGGCATCGTCTACGACCACCACATGACCCTCGCGCTTGCAATGGGCGCGGACTTCCTGATGCTTGGCCGCTACTTCGCGCGCTTTGACGAGAGCCCGACAAACAAGATTTCACTCAAGGGCACTTACTACAAAGAGTACTGGGGCGAGGGCTCCAACCGCGCAAGGAACTGGCAGCGCTACGACCTCGGCGGCGACAAGAAGCTGTCGTTCGAGGAGGGCGTTGACTCCTATGTCCCCTACGCCGGCAGCCTCAAGGACAATGTCACGCTCTCGCTGAGCAAGGTAAAGTCCACCATGTGCAACTGCGGCGCGCTCACCATCCCCGAGCTGCAGCAGAAAGCGAAGCTGACCCTTGTCTCCGCAACGAGCATTGTTGAGGGCGGCGCGCACGACGTCGTGCAGAAAGAGACCTACTCCGATCTGAAAAAATAAGCCTGATTCTTTATGGCAGGGCGCGGTGAAAACCGTTCCCTGCCTTTGAATTTAGGCAAATTTACTTGCACAATCACCAATAAATGAAAAGTTACGGCGCAAAAGGCTGTTAAATCCGACGTTTTTACCGAAAACGCCCGTTAAACTGTTGACACGCCGAAAATGCAATGCTATAATACAGACAATTTAAGACAGCACTTGATAGAGGATGCGAACGAGAAGAGTATCCAGCAGCAACGCCGGCAAGCGGCAGCTGGAGAAAGGCAAGTTCGCCGAAGTGATACCGCGGTTGCCGCCGCTGTAACGCTGGGCCCTCGCCGAACAGGCGACGGACTGTCACATGACTTATGTGGAGCGCTATCATCGGTTTTTCTGCACATATAGCAGCATATACAAAGCCTGTGATACCTCTTCGGGTCGCAGGCTTATTTAATTTTATTCAGGAGATGGTACTAATGAACAGAACGAAGAGAATTGTGGCCGCCATTCTGGCTATTGCCATGTGCGCAGTATTATTTGCAGGCTGCGGCACGAAAACCGAAAGTGCCAAGACCGGCGTTGAAGACGGCGTTCTGACCGTTGCTATGGAGTGCGCATACGCTCCCTACAACTGGACTCAGAGCGATGATTCCAACGGCGCTGTCCCGATAAAGGATTCCAGCGACTACGCCAACGGATACGATATCATGATGGCTAAGAAGATATGCGAAGCAAACGGCTGGAAGCTTGAAGTTGTCCGCCTCGACTGGGATTCACTTGTTCCTGCAGTCCAGACCGGCAAGGTTGACGCCGTTATCGCAGGTCAGTCGATGACCGAAGAGCGTATGCAGCAGGTCGATTTCGCAGGTCCCTACCTCTATGCGAGCATCGTCTGCATGACAAAGCAGAACAGCAAGTATGCAAACGCTACCTCCCTTGCTGACCTCGCGGGTGCAAAGTGCACCTCCCAGCTCGGAACCATTTGGTATACCACCTGCCTTCCGCAGATAAACGGTGCTCTTATCCAGACCGCACAGGAGACCGCTCCCTCGATGCTCATGGCTCTTGAGACCGGCGCTGTCGACTTCATCTGCACCGATATGCCCACCGCTCAGGGCGCGCTCATCGCTTACAGCGATCTGAAGATACTCGACCTCCCCGACGATGCTTTCAAGGTTGACGAGGGCGACATCAACATCGGCATCTCTGTCAAGAAGGGCAACACCGAGCTCAAGGACAAGATCAACTCCGCCCTTGCAGGCATGACCGCAGACGACTTCAACAAGATAATGAACGAGGCTACCAAGATTCAGCCCCTTTCAAAGTAATTAACAATAATCAGAACGGAGATAACAAGATATGAACAAGCTTGCCGAGCTGTGGAGCGACATAGTCCAGTGCTGGAGCGATAGCTCAATGCAGTATTTGACCGGTGCGCTCAAGACAATAGAGCTCGCTGTTATAGCGACAATCATAGGCTGCCTCATCGGCCTTGTCTGCGGAATAATCCAGACTATTCCGTGCGGCAAAAAAGACAATATCGTAAAGCGGGTCATCCTCGGCATAGTCAAGGCTATAGTGCGTATCTACGTCGAAGTTTTCAGAGGCACGCCGATGATAATCCAGGCGATATTCATCTTCTACGCCCTGCCCTACTTCTCGAACGGTGCGATAAACCTTGAACCGACTTTCGCGGCATATCTCGTTGTCTCCATCAACACCGGAGCATATATGGCAGAGACCGTCCGCGGCGGTATAATGTCGATAGACGTCGGTCAGACGGAGGGCGCAATGTCCATAGGCATGAACCACTTCAAGACCATGCTCTATGTCATTCTTCCGCAGACCATACGCAATATCATCCCGCAGATAGGCAACAACCTCATAATCAACATCAAGGATACTTCCGTCATGTTCGTTATCGGCTACGCCGAGCTCTTCGCGGCTCACAAGGCTATCGTCGGCGCAAAGTATGTCTACTTCCCGTCGGCAGTTATAACGCTGACTATCTACCTGATAATGACGGTCATCTGCTCGCTTATCCTCAGACTGTGGGAGAAGAAGCTTGACGGTCCGGAGAACTTCGATCTCTCAACCACCGACACTCTCGCCCACACCAGCGGAATGTACTCATATGTCAAGAAGTCAAAGAAGGAGGGAAGATAATGTCAGAGCCTATTTTACAGATAAATCATCTTTCAAAGACCTTCGGCAACCACGAAGTTCTGCGCGACATTGACTTTTCGGTCAATCCCGGCGATGTCACGAGCATCATCGGCGCGTCCGGCTCGGGCAAATCCACTTTGCTCCGCTGCATAAACCTCCTTGAGACTCCGACCTCCGGCGATATACTCTATCACGGCACGAACATCGACAATATAAAAGGCGGCGCGAGCGCATACCGTTCGCACGTCGGCATGGTGTTCCAGTCGTTCAATCTTTTCAACAACATGACCGCTCTCAAGAACTGCATGATCGGTCAGACGAAGGTTCTCAAGAAGTCCAGAGCCGAAGCCAAGGCTTCCGCACTGCATTATCTTGAAAAGGTCGGCATGGCGCCCTACATCAACGCCAAGCCCTCCCAGCTCTCCGGCGGTCAGAAGCAGCGCGTCGCAATAGCCCGCGCGCTTGCGATGGAGCCCGAAGTTCTGCTGTTCGACGAGCCGACGAGCGCACTCGACCCCCAGATGGTCGGCGAAGTGCTCGAAGTCATGCGCAACCTCGCAAAAGAGGGTCTGACGATGATAGTCGTCACCCACGAGATGGCGTTTGCGCGCGACGTTTCAACGAATGTCGTATTCATGGCGGACGGACTCATCTGCGAACAGGGCAGCCCGAAGGACATCTTCGAGAATCCGCAGGATCCAAAGACGCAGGAGTTCCTTTCAAGATTCCTTGCGAAATAAAATTAAACAGGATATCTCCGACAAGGAGATATCCTGTTTTTAATTGTATCTGAACAACCGATATACATTTATTAACCCTCTCTCCCATTCTCTTGTCAATTTTTACAAAGCTGTTTGCCAACGGGCGAAGGTATGGTACAGATTGACAAAATTGAATTTATTTTGCTGAAACACTTGAATATTTATGCATATAGTAGTATATTATTAGTCAAATAGTTGAATAATTTTGCACCGTCGGCGAATATCGGATCGTTTTTATAAACGCCGTGTTCGCCGAAAGCGCATTAAGCGGGAGACACCATGAAAATATTTATCGACGGCAGCGCCGGCACGACTGGGCTGAGAATAAAAGACAGACTGATGAAGCGAAGCGACGTTGAGCTGATAACGCTCAGCGAGGAGCAGAGAAAGGATACCGAGAGCCGCAAGCAGGCGCTGAACAGCGCACAGGTCGCTTTTCTTTGCCTGCCGGACGCCGCCGCAGTTGAGGCGGTCGAACTGGTTGAAAATCCGGACACTGTTATTATAGATACCTCGACGGCGCACCGCACGAGCGAGGGCTGGGCTTACGGCTTCCCGGAGCTGTCAGCAGAATTTGAAGATAAGATAAAGAACTCCAAACGCATCGCCGTCCCCGGATGCCACGCCGGCGGGTTTATCGCGCTTGTTTATCCGCTTGTTGAGGCGGGCGTGCTCGGAAATGATGCACTGCTCAGCTGCTATTCTCTGACCGGCTACAGCGGCGGCGGCAAGAAGATGATTGCCGAATATGAGAGCGAGGATAAATCTCCCATGCTCTTTGCCCCCAGACAGTACGGGCTGACTCAGCAGCACAAGCACTTAAAAGAGATGAAAGGCATAACCGGCATTGAAAACGCCCCGATATTCTGCCCCGTGGTCGATGATTTTTACAGCGGAATGCAGGTCACCGTGCCGCTGTTCGCGGAGCAGATAAGCTGTTCTTCAAGCGAAATCGCCGACATCTACAGAGCGAAATATCAGGGTCCCGTCGTGACATTCTGCGACAAATCGGACAACGACGGCTTTCTGTGCGCGGGCGCGCTCTCGGGCACGGACGGCATGAAAATATCGGTCTACGGCAATGATGAGCGAATACTGCTGACCGCCGTATACGACAATCTCGGCAAAGGCGCATCGGGCGCCGCGCTCGAAAATCTGAACCTTGTCATGGGCAAGGACAAGGCTTTCGGACTTGATATCTGAGGAGGTAAAATAAAATGAAAATAATATCGGGCGGCGTCTGCGCCGCAAAGGGATTCAAGGCTTCCGGCGTTCACTGCGGCATCCGCAAGAACAGGACGAAGCGCGATCTCGCGCTCATATACAGCGAAAAAGCCGCCAACGCGGCGGCTGTCTATACAACTAACCTCGTCAAGGGCGCGCCGCTGATCGTCACGAAAAATCATATCGCAGACGGCAAGGCGCAGGCGGTCATATGCAACAGCGGAAACGCGAACACCTGCAACGCGAACGGCGTTGAGATAGCCGAGCGCACGAGCGACCTGCTCGCGTCCGTGCTCGGAATAAAGCCCGCCGACATCGTCGTCGCTTCGACAGGCGTTATCGGCCAGCCGCTGAACATCACTCCGATAGCTTCCGGCATACCCGCTCTGAAAGCAGGACTCGGCGACCACTCAGACCAGGCGGCGGAGGCGATAATGACGACCGACACGATTCCGAAAGAGATTGCCGTCAGCTTCGAAATAGGCGGAGTTGAATGCAAAATGGGCGGTATCGCCAAGGGCTCTGGCATGATTCATCCCAACATGGCGACGATGCTCGTTTTCATAACCACCGACTGCGCGATAAACAGTGAGATACTCCAGAAAGCTCTGTCTTCGGACATTGCGGAAACTTTCAATATGATAAGCATCGACGGCGACACTTCGACGAACGACATGGTGACAGTGCTCGCAAACGGGCTCGCCGGGAACAAAGAGATCTGCAAAGAGGGCAAGGACTTCAATGAATTCATGAAAGCCCTCAACACTATAACCGTGTGGCTCTGCCGCAGGATTGCCGCCGACGGCGAGGGCGCGACGAAGCTGCTCGAATGCAAGGTCAGCGGCGCAAAAGATAAAGATACCGCCAAGACTGTTGCAAAGAGCGTTGTCTGTTCGTCGCTGACGAAAGCCGCCATGTTCGGCTCGGACGCCAACTGGGGCAGGGTTCTCTGCGCTATCGGCTACAGCGGTGCGGATGTTGACGTCAACAAAATTGACGTTTGGTTCAAGTCAGATAAAGGCTCGATCCTCGTCTGCGAAAACGGCGCGGGAGTTGATTTTTCGGAGGAAAAGGCAAAAGAGATACTCTCCGAAAATGAGATAGATATTCTTATTGATTTAAAGAGCGGCGACGCGTCTTCGACGGCGTGGGGCTGCGACCTGACATATGACTATGTCAAGATAAACGGCGACTACCGCACCTGATTGCGAAAAACGGAGGGAAAGATATGAACATTTCAAACGCGGAGCGCGCAAGGGTTCTTGTCCACGCGCTGCCGTATATACAGGATTACGCAGGCAAGATAGTCGTCGTCAAATACGGCGGCAACGCGATGACGAGCGAAAAGCTCAAGGATTCCGTCATGCGCGACATCGTGCTACTCTGGCTCATCGGCATAAAAGTCGTTCTGGTTCACGGCGGCGGTCCGGAGATAACTGATATGCTCCAAAAGACCGGCAAGAAGAGTGAATTCGTCAACGGTCTGCGCGTCACAGACAAGGAGACCGCCGATATAGTGCAGATGGTGCTCGCCGGAAAGGTCAACAAAAGCCTCGTCAACCTCGTTGAAAACAAGGGCGGCAAGGCGATGGGACTCTCCGGAATAGACGGCCACATGATTGAAGCGAAGATGAAAGACGAGAAGCTCGGCTTCGTCGGCGAGATAACAAATGTAAATATTCAGCCGATACTCGACGTTATCGACAAGGGATATATCCCGATAGTTTCGACCGTCGGCTGCGACAGCGAGGGCAATGTATATAACATAAATGCGGACACCGCCGCGGCGAAGATAGCCGGCGCGCTCAACGCGGAGAGTCTTATATCCATGACGGATATCAGCGACATTCTTCAGGACAAGGACGACCCGGACACGCTCATCTCGGTCATAAAGGCGGACGAAGTTCCCGCGCTCATAAAGAGCGGCATCATTGGCGGCGGCATGATTCCGAAAGCCGAATGCTGCATCAACGCGATAAAATGGGGAGTACACAGAGTTTTCATTATTGACGGCAGGATACCGCACTCGATACTTATTGAAATGCTGACAGACGAAGGCATGGGCACGATGTTCACGGCATAAAAAGGAGATATAATGGATATATTACAGCAGCAGGACAAGGAATACATCGCCGGAACTTATGCGAGGTTCCCGCTGACCATCGAGGGCGGCAAGGGCTCCGTAGTCTGGGACGACGCGGGGAAGATATACACCGATCTGTCCTCGGGCATAGCGGTCAATACCTTCGGCATAGCCGACGACGAATGGATAAAAGCAATAACCGAGCAGGCGGGCAAAATTCAGCACATGTCGAACCTCTACTACACAGAGCCTTGCGTGAAGCTCGCGCAGATGCTCTGCGACCGCACGGGCATGAAAAAAGTTTTCTTCTCGAACTCCGGCGCGGAGGCCAACGAATGCGCGATAAAGGCAGCGAGAAAATACGCCGCAGAGAAGCACGGCGCGGACTGCTACAACATAGTTACACTGAAAAACAGCTTCCACGGCAGGACGATAACCACCCTCGCCGCAACGGGTCAGGATGTGTTCCACAAAGATTTCCTGCCGCTGACCGAGGGATTTATCTATGTTGAGCCGAATGATATCGAGAAGATTGAAAAAGTTCTCTTTGAGAATCGCTGCGCCGCAGTCATGCTCGAAGTCGTTCAGGGCGAGGGCGGCGTTATGCCGCTCGACAAAGACTATCTCCAATCGCTCGAAAGAATCTGCCGCGAGCGCGACATTCTGCTCATCTGCGACGAGGTTCAGACAGGCAACGGCAGAAGCGGCAAGCTCTACAGCTACATGAACTACGGCATATTTCCCGACATTGTCTCGACCGCCAAGGGGCTCGCGGGCGGTCTGCCGCTCGGCGCTACACTGTTCAGCGAAAAGACAAAGGATGTTCTCACCCCCGGCTCCCACGGGTCCACTTTCGGCGGCAACCCGATATGCTGCGCCGGCGCGATAAATATTCTTTCGAGGCTCGATGAAAAGACTCTCGCCGGAGTCCGTGAGAGGTCGGAATATATATTTTCAGAGCTCAGCGGTGCACCGGGCATAAAAGAAGTCTCGGGACTCGGGCTGATGATCGGCATAAAGACCGAAAAGGACGCCTCCGAGGTCATAAACACCTGCATGAAAAAGGGCGTTCTCGTTATCAAAGCGAAAGACAAGGTCAGGCTGCTCCCGGCGCTCAACATTCCCATGGAGCTGCTCGAACAGGCAGTCGGCGTTATAAAAGAAGTCTGTGCAGACAAGGAGGCTTGAACATGACATTCAAAGACAGAGATTTTTTGAAACTTTTGGATTTCACTCCCGAAGAGATTGAATATCTTATCGACTTCGCCGCCTCTCTCAAGGCGAAGAAGAAGGCGGGCATACCGCACAAAATATGCGACGGCAAGAATGTTGCGCTGATATTCGAAAAGACGAGCACGAGGACAAGGTGCAGCTTCGAAGTCGCGGCGCGCGACCTTGGCATGGGCACGACTTATCTCGACCCCTCCGGCTCGCAGATAGGCAAAAAAGAGAGCATCGCCGACACGGCGCGCGTGCTCTCGGGCATATATGACGGCATTGAATACCGCGGCTTTGGCCAGTCGATAGTCGAAGAGCTCGCGCAGTATGCGACCGTCCCCGTCTGGAACGGTCTGACGAACGAGTTCCACCCGACGCAGATCCTCGCGGATTTTCTGACGATAAAAGAGCAGTTCGGGCGTCTTAAAGGCATCAACTTCGTCTACATGGGCGACGCCAGATACAACATGGGCAATTCGCTCATGGTCGGCTGCGCAAAGATGGGCATGAACTTCACCGCCTGCGCGCCGAAGAAATATTTTCCAGACAAGGCGCTTATTGACACCTGCATGGAGATTGCCGCGCAGACCGGCGCTGAGATAAAATTCTGCGAAAGCCCCGACGAGGCGGTAAAAAACGCCGATGTGATATACACCGACGTGTGGGTCTCGATGGGCGAGCCTGTCGAAGTCTGGGAGGAGCGCATAAATGACCTCGCGCCCTATCAAGTCAACTCCGAGCTCATGGCAAAGGCATCGCCGAACGCTGTGTTCATGCACTGCCTGCCTTCTTATCACGACATGAAAACAACGATAGGCAAGGAGATGGGCGAAAAGTTCGGGCGCGACTCAATGGAGGTCACTGACGAGGTGTTCGAGAGCGCACAGTCCGTTGTTTTTGCCGAGGCGGAGAACCGCATGCACACGATAAAGGCTGTCATGGCGGCAACGCTGACCGACGAGAGATAATATAATATATATAATGTAAAAGGAGCTGTCAAAAATGACAGCTCCTTTTTATCAGTTTGACAATTGTAATTTGTCTATTACTTGAACCATAACGAAGTAAAAGCAAAGAACCAGCCGACTTTTACAGTCAGGCTTTCAATAGCCGCGCCGCAGTGTTTGATAAGCCAACTAAGAGGAGCTTGCACGAGCACGCACTCGTTCAAGCTCCGGCGCGTTTGCGGGCGAATGTGCCGAGCTGCCGACTGAGAGCCGTGAGCTATATACTGCGGCGCGGCGTTGCGGGTGTCGAGCGGGAACGGCTCGTTTGTTTTTCTTTTGCAGGCGTTTTCTTTTTCAAATAAAAAGAAAATGCCGAAACGCGGAAAGTGTATATCGTTTGATTATTGTGGGGCGCAAAGGTAGTAGCTAATTATCAACAATCCGCAATTACTATAAATTCGTATCGCTATCGCCGATAGCGGACAGCCGCAAGGGCTGTCCCTGCAGGTTTCGTCTCAATAAATTGGTTCAAATTTCGCGGGCGGATAATATCCGCCCCTACCGCATGACCATGAGCGAAGCGAAACAACCCCTCAGTCTCGGTTTACGCCGAGCCAGCTCCCCTTGCAGGTGAGCCTTAAATAGATTCTACGGTGAATCTAACATTTCCGCTCCGTTTATCGCATCATGCGGCTTCGATATACGCAGAAAAAGTCCCGGCAGACATTCCTGCCGGGATTGAAGCTGTTTTATGAACACCCTGCTTTTTATTCTTCCTCTGTTTTGCCTTCGGCTTTGTCGTTCTCGTTGAATTTATTGAGAAAATAAAGATAAGTCTCGGCATAGACGCGTTTTCTTGTCTCAAACCTGTCGCCGTCGTTGTGATGGCGGGTATACAAATCAATGTCGGGCTTCAGTATCTTTGTTATCTCCAGCGCTATCTCCTGATTCGTCATTTTTTCACCTCCCGAGTCCGCCTATATATTACCACCGCGGGCAGAATTTTTCAATCGCCGAAGGTGCAGCATTGTTCTTGCATGGAAAGAAATATTAAAATTATAAAATGACGGTTCACGATTCGATAAGAGAATACTTTTTTGTGCATTCTTGCTATTGACTCACAAAAAACAAGGTAATATAATGACATTGATGTTAAAAAAGACACCAGATGCAGCAAATTTCCCACTGTTTTAAGGAAGAGAGATTGCTACACCAACCATCAAGGAGAGGAAGATCTATCCATGGAAAACAAGAATCAGCGCATCTGCATCATCGGCGGCGGCCCCGCAGGCACGAGCATGGCTATGTACCTGGAGAAAAAGGGCTATGACAACTATGTCATCTATGAGAAGTCCGGCAAAGTCGGCGGCAAGGCATTCTCGCCCATGATGAAGGTCAAGAACGCACAGGGCAAATGGGAGGATCGCACCATTGAAATGGGCGCGGTCATGGGCTGCGACACTTACTTCGCAGTTCACGAGTGCGAAGAGTTCGGCGGCACGACCCATCTCGACGGACCGCCCATGGGCAGAAGATTTATGAATGTCGACGGCACGCCCCAGAAGTCTTCTCCCCTCGCACTGCTCAAGAAGATCATGAAGATGAGAAAGCTCTCGAAACTCCTCGAGACGAAGTACAAGGGCTACGATGTCAACGGTCACAGAGGTGTGTCCGAGGGTCGTTATGAGGGTCCCTGCCCGTCTCCCGAGATGAAGCTTGCTCACATCGAGGGCGAGAACCCGAACCTGAAGGATCTTTCGATGCCCTTCTCCGAGTTCCTCAAGCTCAACCACTGCGAGGACGCAGAGCTTGTCTGGAAGGGTCCGTTCACTTCCTTCGGCTACGGCTACTTCGACGAGATCCCAGCAGCTTATGTTCTCAAGTATCTTGATGCCTTCACTGTCAAGCAGTTCCTTTCCACCGGCAAACTGTGGACTTGGTACAACGGCACCCAGAGCATCTGGGAAGGCGTCAACAGCCACCTGAAGCATCCCGCTCTGCTCAACTCCGAAGTCACTGACATCAAGCGTGAAAACGACAAGGTCTATGTCACCGTAAACGGCAAGACCGAAGAGTTTGACAAGCTTATCATCTGCACCCCGCTCGAGCTGTTCCTCGGCTACGGCGATCCCCGCCCGGAAGAGAAAGAGCTGTTCTCCAAGATAGTCCACAAGGAGTATTTCACCATGGCTGTCCGTCCCGAAGAGGGCAACGCGCCTGACATCTCCTACTATTTCTTCGAGAACATGACCAACGAGACCCGCGGACATCTTATGGTGTTCTATCATCGCTGGTCCGACGGCGTCACCGATCAGCCGCTCGTTACATTCACCCTGCGCAACCACGAGGGTATGGAGGATGTTCCGTTTGAGGACGCAAAAGCGACTACCCTTGCAGACATGGAGAAGTGCGGCCTGAAGGTCGACAAGATCGAGCGTATCGACGACTGGTATTATTTCCCGCATGTCGGCAGCAAGGATTACGCCGACGGCTGGTATGAGAAGGTCGAAGCTATGCAGGGTAAGGACAACACCTACTATGCAGGCGAGGTCATGGCATTCGGCGACATGGAAGAGACCGTTGAATACAGCCGCGACCTTGCAAGAAGATTCTTTTAATTGAAGAGGTAAAATCATGCCGGAACAGAATGAGAAAATAATCAGCAAATATCAGAGCGACAAAAACCCCGACGAGCGCTATCTCAAGCTCGGCAGAAAGATAACCGACGCTATGGGACATAAAATCTCCGGAGTGACATCCGACGACCCGGAGTATTGGGGACTCAGAGAAGTCCTTACTCCCGAGATGTGCGATATCGCCAACAAGATGAAGCTCCGCCAGCACTACACCTTTGAGCAGCTGCTCGAGATGAACCGCGACTACGAAGCTATCGATCTGCAGAAGATACTCGATGAGATGTCTTACATAGGCATCCTTGAGTATGACTACGGCGACAACTACGACCACACTCACGAGCTCAAGGATCGCCCGCGCATCAGACGCTACAGACTTCCGTTCTATGTCCCCGGCTCCGCCGAGCTGTTCAACTCCTCGGTCGACAGGATCGCAAAGAACCCCGCAGTTGCCTCGTTCTTCGAGCGCATGACTTTCATCCCCCTTGCGGGCATCACTCAGATGGTCCCGCCCGGAGGCGACGGAATCGGAATGCACGTCATCCCGGTCGAGAAAGCTATCGACGCCGAGAGCAAGTCGATAGACCTTGAGCACATCTCATATTGGCTCAAGAAATACGAGGGTCACATCTCCGCAGGTATCTGCTCCTGCCGCGCTTCGCGCGCAGTGCTCGGCGACGGCTGCACCGATGATTTTGACGATTGGTGCATCCAGCTCGGCGACATGGCGGACTACACCGTTGAGACCGGACGCGCGCACTACATAACCAAAGAGCGCGCTCTCGAGATACTCGAGCTTGCCGAGAAGAACGGCTATGTTCACCAGATAACCAACATCGACGGCGAGAACAAGATTTTTGACATCTGCAACTGCAATGTCAAGATCTGCAACGCTCTGCGTACTTCTCTGCTGTTCAATACACCCTATCTTTCGCGCAGCTCCTACACTGCAAAGGTCGAGAAGGAGAAGTGCGTAGCCTGCGGCAAGTGCGTTGAGACCTGCCCGGCTGGCGCTGTCAAGATGGGTCAGAAGCTCTGCCGCAAGGACGGCTCCGAGGTCAAATATCCTCATGCTCCCCTGCCGGATAACAACATCTGGGGACCCTATGCATGGGATGAGGACTACCGCGACACCGCGCGTATGTCCAACACATATGCCAGCGGCTCCGCTCCGTGCAAGGCGGCATGTCCTGCGCACGTGCCCGTTCAGGCTTACCTGCGCCTCGCCCACGAGGGCAAGTACCGCGAGGCTCTCGCGATGATAAAGACCGAGAACCCGTTCCCGGCTGTCTGCGGACGCGTCTGCAACAAGAGATGCGAATCCGAGTGCACCCGCGGCAAGATTGACGCTCCCGTTTCGATAGACGCGGTCAAGAAGTTCGTCGCCGATCTCGACCTCAACGCTGAGGACAGATTCGTGCCCGAAAAAATCGTCCAGTCGACTCACGGCGAATTTGACGAGAAGATTGCCATCATCGGCGGCGGTCCTGCCGGTCTGAGCGCGGCATACTATCTCGCACAGATGGGTTACAAGCCCACCGTTTTCGAAAAGAACCCGATCCCCGGCGGTATGCTCACCTATGGCATCCCCAGCTACAAGCTTGAAAAGGATGTCATCGCCGCAGAGATTGATATTATCAAAGAGCTCGGCGCCGAAATCAAGTGCGGCGTTGAGGTCGGCAAGGATATCACAATAGCTCAGCTCAAAGAGCAGGGCTACAAGACGTTCTATATCGCCATCGGCTGCCAGGGCGGCAGACGCCCCGGAGTCAAGAACGACGACGCATCCGGCACACATATCGCTGTTGAGTATCTGCGCCACTGCTTCGAGCACCGCGAGGATACATTTGACGGCAGCGTAGTTGTCATCGGCGGCGGCAATGTCGCTATCGACTGCGCAAGAAACGCTCATCGTCTCGGCGCTTCCGAGGTCAGCATGTTCTGCCTCGAGTCGCGCGATGAGATGCCTGCGAGCCGCGAAGAAGTCGCAGAAGCCGAAGAGGAGAACATCAAGGTCAATCCCTCCTGGGGTCCCAAGGAAGTCCTCGTCGACGAGAGCGGCAAGGTCACCGGCATCGTGCTCAAGAAGTGCGTGCGCACAATCGACCCCGAGACCAAGCGCTTCTCGCCCGTATATGACGAGAACGAGACTATCGAGGTCAAAGCAGACAAGATTGTCTTCGCTATCGGTCAGGCTATCGAGTGGGGCAACCTGCTTGAGGGCACTAAGGTCACTTTCTGGCACGGCAACTATCCCGTCGCAGACAAGTTCACCTATCAGACCGAGGATCCTGATATCTTCGTCGGCGGCGATGTTTACACAGGTCCGCGCTTTGTTATCGACGCTATTGCCGCCGGTCACGAGGCAGCAGAGAGCCTGCACCGCCACGCCCGCCCGGACGCTTCCATGACCATCGGACGCGACCGCCGCAGCTTCACTCCGCTGAACAAAGACGATATCAAATTCCCGTCCTATGACACGGCAGGCCGTCAGGAGGCCGGTATGGACGAGTCGATAGACGCGAAGATGTCCTTCAAGGACGCGCATCTGGATCTGACCGAAGAGCAGGTCAAGATTGAGACCGGGCGCTGCCTCGGATGCGGCGCATCGTATGTCGACTACAACAAGTGCATCGGCTGCGGCCTCTGCACGACGAAGTGCGAATTTGACGCTATCCACCTCGTGCGCGACCATCCGGAATGCTCGACGATGTGCGTTGCCGAGGACAAGGTCGGCGGACTTCTGAAATATTCCGTCAAGCGCGCCTTCAAGATTCTGGGTCACTTAGGCTCGGACGAGGCGAAGGAGATGGCGAAAAAGCGCAAGGCCTATAAGCAGGCTCAACAGAACAAGGATTGATTTCATGCATGAATTAGGCATAGTTCTCCATGTCATAGATCAGGTGGAGGAGCTCGCCAAGGAAAACAATGTCAGCAAGGTGACCCGCCTCACGCTTGAGGTCGGCGAAGTGTCGTCGATAGTTCCGTCGTATTTTTCGGACTGCTTCGAATGGGCGAAGAAAAAGACGGAATATATGCAGGACACCGAGCTTGAAATGATTATTCTCGAGGGCGTCTCCTACTGCAAAGACTGCAAAAAGACCTACAAGACAACGGAATACGCAAAAAAATGCCCGCACTGCGGCAGCGACAACACCTATCTCGTGACAGGCAACGAACTGCGCATCAAGGACATTGCGGTTGTTGACAAAAAATAGCCGTGCGGTAAAACAAAAGACAGCACCGTTTCTGAAAATTGAAACGGTGCTGTCAGTTTGTCGAAAAAGTCTGTCATTGCACGGACTCAAGGCTCCCCTGTGTAAGGGGAGCA
>OGWZ01000758.1_pt1 | contig 33828 bp, 31 predicted proteins | sample 1576141 | NCBI WGS metagenome assembly OGWZ01 (sample SAMEA3541512, study PRJEB24748) | human gut metagenome | biome: human gut; feature: human-associated habitat; material: faeces | place: China | collected 2012
GTACTCAGAAGTCCTATCCAGAGCCGCATGAGGTTCAGGCCTTCTTAGAGAGCCATAAGTAAAGAAAATTAAGCTTACCTAAAAATACTAAGGTCGAGTCTTGTGAGGACTCGACCTTTATTTTTTTATACAAAGAACTTTAGCGCAAAGCTAAACGCTCTTGCCATAACTTTAATTCTAAAGCGGTTTGAGACGGAGCAGTACCCCCCTTAATATCACGCTTAGCGATGATATTTTCTAACTGTAAGCACGGATAGACATCATCCTCGATGACATCGCTAAACTGCTTGTACTCAGAAACTGCCATCTCTTCTAAAGGCTTCTGCATAGAAATAGCATAGAGAACGACACGGCCGACAATAGAGTGAGCCTCACGGAAAGGAATGCCCTTAGAGACTAAATAATCAGCAAGCTCGGTAGCATTAGAATAACCACCCTTAGCGGCATTTTCTGCGGCCTTATGATTGAGCTTGATACCCTCAAAAACTAAGGCTGCCATATATAAGCTGTCTTCCCAAGTATCCATAGCATCAAATAAGCGCTCCTTATCCTCCTGCAGATCCTTATCATAGGCTAAAGGTAAAGCCTTGCAGGTGACAAGCATACCGGTGAGAGCGGCAACAACACGGCCACACTTACCACGGATGAGCTCTAAAGCATCAGGATTCTTCTTCTGCGGCATTAAGGAAGAGCCGGAGGTAACCTTATCGGATAACTCAACAAAGTGAGCCTCACCGCTATTGTAGATGATGAGATCCTCAGCTAAGCGGGATAAATGCACCATAGAGATGGAAGCATCAGATAAAAGCTCCATGACATGATCACGATCGGAAACAGCGTCTAAGCTGTTAGCTGTAGCCTCTCTAAAGCCTAAAGCACGGGCTAACTTATCGCGATCGATATTATAAGCAGTACCAGCTAAAGCAGCCGAGCCTAAGGGGCTAGTCTTTAATAGCTCTAAGGTATTACCTAAACGCTGATAATCGCGCTCAAACATATTTGCATAAGCTAAAACCCAGTGACTGAAGGTAACTGGCTGAGCTCTTTGCAGATGGGTATAACCCGGGAATAAAGCGCCCTGATTTTCAGAGGCAACTTTAACTAATTCCTTCTCTAAAGTGACTAAAGCCTCACGAACACGCTCACAGGCCTTAAGGCACCAGAGTTTCAGATCTAAGGCGACCTGATCGTTACGGCTACGGCCGGTATGTAATTTCTTACCTAAAGCACCGACCTTTTCGATGAGACGACGCTCGACATAAGAGTGAATATCCTCATCGCCAGCTGAGGCAATAGCATGAATATCCGGGCTAATCTCAGCATGGAGCTCCTGTAAGGCTTTCTTTAAATCCTCACACTCCTGAGCACTCAAAACGCCAGCCTCACAAATAGCCTCAGCCCAGCAAATAGAACCCTCGATATCCTCTAAAGCCATACGATAATCAAACTTTAAGGAATCGTTATAATCCTTAAAACGCTGATCCGGTCCTTCGGTGAACCTTCCACCCCATAAAGCCATAAATACCTCACAAATTGGAAAAACTTAAACTAAGCTCAAAATCCTTGAGCCCTGCAAGCCTGATTCTAGGTATTAGACTTAAACAAGCCTTCTTAAGTCTCAGGCTAGATCAAAAAACGGCTCTAAACCTAAGCTTAGAACCGTTTATTGCTATATAAAAGCTCTAATTAGTGCTTTTGCTTCTGATCGTTAATGGCTCTGATGCGGCTCGGTAAGGAGTACAGACGGATAAAGCCCTCAGCATCAGCCTGAGAGTAAACGTCATCGGCACCAAAGGTTACGAAGTCGAAGTTGAATAAGGAGTTCGGAGAATCCTTCTGAATAATGTCGATATTGCCCTTATAGAGCTTAACTACGACCTTACCGTTTAAGTCCTGAGCTAAATTGTCAGCTGCGGCTAATAAAACCTCACGCAGACGAGTGAACCAGCGGCCATCATAGACTAACTGAGCAAACTCAATAGCTAAGTGCTCACGGAAAACGCGTACAGACTTGTCCTCAACTAACTGCTCAATAGCACGTAAGGCCTTCCAAATAATGGTGCCACCCGGGGTCTCATAGCAACCACGGGACTTCATGCCAACTAAGCGGTTCTCAGTGATGTCGATACGACCAACACCGTGACGAGCACCGACCTCATTTAACTTCTCGATGATCTGGAACGGAGTCATCTTCTCGCCATTGATCTCAGTAACAAAGCCCTTCTCAATGGTTAACTCAAAGGTCTCAGGGGTGTTAGGGGCCTTCTCCGGATCGGTAGTCCATACCCAAACGTTCTCAGACGGAGCATTCCAGGTATTCTCTAACTCACCACCCTCAGTAGAGATGTGTAAGCAGTTAGCATCACGGCTGTAGATCTTCTTTAAGGTAGCCTTGCACGGAATGTTACGAGCCTCTAAGTAGGCTAATAACTCTTCACGAGACTGCATGTCCCAAATACGCCAAGGAGCGATAACGTCTAACTGCGGAGCTAAAGCGGCAACAGCGCTCTCAAAACGCACCTGATCGTTACCCTTACCGGTAGCACCGTGAGCGATAGCATCAGCACCTTCAGCGATAGCGCACTCAACCATGGCCTTAGCGATTACAGGTCTGGCAATAGCGGTACCTAAGAGGTATTCACCCTCATAAATAGCACCAGTCTTCATGGCCTCAAAGACATAATCACGGACGAACTCTTCACGTAAGTCCTTGACGATGCACTTGCTAGCGCCGGACTGAATGGCCTTCTGCTCGATACCCTCTAAGTCATCACGCTCTTGACCTACGTCAGCGACGAAGCAGATAACCTCACAGTCACCATAGTTCTCTTTAAGCCACGGTACGATGGTAGAAGTGTCAAGACCGCCTGAATAGGCTAAGACTACTTTCTTATAGTGCTTGTTCTCGTGTTTTAACATCTTTTTTATATTCCTCAAGGAAAAAACTTAAATAAGCTTAGCAAGTAATGCCATATGAATATGTAAACGATTCTCTGCCTCATCGAAGACCACAGACTTATCTCCGTCCATGACCTCATCGGTAATCTCATAATTACGGTGAGCCGGCAGGCAGTGTAAAACGATTTGAGCGCCGGATTTATCGACTAAATTCTGATTGATCTGATATGGCATGTACTTCTTCTTGACGGTATCAAGCGGAGTGTTGTCACCCATTGACACCCAAGTATCAGTATAAACAACATCCATATTCTTGATGTTCTCAATATCGCTTCTAACCTCAAGCTTACAACCGTTCTTAGCGGCTAATTCATAAGCACGAGTGAAGATCTGCACATCCGGACCGCAGCCCTGCGGGCAGAAGCAGCTGACGTTAACACCTAAAATAGCACCGGCAACTAATAAGGAATTAGTTACATTATTGCCGTCACCGACATAAGCTAAGTTAACGCCCTGTAATTTACCTAAATGCTCTCTGACGGTCATATAATCAGCCATAGCCTGAGCTGGGTGATAGAGATCGGATAAGGCATTGATAACAGGAACACTTCCGTACTGAGCTAACTGCTCTAAAGTATTCTGAGCATAGACACGGCCGACTAAGCAATCAACCCATCGGCACAGATTACGAGCATAATCGCCAATGGTCTCACGCTTACCTAACTCACCATTTTGCAGATCTAAATAAACGCCATGACCACCTAAACGGTAAAAGGCTAATTCAAAGGTGGTACGAGTTCTTAAAGACGGCTTCTCGAACATGATGGCGCCACTGCGGCCCTTGAGGACTTCGCTATACTTAGAAGGGGTCTTCTTCATATCAGCGGCGGTATCAATAATGTCGAGGTACTCGTCCTGGTTAAATTCAAAACCGGTTAAAAGATGACGCATATGTAAACTCCGTAAATCTATGCATCGGATGAATAATCACAAAGGCTTTGCTTGCCTTAATAAGGATCTTTTTATCTTAGCAGAAAGCAGGAAAATACAAATTATAAATAAAATTTGATCCGCTGAGGTGCAAATTAATCTTTAAAGAAAGCCTAAACGCCGTAAAGCTAGAGTTAAACAAGCTATAGCACGCGATTCAGTGAGAGGAGAGTCCTCAGCAAAGACTAAATCTATAGCCTCTTTAGGAGTAGCCTTGATAAGCTCAATCGGCTCAGGTTCATCACCGGAAAATACCTTATGCGCTTTAAGATCAGTACACAAAAAGGTATACATTTTCAAAGACAACATCCCCGGCGCTACGGTCATTTCCTGACGTAAAGCTTCAATTTTCTGCGCGCTAAAGCCAATTTCTTCTTGAAGCTCTCGATTACACGCCGCCTTAGGACTTTCTCCGGCATCGATCTTGCCTTTAACAAAGCCTAATTCATAGCGCTCAAAACCACAGGCATATTCAGAGGTTAAATAGAAATGGCTGCCATCAAAAGGCACGGCTAAAATCGCGCCATGTCCACCATATAAACGTTCATAAGTGCGTTTTTGATGATTAGAAAACTCTAAGTCTAATTGCTCGACGGTAAAATAACGCGACACCTTGTGCTTGCGTCTGTCGCTAATACGCGGCGTCTGTGCAGCTAGCGCCGATAAGTCCATACCCAGACCTCCTCTTTATCTCAACTCTTTCCTATCTGAGGAAATCATAATGCTATCTTTTTATTGTGCCAAACTATTGTAAAACTTTATCTATGATGTACAAAAAAGCTCTTTTAAAATGTAAAATTGTGCACCGTAAAGGTTATATATAAGTGCTTTTTTTGAGGGTTGCTCGGGTGAATGACAGCGCAAAGCAGATCCGCTTAGATAAATGGTTATGGGCGGCACGTTTTTATAAAACACGAAATATTGCCAGAACCATGATTGAAGGTGGCAAGGTTGATTATAATGGCGTCCGCGCTAAACCCTCCCGCATAGTTGAGGTTGGAGCAAAAGTTAAACTCTTGCAGGGAAATCTCCGCAAGGAAGTAGAAATTTTAGCGCTCAGCGATGTCAGAGGGCCCGCTCCCATAGCGCAGCTTCTCTACAGAGAAACTGAAGAAAGTGTGGCTTTAAGAACTAAGATGCAAGAGCAAATCCGTCTCAACGCCCTGCTCTCACCGCATCCTGACAACCGCCCGAATAAAAAGGAACGCCGCAAATTATTGGAGATTAAATATGAACGAGAACAATTCTAAAAAGCCCGATGAAATCCTGCGCTTTTTATTTGACAATCATGGTGTCCGTGGCGAAATCGTGAGCCTCAATCAAGCCTGTCAGGACCTCATGCATGAGGATTATGCCCCGGCCGTAAAATCCATGATGATGGAATTAGCCGCCGCCTCACTGTTATTTTCAGCTACCCTTAAGGATGGCTCAGAGGTCATGTTGCAACTTCAAGGCGGTAAACAATCTCCGCTTAAATATGCCCTCATCAATGTCCGCGATGATTTAAGCTTTTATGGCTCAGCTAAGCTTAAAGAGGGCATGACTATTGCCAAAGAGGCAAGCTTTAAAGATCTCGTCGGTGCTGACGGCATTTTAGTTTTATCCGTCTTCCCGGTAAATGGTGAGAAATGGCAGGGTATTGTGGCCACTGAAGGCGATAATGTCAGCTCTGCTTTAGAGAGCTATTTTAAAAACTCACAGCAGTTACCAAGTAAATTCTTCATTCACTCTGATGTCAAAACCTTGCAGTGTACCGGTATGATGCTACAGATCATTCCGGAGATTGAAGGTAATTTAGACAGCTTAGAGCATTTAGCTATTCTCACCTCAACTCTCAGCGCCACTGAGGCCTTTGAGCTTGATAATAAAGAAATTTTAGGTCGTCTTTTTGCTCACGAAGAAACACGTGTTTTCCCTGAACATCAAGTAAGCTTTAGATGCATTTGCTCTTTAGAGCGTTGCCTTAAAGCCTTAGCCTCCTTAAAACGCGCTGAGCTTAAGGAAATTGCTGATGATCCTAATGGTACTTCCATGACCTGTCAGCATTGCGGCCATAGCTATCACTTCACCCATGAACAATTACAGGAATTATATTTTCAGGTAAATCAATAAATGACTACTCCTAGCATAAGTGCACCCCAGAAATCATGGACTAATGTCTATGTCATGGGTACTGGCCACTTTATCAGTGACTTTTATTGCAATATTCTGCCCTTGATGTTGCCGATCTTAGCTAGCCGTTTTGGCTTCTCCTATGCTGAGTGCGGTACCATCTATATGCTCTTCCAAATTGCCGCAAACTTCATTCAGCCGCCTTTAGGTTTATTAGCTGACCGCCGCAATCTCAACTATCTCATGCCTTTATCAATTTTAGGTGGCGGTGTGTTTGTCTGCGCTATCGGTATGATCACTCAGACCTGGATGTTGGTATTTATCATCTTTATTTCAGGTGTCTGCGCCTCCGGATTCCACCCGATTTCCGGTGGTATTCTGCCGCATGTAACCCCTAAACATAAAGAAGTGCTCGCTACGAGTATCTTTATTGTCGGTGGTAATGTCGGTTTTGCCATTGCTCCCTATTGCGTCGCCCGCTTTGTCGATAGCTTTGGTGATAATAACCTCTTATGGTTATCGATCCCGGCTATTGTTACTACCATTCTCATCTATTGCCGTAAGCTCCATCATCCGACCTTAACGGGTAAACCTAATGATGTCTCTAGCATCAGCTCGATTTTGCACAATAAGCCTTTCATTCAATTTGTTATGTCCATAGGCTGGAGATCGCTGTGTTACTGCGCAATGGTGGCCTATCTGCCCCTCTTCCTGAATGAAAAAGGATATAGCAGTACTGAAAGTGCTCAGGCTCTCTTTGCCATGTTATTTGGCACCGCCTTTGGCGGTATGGCTATCGGTGGTTTATCTACAAGATTAGGCCTTAAAAAGCTGATTTTACTGACCTATGTGGTAACTATCGGCGCCGTTTCAGGCTTCCTCTACCTAGGAGATCTTTCAGTATTGTCCTATGTCCTGCTCTTTATTACCGGAGCTGGTCTCTATGGCTCTACCCCAGCTGCTATTGTCTGGTCACAGCGCTCCTTATCTAAGAGTGCCGCCTTTGCTACCTCTATGATGTTAGGTTTTACCTTTGGTATTGGTTATATTGTTTCCGTAGCTACCGGTATCATCGCTGACTTTGTCGGTCTGCATACAGCCCTGTGGGTAACCTTAGTTCCAGCTTTAGTGCTCGCTATCATCATTTTATTACCGCTTAAGGAGCCTAAACCAAAGAGCTTAACTTAAATTTTTTAAGTTTAGTTGCGTTTATTTTTCAGGCTGAGGTTTTTTACAAGCTAAAGCCTGTGATCCTTATTATAATAAGGCGCAGTGTCATAGCTGTCGCTTTTGATAATACAAAGGAGATTTGCGAAGGAGACTTCGCAATTTAAATATGAAGCCTATATTTCTTGGTGTAAATATCGATCACGTCGCTACCGTGCGTAACGCCCGTGGTACTGATTATCCCGATCCTGTCACCGCCGCAGCTTTAGCTGAAATCGCAGGTGCTGATAGTATCACCACTCATTTACGTGAGGATCGTCGTCATATTACCGACCGCGATGTCCGTATCATCAGAGAAACCGTCAAAACCGCACTCAATCTCGAGATGGCTGTAACTGACGAGATTTTAGCTATTGCCGTAGCATTAGCTCCGCATAAGGCTTGCCTCGTACCTGAAAGACGTCAGGAAGTCACCACTGAAGGTGGTCTTGATGTTGTTAACTCCTTTGACCGCGTAAAACACGCCGTTGATCTCCTCAGTGAGGTCGGCACTGAAGTGTCTTTATTTATCGATCCTGATAAAGCTCAGATCGATGCCGCTGTTGCCTGTGGCGCCCCGGTAGTTGAATTCCACACCGGTTGCTATGCAAATGCCACCACCGAAAAAGAGGCAGAGGCGCAATTAGAGATCCTAAGAGCTATGTCAGAATATGCTGACAATAAAGGCCTTAAGGTCAATTCAGGACATGGCCTTAACTACAATAATGTAGCTAAGGTGGCAGCTATTCCCCAAATGAACGAGCTCAATATCGGTCACAGCATCATCGCCCGCGCTATCTTTACCGGCCTTGATGAAGCAGTACGCGAAATGAAACGTATCATCACCGAAGCTCGTGCCCAATCATCAATCAAATGAGGTAAAAATGGTAAACCGTAATCTACTTGAAACCTTCGGACTCACCGCCAACGAGCGCGTAGAAGCCGCAATCGAAGCTTTAAAGCAAGGCCGTGGCATCTTGGTAGTTGACAATGAAGACCGCGAAAATGAAGGTGATTTAATCTATGCAGCTGAGACTGTCACCGACGCGCAGATGGCCTTTATGGTCCGCGAGTGCTCTGGCATCGTCTGTGTCTGCGTTGAAGAAGAAGTTGCCGCGCGCATGAATCTGCCGATGATGGTTTCTCACAATACCTCTACCTATGGTACCGCTTTCACCATCTCTATCGATGCTGCTGAAGGTGTTACCACCGGTGTTTCCGCCCCAGATCGTGTTAAGGCCATTAAGGCTTTAATTAACCCTGAAGGTAAACCTTCTGATCTCGTAAGCCCGGGCCACACCTTCCCGCTTATCGCTAAGAAAGGCGGTGTTTTAACCCGTGATGGTCACACTGAAGCTTCTGTCGATTTAGCCCGTTTAGCTGGTTTCACCCCGGCTGGCATTCTCTGTGAGCTCTGTGCTCCAGATGGTCTCATGGCTAAGCTCCCGCGTGTTACTCACTTTGCTATTGAGCATGATTTAACCTGCGTCAGCATTGCCGACCTCATTGCTTACAGAAAAGAGCACAACGTCTAATTCTAATTAAGCCTAGGCCCGTAATTGCGGGCCTTTTTGCCTATGCCAGATAAACGTCCCCTAAATTTCACCATTCTTGGAAATCCCCAAGGTAAGCCTTTAGTGGTCACCCACGGTTGGGCTACTGACAGTAACTTCACTCTGCCTATTGCCAAAATTCTCGCCACCCGCAAAATCATGCTTTTAGATTTCCCAGGTTACGGCGTGAATGCTGACTTTGAAAATGTAGATCCCTATGCCGAGGGTTTTGTAGAATATCTACATCACAGCTTACCTGAAAAATGCGACATACTCTCATGGTCTTTAAGCTCGCTTTTAGCCATTGAATTATGTGATTTTGATAAAGGACGCAAGATCGACAAGCTCGTTACCGTCTGCGGAACCCCCCGCTTCCCTGCCGATCCTAACTGGCCAGGCTTTTCTGGTCATTATGTATTACAGACTAAAAGGCTATTTACTAAGATCCGTTTTAAAAAGCTCTTACGTCTTTTCTATGCTTTGCAGTGTCAGAGTAATTTGAACTCTAAAGACAATAATGAATTTATAAAAGAAGCTTCATTAAAGATGCATATTCCCTCGTTTGAGGTTTTAGATCGTGGCATTAAGTCGATGACGAATATCGATTTGCGCGTGAAGCTAAAAAATCTACAGCAACCCTGCCTACATCTCTTTGGCGCTCATGATAATTTAGTTCCGGCCGCGCAAGCGTCTATTCTTAAACGCTATGCTAAGCATGAGGTCTTCATCTTTGATAAATCAGGCCACATGCCCTTTTTAACCGAAAGCGCTACTTTCTATGCTGTAGTCAGCGCCTTTTTAGATAGAGATTAAGCTAAAACAAGCTTAATCTTATTTGACTAAGGTCTTTAGATATTCCTGCTCAATGCGCTTTTGTTCCTCAGCGCTGAGAGGAGCCTCTTCTACCACCTCAGTATCGTCATCAGCTTGCATCTGATGATCAACAATCGGCTCTTCGCAGAACCACTCAGGGCTTGTATAGGAAATACGGTTTACATACCATAAACGCTTGCCCTTAGGAGTCATTACCTCGGCATCATCGCCTTCAGCCTTACCTAATAAAGCGCGCGCCATGGGACTATCGATGGAAATATAATTACTGCGACCAAAGATTTCATCGCCACCGACAATTCTAATCTTTAATAAAGAACCGTCGTCATCAGCTTCAATCTCCACATACGCACCAAAGAAGACCTTACCTTTTTGTTGTACATTATATTCAATGACCTGCAGATCATTCATGCAATGTCTAAGATAACGGATGCGTCTGTCGATTTGACCTAATAAACGTTTATTATAATGATAATCGGCATTTTCACTGCGATCGCCTAAGCTTGCAGCCCAGCTTACCTTCTGTGTAATCTCAGGGCGCTTTACCTGCCATAAATAATCAAGCTCAGCATGTAGCTGATCATAACCTGCACGTGTGATAAACGGTTTTCCCATTTTCATCTCCATAAATTAAAACCCGACATAACTATACGTCATGCCGGGTTTAATCTAGCTGTTAATTAGGCGTTTTACGCGCTCAAATTAGAGCTGCGGGCCAGACTTAACCAGCTCACCACCTAAGGACTCGAACTTCTTGAAGTTCTTGATGAAGCGCTGAGCTAAGTCCTCAGCCTTCTTGTCCCACTCAGCCGGATCAGCGTAGGTGTCGCGAGGATCTAAGATCTTGCTGTCAACGCCCGGTAAAGCGGTCGGAACCTTGAAGGAGAATACAGGGATGGTCTTGGTCTCAGCCTTATCGATAGAGCCGTCTAAGATGGCGTCGATAATACCACGGGTATCCTTAATGGAGATACGCTTGCCAGTGCCGTTCCAGCCGGTGTTTACTAAGTAAGCAGAAGCACCAGACTTGTTCATGCGCTCAACTAAAACCTCAGCGTACTTGGTAGGCGGTAAGGATAAGAAGGCAGCACCGAAGCAAGAAGAGAAGGTCGGGGTAGGCTCGGTAATACCACGCTCGGTACCAGCTAACTTAGCGGTGAAGCCGGAGAGGAAGTAGTACTGGGTCTGGCCCTTATCTAAGATGGAAACCGGAGGTAATACACCGAAAGCATCAGCAGATAAGAAGATTACGCGCTTAGCAGCAGGGCCCTTGGAGATAGGCTTGACGATCTTCTCGATGTGGTAGATCGGGTAAGAAACACGGGTGTTCTCGGTTACGGACTTATCGGAGAAGTCGATCTTGCCGTCAGCAGCAACAGTAACGTTCTCTAATAAAGCATCGCGACGGATGGCGTTCCAAATGTCCGGCTCGTTCTCCTTGGAGAGGTTGATAACCTTAGCGTAGCAACCACCCTCGAAGTTGAAGATACCATCATCATCCCAACCGTGCTCGTCGTCACCGATGAGTAAACGCTTAGGATCGGTAGATAAGGTGGTCTTACCAGTACCAGACAGACCGAAGAAGATTGCAGACTCAGTGCCTTCCATGTTGGTGTTGGCAGAGCAGTGCATTGCAGCGATGCCCTTTAACGGGAGGTAGTAGTTCATCATGGAGAACATACCCTTCTTCATCTCACCACCGTACCAGGTGTTGAGGATGAGCTGCATACGATCGGTGAGGTTGAAGACAACGGCGGTCTCAGAGTTTAAACCTAACTCTTTGTAATTCTCAACCTTAGCCTTAGAAGCGTTTAAAACAACGAAGTCAGGCTTGAAGTTCTCTAACTCTTCCTTGGTCGGACGGATGAACATATTGGTAACGAAGTGAGCCTGCCATGCAACCTCAACAACGAAACGGATGGCCATACGGGTGTTAGCGTTAGCACCGCAGAAGCCGTCAACAACGTATAACTTCTTGTTGGAGAGCTCTTTACCAGCTAAAACCTTTAAGGTGTTCCAAGACTCGGTAGATAACGGCTTGTTATCGTTCTTGAAATCATCGGTGGTCCACCAGAAGGTGTCCTTAGAGGTCTCGTCCTTGACAATGAACTTGTCTTTAGGAGAACGGCCAGTGTAAACGCCGGTCATGACGTTAACAGCACCCATCTCGGTCTCAACACCCTTGTCAAAACCAGTCAGGTCAGCTGCAGTCTCAGCAGCGAATAACTCGTCGTAGGAAGGATTGCGAACAACTTCGGTAGTACCGGTAATACCGTACTTCTCAAGCTCAACAGTAGTAAAGCTCATTTTTTTCTCCACTTGATTTATGCTGAGATCATTCTCAGCAATGTCTGAAAAACTCTGATTAATTTTACAGTAAAAAAGGGGTCTACGTCTAACTTTCCAGCACCTGAAAAGCAAATATTTCTCAACTTAGAAAATCTAAAACTAATTTTTAAAATAATCTTCCTTATATTTACCTCTCAGACACGGTTTTTAAACTAATCTCTAAGGGTAATGCTAATGCCATCTTCAAAGTCTGAAGCTACACGATTAGCCTCAACCACCACCTCTTCTTCATCAGCATCGTCATTTACATCTAAAACTAAAGAGCCGGTAGTGAAATTTAAGGTAGCACCAGCAAAAGCTTTCTGTAACATGCCTTCAAGCTTAGCGGCACAGTGCGGGCAATCTAAACCCTCAATATCGCAACGTACTTTCATAAAATACCTCTCAACTGTTAAACAGTTGAATAATTTATCAACTATAGTTTGAATTATAAACAAAGAATGTTAAAAAGCGATCGCTAATCTTTAAAATTTGGGTAGGTTTTGCAGTTTTTTTATCAAAATGCCTTTTAATAGGGCTTGCCCGTGTATAATTCCGATAAATTCAAATAGCTATCAATGCGTATATCGCTTAGAAATGGAACTTAATAACAATGAGCAAGATCAGTGTAAGTGATAAAGCCCAAGAATATTTCTTAAAGATTATTAAAGAGCAGAAGATGGACGGCTTAGCCATTCGCTTAACTGCCACTAATGTTGGCACCCCAGGTGTTCAGTGCGGCATTCTCTATTGCCCTAAAGAGTACATCACCAGCAACGATGAGCACTTCCAGATGAATGGCTTTGAGATCGTCATCGACAGCTCAGTCAGCATGGTTTTAGATGAGTCTGTTTTAGATTTAACTAAGAATGAAGACGGCTCTGATCTTTTAACCTTCCACGCTCCTAATTTAAATAAGAGCAGCTTACCTGAGGATGCTAGCCTCAAAGATAAGATCAAATTCTTCATCGACACCACTGTGAGCCCGGCTTTAGCTAGCCACGGCGGCGCGGTAACCTTAGATGAGGTTACCGATGATGGTATCGTTAAGGTAAGATTCCAAGGCGGTTGCTTAGGTTGCTCCATGGTTGGCCTTACCCTCAAAGAAGGTATTCAGACTCAGCTCAATCAGGCCTTCCCTGGCATGATTAAAGACGTAGTCGATGTCACCGAGCATAAGGTTACTGAAGAGACTTACGGCTAAAAAGCCCTAAAGATTTGATGGCAGAAGCGATGCTCACAGCATCGCTTTTTTATTATTCGCTTTTAAGCGAGCGGGATAATAAATCGCGAGCAGCCTGTGGTCCGGATTTACCGTTATATAAGACCTCATATAATTCAGTGCAAATCGGCATTTGCAAATCCATATGCGAGATAAGCTTGTGTACAGTTGCAGTCATGGTATAACCCTCTACAACCTGACCAATCTTCTCTAAGGCCTCATGAGCTGGTAAGCCTTGACCTAGCATGACGCCAAAGCGGCGATTGCGTGACTGATTGTCAGTACAGGTCAAAATTAAATCACCTAAGCCTGACAAGCCCATAAAACCTCTCTCTGTAGCTCCTAGAGCAACACCAAGACGGATCATCTCCGCTAAACCTCTAGTCACTAAGGCCGTACGCGCATTAGCACCATAACCTAAGCCGTCAGATAAACCGGCGGCAATGGCAATGACGTTTTTAATCGCGCCACCTAATTGCAAACCGATAAAATCTGCACATTCATAGACTCTAAAGGTCGGCGTATGCATGAGATTGCAGAGATCGGAGATGAAATTCTGATCATCACCGGCCACGGCAATGGCTGTAGGCATGCCTAAAGCAAGTTCACGCGCAAAGGTCGGTCCTGACAGAGCGGCCATCGGCACAGGAAAAGGTAATACCGCTTTTGCGGTATTGCTTAAAAAATCACCGCTGTCCTTATCTAAACCCTTAGTGGCCCATGCAAGACGGTGCTTAGGGGTAAGATAGGGCACAATCTGCTCTAAAATGCCTTTAAAGGTATGACTTGGAACTACTAAAAGAATAGTCGTAGCATCTTCAAGGGCAGTTTTAAGCGAAGAGGTGAGCTTTAAGCTCTCAGGAAATTTAATTTCTGGCAGGTAAAAACGGTTTTCGCGCTCCTTTTGCATCTGCAGGACTCTTTCACTCTTGCGATCCCAAAGAGTTACCTGCAGACCCTTAGAAGCGACAGAGACTGCTAAAGAGGTGCCGTAAGAACCGGCACCTATAACGCTTAGTGCACTTTTGCAGTCAGCCATTATCGCTACTTACTCTTAGGCCTGAGCACCAGCGGCCTGTTGCTCTTTCTGAGCCTGCTCTAACTTACGGGCACGGTAGAGAGCCTCAAAGTTGATAGGACGCAGGTTGAGAACCGGGAAGGAGGCACGAGAAATCATGGAAGAAATGTGCTCACGAGCATACGGGAAGAGGATATTCGGAGCGGTTGCAGACAATAAGTAGTCAGCAGCCTCAGGGCCTAAATTGCGTAATAAGAATAAGCCGGCCTGATGAACTTCACAGATGAAAGCCTTTTTATCGTTGTTAGTGCAAGTTACAGTAACACGCATATCGACTTCGAACTGATCGTCAGCGATGTGCTTAGGCTTAGCATCGAACTCGATATTGATCTGCGGCTTCCACTGAGTACCAAAAACCTCAGGGCTATTAGGGGTCTCTAAAGAACAATCCTTAGCGTAAATACGTAAAATTTCAAACTGCGGCTGCTTCTGCTCCGGGGCTTGCTGATTATTGTCTGACATTTTTTATTTCCTTAATTTACAAAAAAATTATCTCTTGGTGGTAAGCGGTAAATTATCCATAGCCCACTGATTTATACCACCTTCTAAGGTATAAACCTCTTTATATCCTAATTTCTTCAGGATACGAGCGCTATAGAAAGTATCGGAATCGAACTTATCTTTACCAACTAAAACTACAGGTCTCTCTTTGGCGCTATCAATGCGCTGTAGCTTACCGCTCTTGATTTCCTCAAAAGTAATATTGATGGAATTAGCGATATGGCCCTTAGAGAAAAAGGCGGCAGGGCGAACATCAACAATAACGCCATTGTCATGATTTACCTTAACGGAAGCGATGCTTGATGACAGCTTTTTGATATTGGCAGTCCAAATTCTGATCTGCACATAAATCAAAGCTACAAAAGCTACTACCCAAATACCAACCATAAACAGATGACGACTTGCGAAGGCACTGTATTCGGCCATGCTTTCGGCAGAGAATAAATCTCCCACGTGAACACCTCAAAAAAAATTAAACGCGCTTATTTATGTCAATAAAAAATTTTTTATTAACAGTTTTGTCTAATAAAAACTGCCTTGAATTTTATCATAAAGCTAAAGCGTTGCGGTCATTTCAACAAATTCAAAAACTAATTACGAGGAATTTACTAAAAAATTTTGATTAAAATCGCGATATTTTCTAAATAAAACATATTTTTAGGTAAAATCTTGAACCATTTTTAAACATTTAAGTAAGCGCTAAGCCCTAAGGCTGGCCATTTATTTTAAGTTAGCATATGCTAACTTAAAATAATTTGGTGTTAGCAAGATCAAAGTTACGTTTTAGGTGTAAACACGCTAAAATATAGCCAACTATTTTTATTTAAGCGAGATATGACAAATGGCCAATAAAAAACCTTTTGCTCTCATCATCATGGATGGTTGGGGCGATAACCCAGTAAAAGAATTCAATGCTGTTAGCGCTGCTAAGACCCCGGTTTTAGATGCTTTAACTGAAAAGTATGCTCATGCTGATATCCAGGCTTCCGGTATTTATGTAGGTCTTCCGGATGGTCAGATGGGTAACTCCGAGGTTGGTCATACCAATATCGGTGCTGGCCGTGTTGTTTATCAAGAATTAACCCGCATTGGTAAGTCCATTACCGATGGCGACTTCTTCACTAATAAGGCTCTGTGCGAGGCTGTTGATAAGGCTGTTGCTAATGGCAAGGCTGTTCACATTATGGGTCTGATGTCCGACGGTGGTGTTCACAGCCATCAGGATCACATCATTGCCATGATCAAATTAGCCGCTCAGCGTGGTGCTAAGCAGATTTACTTCCACCCGTTCTTAGACGGTCGTGATGTACCGCCGCGTTCTGCTCACGGCTTCATCGAGACCTTTGAGAAGGTTTTCGCTGAGTTAGGTGTAGGTCGCTTTGCTTCCATCATTGGTCGTTACTTTGCTATGGATCGTGACAATCGCTGGGATCGTGTACAGCAGGCTTATGATCTCTTAACTGAGTGCAAGAGTGAGTTTGCTCCTTTCGCTACCGCTAAGGATGCCTTAGATGCCGCTTATGCCCGTGATGAGAACGATGAATTCGTTAAGGCTTCTGTAATTGGTGAAAAGGCTCCGTTAGTTGACGGCGACAGCCTTATTTTCATGAACTTCCGCGCCGACCGTGCTCGTCAGATTACTCGCGCCTTCGTAAATGCTGATGCTGATTTCACCGGCTTTGTCCGCAATGTCAAGCCTCAGCTTGCTGACTTTGTCATGCTCACTCAGTATGCAGCCGACATCAAGACTTCTTGCGCCTTCCCGCCTGAGGATCTCAACAATACCTTAGGTGAGTGGTTATCTACTCACGGTAAGACTCAGTTACGTATCTCTGAGACTGAGAAGTATGCTCACGTCACCTTCTTCATGAACGGTGGTGTTGAGACTGTTTATCCAGGTGAGGATCGCTCCTTAGTTCCTAGCCCGAAGGTTGCCACCTATGATCTGCAGCCTGAGATGAGCTCTGAGGAATTAACCGACAAGCTTTGCGCTGCCATTGAGTCCTGCAAGTATGATGTGATCATCTGCAACTACCCTAATGGCGACATGGTAGGTCACACTGGCGTCTTTGATGCTGCTGTTAAGGCTGTTGAAGCTGTTGACCACTGCATCGGCCGTGTGGTTGAGTCCTTACAGAAGGTTGGTGGCGAGTGCCTCATCACCGCCGATCACGGTAACTGCGAGCGCATGAAGGATCTGACCACCGGCCAGCCTTATACTGCTCACACCAATCTGCCTGTACCTTTAATCTATGTTGGTAGACCTGCTGAGATGGCCACTGATGGTCGTTTATGCGACTTAGCTCCGACCATCTTAACCCTCATCGGTATGGATGTACCGTCTGAGATGACTGGCAAGTGCTTAGTTAAGCTTAAGTAATTAAAGCTCTAAATTGATAAAGCCCTGAAAACTTTCAGGGCTTTTTAATTGCTAAAAGAAAATTTAATTCAAGCTTCTTTTATAGCGGTAGAGCTCAAACATTCCCAAAAGCACACCGACAATTAAACCGCCTAAATGGCAGAAATTTGCCAGAGTATCGGTAATCACAAAGCCTAAAAGCACAAAGAGAATACTGACACTTAAAAGTCCACGCGGGATATTTAATCTATAGGCAAAACTCTCATGATAGGAGAGGATTCCGGCATAACCGATAACGCCATAAACCACACCTGAAAGTCCGCCAAAAACCGCATTAGGATCTAAAAAAGCCAATTGCAAAACATTACTGATAATACCTACAGCAAAGAAGAGCGTAAATAAACGCGCTTTACCAAAGGTGCTCTCAATAGGTCGCGCTAGCGCCTCCCACATCACCAAATTAAAGGCAATATGGAAAATACCAAAATGCAAAAAGCAGGGGGTAAGTAAGCGATAATATTCCCACGGTGTTGAAAAATCTAAGTATTGTGTCAAAGAGAAATACACAAGCATCTCTCTTGGGAATAGAAATTGCCCTACAAAAAACACCACACAGATAATTTCAATTATCGAGGTTAGAGATAAAGGGTCCCAATTGAAGGCTCTAAAAAAGCCGCTACCTAATACCTTCTCACGCTTAACCTTGCGCTGTGACTGCCATGAGGCCTGCGCATAGCGCTTAGCATAAGGACTCTCGACATAGGTAAAAAGCTCACGCTTAGCCTTATAGACATCATCCTGTGTGCTCACAGAGACAATCCAATTAGCACCAGCTCCAGCCTTACATTGCGAGGGAATACCGATAGAATTTAAATAATCACTAAAGGTTAGAGCCTGTTGCCGAGGCAACAGGCATACCTCATAAATAAAATCAGCCACTACTTCTTATTCAGCCATTCCATGTACTCACCGACACCCTCGGCAACAGACTTAAACTTAATATCGCAACCGGCGGCTCTAAGCTTAGTCAAATCAGCCTCAGTAAAGGACTGATAGTGGCCCTTTAAATGCTCAGGGAAAGGAATAAACTCAACCTCACCGTGTCCATGATATTTAATGACAGCCTTAGCAATATTTAAGAACGGCTCAGCACGACCGGTACCGCAGTTATAGATGCCAGAGGGGCCCTTATGCTCCCAGAACCAAATATTGACGTCAGCAACATCACCGACATAAACGAAGTCACGCATCTGACCACCATTACCATAACCGTCACAGCCCTCAAAGAGCTTAGGATTTTCGCCTCTGAGCATCTGATTGTTGAGATGGAAAGCCACACTTGCCATAGAGCCCTTGTGGCTCTCACGCGGACCGTAGACGTTGAAATATCTAAGACCTACAACCTGTGATTTAACCTCAGGCAGACGCTTGCGTAAATACTCATCAAATAAGAACTTAGAATAACCGTAGACGTTAAGTGGGCACTCATACTTACGCTCTTCAACATAAACATCGCCGCCACCATAGGTAGAGGCAGAAGAGGCGTACATGAAGGGAATACGATGGGCTACAGCAAATTCAAAGACCTTAACTGTATACTCATAGTTATTCTTCATAATATATTGACCGTCCCACTCGGTAGTTGCAGAGCAAGCACCCTCATGGAAGATAGCTTCGATATTCTGAGCACCAAAGCGCGCATTAAAGGCAGCTTCATCCTCAATTAAGGCCAAGAAATCAGCGCGATCCATATAATCGGCGATGTCTAAATCGGCTAAATTTGAGAACTTATGACCATCCTTTAAATGATCAACAACTAAAATATCAACAATACCCTTGTCATTAAGTTTTTTGACAATGTTTGAGCCAATAAATCCGGCACCACCGGTAACAATGATCATAATATCGTCCTTAGTTATGAACTCTGACTGCGTTCTTTAAATACTAACAGATAGGATTTTTATCTAATGCTTAAATGATAAAACAAAACCGCATAATTTAGGCTCTAATCGCATAAATCTCTCTGCAAAAATTTTAAATACTGATTTATTTTTATAAGATCACAGCTTATGGTGTTTTGAAAACTATAATTTAATAACAATAGCCTTAGATAAATTTTAATTAAAAAAGCGTAAAAAGTAGGGCAAAGTCCTGTAATATAAGCCGTTTTCTAAAAATACAACAAGACTAAAAGCCGTTCTTAAGCTTGAAACTAGATAAGCGAGAGTAAAGTGAAAAAAATCCTAATTATAGCCCCCTCCTGGCTTGGCGATATCATTATGTCCCAAAGTCTGTTAAAGCTTTTAAAAGCTCAGGATCCTCAATGCATCATTGATGTCTATGCCCCGGCCTATACTCTCCCGATATTAGAGCGTATGGAGGAAATTGATAATGTCATTATCAATCCCTTCGCGCACGGTACCTTTGATTTAAAAAAGCGTTTTACCGAAGGTCGCAAACTCAGTAAAAATCATTATGATAGCGTTTTTGTCTTGCCTAATTCCTTAAAATCCGCCCTGATAGCCCTCTTTGCCGGTATTCCCGATCGCCGCGGTTTTAAAGGTGAATCACGCTATTTAATTCTCAATAATATGCGCAGCAATAAGCAAGATTTCCCGCTCATGGTCGAACGCTATGCCGCCTTAGCCTTTAGCAAGGATAAGGTCAAAACAGCTAAAGATTTACCGATTATTCCTAATCCTAAACTTATAACTAAGAGTGTAAGTTCTGAACTTTTAACTAAGCTTTCCTTAAGCTTAGAGCGTCCGCTCTTAGCTTTAGGCTGTGGCGCTAATTACGGTCCCTCAAAATTATGGCCAGTTGAGAACTTTGCAGAGATCTCCAATCGCTGGGTAGAACAAGGCGGCGCGATCTTAGCTTTGGGCTCGAAGAAGGATGAAGTGACGGTAAATGCCATCGCCTCCCATATTAAGGCGGAAAATTTACCTTATTTCTATAATATCGCTGGCAAAACTAATTTAACTGAGGCCTTAGACCTCGTAGGCGCTTGCACAGCCGCCGTATGCAATGACTCAGGTATGATGCATACTGTAGCGGCCGCTGACGTGCCACAGGCCTGTATTTTTGGCTCTACCTCCACCGGTTATACCCCACCTTTATCGGATAAAGCCATTTGCCTTGAATCCACACAACCCTGCCATCCTTGCTTTGCGCGCACCTGTAAATACAACAGCTATGCGTGTCTCAAAGAAATTACACCAGATATGGTTTGGAAGGCTTTAGATAAGCTTACCCACAAATAGAGATCATCATGCGTTTTAGCTCATTACTTGCTTTAAATTTTTATCGATTTTTAACCTTTTTTTTGGCTCCTATAGGTGCGGTCTTTTTATGCTATAAAAAAAGACGCGATCCTCCTTATGGCAAGAGAGTCTTTGAGCTTTTAGGTTATTACCCCTATGAGCTTGAAGATTGTATTTGGTTCCATGCCGCAAGTGTCGGTGAAATCAATTCCTTAAAGCCTTTAATTTTAAAATTTCAGCACTGCTATCCTGATAAAAGAGTGCTTATAACTACCATGACTACCACCGGCAATATCGCCGCTCAGGCTATTGCTGATGCTTATACCGTCTTTATGCCTCTTGATAGCCCCTGTGCTGTTAGACGCTTTTTTAAGAACTTTAAACCAAAATTTCTCTTTATCGTCGATACTGAATTATGGCCAAATATGCTACAGGCTGCTAAGAAAAATAATTGTAAAGTTATTATCGTCAATGGCCGTATGCAGGAGAAAAGCTGTCAAAATTACCTTAAATTTAAAGATATGGTGGCAGACATTATTGCCGCGCCTTTATATAAGGTCTTGTGCATAGCAACAGAGGACGCCGAACGCTTTGAGCGTATCGGTATAGCTCAGGATAAGATCAAAGTAAGCGGTAATATTAAATATGATCTCAATTTAAGCTTTGAACCTTTTGAAAAGGGACGTACGCTCAAAGCAGACTTTAAAGCTCCTGCACTATGCTGTGCTAGTACTCATGATGGAGAGGAAAATATCTGTATTGAGACCTTTAAAGCCCTCAAACAAGAATTACCTAACTTAAAGCTTGTCCTCGTACCCCGCCATAAAACCGGTGTTGAGCTCTTTGAAAAGGCTCTAAATGAGCAAAAAATTGCTTATATACGTAAAAGTCTGATTAGCGATCCTAAAGCTTATCACGAGCATGATGTCATTATCGGTGACACCATGGGCGAAATGAGCTTCTATTTTGGTCTTTGCGATTTAGTCTTTATGGGAGGAAGTTTTGTCGATATTGGTGGCCACAATCCACTAGAGCCGGCATTTTATTCCTTGCCGACCATTACCGGGCCTATCTACCGCAATTTTAAGGAACAATTTACTCGCTTAATTGAAAAGGGCGGAGCCTTTGTGACTTCAGATCAAAAAGAATTTACGCAGACTGCCTTAAAACTATTAAAGTCCCCTGAGGACTTACAGCACGCAGGAGAGCAAGCTTTAGAAGTTCTAAAGCTTGGTCGTGGCAGTACTCAAAGGATCTTAGATGAGATTAAACGCGATTTAGACGCTAAGCCTTAAGGCTACGGATAAATTCGACGTAAGCGGCAGCACTCTTAGCGATATTCTCGACAGTAGCGATGTCCTTATTAGCAGCTCCATAGAAGGCATAAAAGCCCTTTATGGAGGTGTGGCACATCTCAAAGGCATGCTCCATCGGTAAGAGATAATCTCTAGCACTTACATGATGTCTGCCTTCAGCACTGTAGGCAGCTTCTTCGCTACCACAGGTAATGGCAATACCGATATTCTTATTTTCGAGTTTGAAATTCTTACCAAAAGCCCAATCACGGGTTAAAACGGTATCAAACCACTGCTTAGTACGCGGCGGGCAAAAATACCAATACATCGGGAACTGTAAAACTACAGTATCAGCATTATCGATAAGAGAATGCTCCATTACGGCATCAATAGTTCCTGACGGATAAGAGCTTTGCAAATTATGAACTACAATTTCATCCGGATATTTACGTAATTCTTCAACCCAGCGTCTATTGATTACAGATGAATCAAAGGAAGGGTGATCAACAATTACCAAAGCTCTTTTAGAGCGCGGTTCTTCTTTATTCATTTTTTTGTAACTCTTTTAGAATATTATTTTTGCTGTAAATTCCATACTACTACAAAATGATTATGCAGATAATGCAGAACTAACCAAAATATCAAAAGCTTTAGGCTCAAAGTAACATTTTTTTGTACTAACCACGAGTTCTTTATTAAAAGATCTCAACAGGCGCTCTAAAATTGCGCGTTTGCGTTCTGCCGTCAGCACACATCTAAAGCACTTATCAAAATCAATAAGATACACCTTGCCACTCTTGTCTAAGAGAATATTTCTGATATTTAAATCGGTATGATCGACATTTAAAGCGAACATTTTACCTATACATTTACCAATATTAGCAAATTCTGCATCAGTCAAATATCGATCACAAATGATATGGGCTAAATCCAAGCTATCATCAATTTGCTCAATTACAATATCCTGCTTTATATAAAGCAGATGCTTGATTTCTCTGGCAATTACCGGCTTAGGTACAGCTAGGCCCTGATCATACATCCATGACAAAAGTTGATATTCATCAAAAGCGCGATGCGCGCGCTGTTCACATAAAAAGAAGCTATCTTTTAAAAACTTACCGATAAGACCGCCGCGGAAATAATGGCGTAATACTAAACCTCGACCATTTTCATTTGTAAATAATAAGGTCTGACCGCGACCGCCACGCTGTTTAAAATTGCAGCATTTGTTATTAATATATTGAGGATCAAAATATGCCACCAACTCATTAAGTTCTTCTTTTTTATCATATAAATAACTAACTTTTGCTGACATATGCCATCCTAATGATATCGACAAATGTAAATAATAATTCCAATCTTAAGTATATACAATCTAAAAACGGAATAACTACTTTTGCTAAGAACTGCAATTTTTTGAAAAAATAAGCCCCTAATTTAACCCAAAGAAATTAAATTTATAGTATGTTAAGAGATAAATTTATATCTGTTTTTTTAAATGACGGCTAAACGGCTTTTCTAAAATTTTAAAACAGCACTATTAATTAAAAATAAGCTATTTTTAGATAAATTTAGATGAAGCCTCCTCCAATTAGCTTTCAATAAAAATTTTTAGCATTTGTTTCAGATATAATTAGCGCAATTTATTTTTCTTTTCTTTATTAAAGGACATCTTTTTTTCGCAATTATTATTGATTGCAGAGCTCATTATGAACCCCCGAAAAATCAAATCCATTTGTATTTTGAGACTTTCAGCTTTAGGTGATTGCATCAATACATTTGGACTTATCCACGCTTTACTTGCCGAAAAACCTGATTTAAAAATTTTATGGGTGATCGATCACCGCTTTGCACCACTGTTTCGTAACCATTTAGGTGAAGATCTAGTGCCTATGCTAGCAGTTGATTTTAAACAGGGCATTTTCAATGTAAGGCATCAGATAAAAAAAGCCCTAGGACATGAAGAATTTGATTATGTCTTTGCTCTTCAAACCTCAATTAAGGCCTCTTTATGTTTAGGCCCGATTAAGGCTAAACATAAATTAGGTTACGACAGCGAAAGAGCCCGTGAGGGACAATTCTTATTTGTCGATAATAAGGTTCCATCTCCAGCAAATCCGCATGTTTTAGCTGGATTTATGGCCTTTTCTGAATTTGTAGGCTTTGACGATCTGCGTCCGTCTTGGGATTTTGAGCTCGATGAAAGTGAGCTTTTACCTTATAAAAACGAATTTAAAGAAGATAAGATTTTTGCCATCTCGCCCGCCTCAGCTAAAGAGAGCAAAAACTGGACTGTAGAAGGTTATGCCGCCGTTGCTGAGCATGCCTTAGATGAAGGCTTTAAAGTAGTGCTCTTAGGTAGCAATAAGCCCTCAGAATTAGAGTTGTGCCAGAAGATTGCCGCTAAAATCGATAATCGTTGCTTAAATTTATGCGGTAAAACTAATTTAAGACAGCTTGCAGCCGTAATTTCGCTCTCAGCTTTAGTTTTATCTCCTGACAGTGCCGCCATGCATTTAGCCTCAGCTTTAAGCATTCCGGTAATCGGTCTATTTGCCATTCACAATCCTAAACGCGTTGGAGCTTGGAATTATCCCGATCTCTGGGTCTCCGTTTATAACGATTGTGCCTCTCGCGAATGTAAGGGACAAAATATTTCTTGGCGTTACCGTGTACGCGATCCAAATGCCATGAAGCTTATCGATAGTGAAGAAGTTATCGATACCTTCGATAAGGCCTGTGAGAAATATTTAGACTGTTAGTAGAACCTTAAATACCTAAATTGGAGGGCCCTCCAATTTAGGCTTTTTTATTTAAAGGAACTTTTATGCTCGAAACTTTAGCGGTATTTCCTGGTACCTTTGATCCTATTACCTTAGGTCATATAGATATTATTAAAAGAGCCTCACGCATCTTTTCAAAGGTCTTAGTTGCAGTCGCGCAAAGCCCAAGCAAGCACACCTTATTTACCTTAGAGGAGCGCTTAGCCTTAGTAAAAGATGCCTGTAAGGATTATGACAATATTTCAGCTAAAGCCTTCAGCGGCATGCTTGTTGATTTTCTAAAGGAAAACCACGCCGATATTCTCGTCAGAGGCATCCGAACTGTGGTTGATTATGATTATGAAATGCAATTATCCGGCATGTATCGCGCTTTAATGCCGGAAATGGAAATTGTTATGCTTCCGACAGAAAACTCAGTAGCCTATATTTCCTCAACCTTAGTGCGTGATGTCATCATCCATAAAGGTGAAATCCACAAATTCGTACCGCAAAATGTGGTCGATTATGTAGCTAAAACCCGCAACTAAGTGATCTAAGCTCGAGTAAGCCTCGAGCTTATCTTCCTATTTTTGACATTTAGGGCAGTAGTAGGTAGAACGCTGACCTAAAGTTACCTGCTCAATCTTAGTACCGCAGACTTTACATGGCTTGCCTTCATGGCCATAGACAAAGAGATTTTGCACAAAATAGCCTTTTTCGCCATCTGCACCTTCAAAATCTCGAATAGTGGTACCGCCTTTTAAGATCGATTCTTGCAAAATGCGCTGCGTGTTTTTAACGATATTTTCAGCCTCGGCTAAAGAAACACTTGAAGCTGATCGTGTTGGTAAAATTTTACAAGCAAAAAGAATTTCACTTGCGTAAATATTGCCAATACCAACGACAATTTCACCTTCCATCAAGGCTTGCTTAATCGTTTTCTTTTTGCTTTTAAGCTTTGATAATAAATACTGCGCCGTAAAATCAGCAGAAAAGGGCTCAGGACCTAAGCTCTTTAAATGTCGATCTGCTAAAGGATCCTCGCCACTTGGCACATAAATGACTAAACCAAAACGTCTGGTATCGTTCAAAATAACATTTTTGCCATTATCTAAAAACAGCGCAAAATGATCATGAAGCTTAAGCTCTGACTCTTCTGTGATATGAAAATGGCCCGTCATGCCTAAATGTACAATCAACGAGCCCTTATCGGTTCTGATAATAATGTACTTAGCTCTTCTGTCGACTGCACTTATAAACCCACCTTCAATATCGTGGATAAGCGGGGAGTAGGGCTCACGCAGCTTCTTATCATCATGCTCAATCTTGGTAATTTTAGCGTGTAAAAGCACGTTTGAAATACCTCGACGCGTAACCTCAACCTCAGGTAATTCAGGCATGGCATTGTCCTTCTTTAAAACTAAAAACGACCTATTTTAGGCTTATTGTAGCGGAGTAGGGAGTAGTTTTCTAAACGAGAAAATTTTTAAAGAAAAGCTAATTATTTGATATAAAAGTATTTATTACTTTTGTTCCAAAAAATAAGTAAATACAAAAAATTTAAACACAAAGCATTATTTACATCTTTTAACTGTAATAAAAGCCTTACTTTGCTATTTTTTAGCCAAAACACTAAATACCAATACAGATATAACGTATTGTTTTATTTGTTTTTTTTATTGAAATTTGGTATCGAGTGATACCATTAAAAGATAGGTCTTAAGCAAGAAATGGTGCTGGCAGTAGGGCTTGAACCCACGACCTCCTGTTTACAAAACAGGAGCTCTACCAACTGAGCTATGCCAGCACACGGATGCTATTATATATAAACAAATCTTAAATTACAAATACAGTTAAACTTTTAAATATATAAAGAACACCTAATTTTTACGGTTTGATCTTATGACATCTGAAATCATTCACATCGATGGTCTAGGTTTGTCCTGTCCAGAACCTTTAACTCTTTTGCGCAATGCTGTGAGAAAAGCCGCGCCCGGCCAAATTATCGAAATTGACTCAAATGATCCGGTATCTCTTCGCGATATTCCGGCCTTTTGTAACTTTATGAACCACAAACTACTCAAAGTTCCCGATTACAAAGAAGACTTCACTTTCATAATTCAAAAGAAGGAACAGTAAGCATAAGGAATGGATACAGAGCTTAAATTCACTCCTAAAAGCTACTAAAATTAGCCTTTTTTACTCCTACAGTTGTCTTCATTTAAGGCAAAACCGCATTTTTTAGCATAAATTAGCGCTTCTTAATGACTAAAATGCCGGTTTTTGTCCACACACTAGCAATTTAAGGGTAAAATAAAGGGTTATTATCTCATCATTTAAGATGTCATATTTAATCTTAATCACACCTCTTAGCAAGGTTTAAACTAACGATGTCAAATTCATACGACCTTCAAACTTTTCAAGGACTGATTCTTACTTTACAGGATTATTGGATGCGGCACGGCTGCATGATTGCAGAGCCTTTTGACATGGAAGTCGGCGCAGGTACTTCCCATCCTATGACCTTCTTAAGATCTCTTGGTCCTGAGCCTATTTCTTGTGCTTATGTTCAGCCTTCCAGAAGACCTACCGATGGTAGATATGGTGAGAACCCGAACAGGTTACAGCACTACTATCAGTTCCAGGTAATCTTAAAGCCGTCTCCTGACAATATTCAGGAGTTGTACTTAGGCTCTCTTAAGGAATTAGGCTTCGATCCTACCGAAAACGACATCCGTTTCGTTGAAGATAACTGGGAAAACCCGACTTTAGGAGCTTGGGGTTTAGGCTGGGAAATCTGGTTAAACGGTATGGAAGTATCTCAGTTCACTTACTTCCAGCAAGTTGGCGGTTTAGAGTGCTTCCCGGTTACCGGTGAGCTCACCTATGGTCTTGAGCGTTTAGCTATGTACATCCAGAAGAAAAAGACCGTTTACGATCTGATCTGGGCCCACACTGCCAATGGTGACGTAACCTACGGTGATATCTTCCATCAGAACGAAGTTGAGCAGTCAACTTATAACTTTGAGTATGCTGATACTGAATTCTTATTCAATATGTTCGATAAGATGGAGCAGGAAAGCACCAAGTTATTAAATCAGGAAAATCCTTTACCGTTACCGGCTTATGAGCGCATCTTAAAGGCAGCCCACTGCTTCAACCTTTTAGACGCTAGACACGCCATTTCTGTAACTGAAAGACAGAGATTTATTCTGAGAATCAGAACTCTCTCTAAGGCCGTTGCTGAAGCTTACTACAAGAGCAGAGAGAAACTCGGCTTCCCGATGTGTAAACGTAATCAGGGCCAAAATTAGAGATAGGATAAAAAATGACTACTAAAAACTTACTTATTGAATTAGGTACTGAAGAGTTACCTCCTAAAGCTTTAAGAAAACTAGCTCAGTCTTTACACGATGACTTCACCAAGCAGTTACACAACGAAGGCTTAAACTACAGCTCTTCTAAGTGGTACGCTACTCCTAGAAGATTAGCCTTATACATCGCTGATCTCGACACCAAGCAGCAAGATCGTGAGATCGAAATCAAGGGCCCTGCCACCAAGGTGGCTTTTGACGCTAACGGCAATCCTTCTAAGGCTGCCTTAGGTTGGGCTAGCGCTAATGGCATTACCATTGACGAGGCTCAGAGACTTAAGACCGAAAAGGGTGAGTGGTTATATATCAAGACCACCAAACCTGGTGCACAGACTGCCAGCTTAATTCCTGACTTATTTATTCATGCTTTAAAGGCCTTACCTATCCCGAGACTGATGCACTGGGGTGATAAGCACGAGGAATTCGTAAGACCGGTTCACACCTTATGCGTTTTATTAGGCGATGAGCTTGTAGACTGCACCATCTTAGGTGTTAAGTCCTCTAAAACCATCAATGGTCACCGCTTCTTAGGTCAGCGTCAGGTTACCTTACAGTCTGCTGAGACTTATGTTGAGCAATTACGTAATGAAGGCAGTGTTGTTGCTGATTATGAGGAGCGTAAGGCTTCCATTATCGAGCAGGTTACCGCTATTGCTAACGCTAACAACGGCGTTGCTGACTTAGATGACGCCTTAGTTGAGGAAGTTACCTCTATCGTTGAAGCTCCGTTCATCTTCCAGGCTAAGTTTGAAGAACGCTTCTTAAAGGTTCCTTCTGAGGCCTTAGTCTACACTATGAAGGGCGATCAGAAGTACTTCCCGATCTACGACAAAGAAGGCAAGTTATTACCGGTATTTGCTTTCGTAAGCAATATCAATCCTAAGGACTCCACCTCCTTAGTTTCTGGTAATGAGCGTGTTGTAAGACCGCGTTTATCTGATGCTGAATTCTTCTTCAACACTGATAGAAAGCACAGCTTAGAATCCTTCTTCGAGAGATTAGAGAACATCGTTTATCAGAAGGATATCGGTTCCTTAGCTGATCGTAGCCGTATCGTACAGAAGCTTGCTGTCTATATCGCTAATGCTATCAAGGCCGATGAGAGCAAAGCCGCTCGCGCAGCTATCTTAGCTAAGTGCGATTTAGCTACCACCATGGTTACTGAGTTCACTGATACTCAGGGCATCATGGGCATGCATTACGCTGAGCTTGATGGTGAGGATCAAGACGTTGCTGAGGCCATTTTCGAACAGTATTGCCCGCGTTTTGCCGGTGATAAGGTTCCGACTAAGCCAGTTCAGATTGCTGTTTCCTTAGCTGAAAAATTAACTACCTTAGTTGGTATTTTCGGTATCAACATGTTACCTAAGGGTGATAAGGATCCGTTCGGTTTAAGACGTGCTGCCATTGGTTTAATCAGAATCATCATCGAGAACAATATCGAACTTGATCTGATCAAAGCCATTGCATACACCTGCGAGCTCTTAGGCGCTAAGCTTAAGAATCAGAACACCGCCTCTGACGTTGCTGACTTCGTCTTCAACCGCTTAAAGGCCTACTATCAGGATCAGGATATCGAAGCTTCCATCTTCTTATCCGTATTAAGCGTTAAGCCTACTAGCATCTTAGACTTTGATATGCGTGTTAAGGCCGTTAAGGAGTTCAAGGCATTACCTCAGGCTGCCGATTTAGCTTCTGCCTACAAGCGTATCTCTAACATCTTAAGCAAGGCTCAGGCTGTCGACTCTGACGTTAAAGCTGAACTCTTCCAGGAAGATGCTGAAAAGGTTCTTATGAACCACGTCAACGAGTTATCCTCTAAGATCACCGACTTCTACAACAACGGCGATTATAAGGATGCATTATCAACCTTAGCTGAGCTTAAGGATGACGTTGATAACTTCTTCGAGAAGGTCATGGTTAACGTTGAGGATGAGGCTATCAAGAACAACCGTCTTGCCATCCTGTGCACTCTTTCTAAGCTGATGTCTAACACTGCTGACATCTCTGTACTTTACTAATACGCTTAGACAGATTTGAATAAAAAGCGAGCTGTAAAAGGCTCGCTTTTTTTATTACCAAAACTCCCAAAATAGGGAGTATTAAAATTAAGCAACATCAAAAATATCCCCTCCCAAAAATATCAATTTAAACACAAAAATAAGCTAATAAAAACTTTTTAAAATCAGCCCACCAAGAACTCTAATTGGCAATAAAATTTGAAGTTCTAGATTATTTAAATCAACATCAATGTTCCACGTAGAACATCTTAAATCGCTCCAAAGATCTTCTAAACTGACGTCACCATCTACCCTCATGTACAGTAAATTTCAGTCTAAGAAGCCCCAGTAATTTCTTTAAAACAGACTCCAATGTTCCACGTAGAACATCCAAAATTCGCTCTAAGGATCTTCAAAACAGACGTCATCAGCTACTCTCATGGATAGTAAATTTAAGTCGCAGAAGACTCACTAATTTCTCTGAAACCGGCACTAATATTCCACGTGGAACATTTTAAATCGCTCCAAAGATCTTCTAAACAGACGTCGCCCGTAGCCATCATGGACAGCAAATTTCAATCGCAGAAGACTCACTAATTTCTTTAAAACAGACACCTACGTTCCACGAGGAACATCCAAAATTCGATCTAAAGATCTTCTAAACTGATGTCACCAACTACTCTCATGGACAGTAAATTTCAGTCGAAGAAAACACAGTAATTTCATTAAAACAGACTCCAAAGTTCCACGTGGAACATTCTTAAATTAGACCAAGATCTTCTAAACTGACGTCTCCAACTACTCTCATGGACAGCAAATTTCAATCGCAGAAGACTCACTAATTTCTTTAAAACAGACACCTACGTTCCACGTGGAACATTCTTAAATCGATCTAAAAATCATCTAAATTGATGTTACCAGCTCCCCTCAAGGACAGTAAATTTCAGTCGAAGAAGACCAAGTAATTTCTTTAAAACAGACTCCAATGTTCCACATGGAACATCCAAAATTCGTTCTAAGGATCTTCTAAACTGACGTCACCAGCTACTTCAAGGACAGTAAATTTCAGTCGAAGAAGACACAGTAATTTCTTTAAAACAGACTCCAATGTTCCACGTGGAACATTCTTAAATCGATCTAAAAATCATCTAAACTAACGTCACATGCGACTCTCGTTGGCAGTAAATTTCGAAAAAATAGAAACATAGATTTCTGTAAAACTGACACTAACGTTCCACGTGGAACATCCAAAATTCGTTCTAAAGATCTTCTAAACTAACGTCTCCAACTACTCTCATGGACAGTAAATTTCAGTCGAAGAAGACTCACTAATTTCTTTAAAACAGACACCTACGTTCCACGTGGAACATTCTTAAATCGCCCCAAAGATCTTCTAAATTAACGTCGCCTGTAGCCATCATGGACAGCAAACTTCGGTCCAAATATCCTAACCAATTTCTTTAAAACAGACTCCATTGTTCCACGTGGAACATCCAAAATTCGATCTAAAGATCTTCTAAACTGACGTCACCAGCTATCCTCAAGGACAGTAAATTTCAATCGCAGAAGACTCACTAATTTCTTTAAAATATACTCCTACGTTCCACGAGGAACATTCTTAAATCACTCCAAAGATCTTCTAAACTAACGTCATCTGCAGCCATCATGGACAGCAAACTTCAGTCCAAATATCCTAACCAATTTCTTTAAAACAGACTCCAATGTTCCACGTGGAACATTTTAAATCGCTCAAAAGATCTTCAAAACAGACGTCATCAGCTACTCTCATGGACAGTAAATTTCAGTCTAAGAAGCCACAATAATTTCTTTAAAAAAGATTCCAATGTTCCACATGGAACATTCTTAAATCACTCCAAAGATCTTCTAAACTGACCTCACCTGTAACCATCATAGACAGTAAATTTCAGTCGAAGAAAACACAGTAATTTCATCAAAACAGTCTCCAATGTTCCACGTGGAACATTCTTAAATCGATCTAAAAATCATCTAAACTGATGTCAACTGCTACCCTCATGAACAGCAAATTTCAGTCGAAATAAACTCATTTATTTCTGTAAAACTAACATCAATGTTCCACGTAGAACATTCTTGAATCGATCTAAAAATCATCTAAACTGACGTCACCAGCTACTCTCAAAGACAGTAAATTTCAATCGCAGAAGACTTACAAATTTCTTCAAACCAGCCTCCAATGTTCCACGTGGAACATCCAAAATTCGATCTAAAGATCTTCTAAACTGACGTCATCAGCTACTCTCATGGATAGTAAATTTCAGTCACAATAGACTCACTAATTTCTCTAAAACCGGCACTAATGATCCACGTGGAACATTCTTAAATCGCTCCAAAGATCTTCTAAACTGATGTCGCCTGTAGCCATCATAGACAGTAAATTTCAGTCGCAGAAGACACAGTAATTTCATCAAAACAGACTCCAACGTTCCACATGGAACATTCTTAAATCGATCTAAAAATCATCTAAACTGACGTCGCCAGTTGCTATCATTGGCAGCAAATTTCGGACAAAATAGGCTCACAGATTTCTGTAAAACTGACACTAACGTTCCACGTGGAACATTCTTAAATCGATCTAAAAATCTTCTAAACTGATGTCAACTGCTACCCTCATGAACAGCAAATTTCAGTCGCAGAAGACTCACTAATTTCTTTAAAACAGACACCTACGTTCCACGTGGAACATCCAAAATTCGCTCTAAGGATCTTCTAAACTGACGTCACCTGTAGCCATCATGGACAGCAGATTTCAATCGAAATAAACTCATTTATTTCTGTAAAACTGACATCAATGTTCCACGTGGAACATTCTTAAATCGCTCTAAAAATCATCTAAACTGACGTTGCCTGTAGCAATCATGGACAGCAAATTTCAGTCGCAGAAGACTCACTAATTTCATTAAAACAGACTCCAAAGTTCCACGTGGAACATTCTTAAATCGATCTAAAAATCTTCTAAACTGACATCGCCAGTTACTCTCAAGGACAGTAAATTTCAGTCTAAGAAGCCCCAGTAATTTCATCAAAACAGACTCCAATGTTCCACATGGAACATCCAAAATTCGCTCTAAGGATCTTCAAAACAGACGTCATCTGCAGCAATCATGGACAGCAAACTTCAGTCCAAATATCCTAACCAATTTCTTTAAAACAGACTCCAATGTTCCACGTGGAACATTCTTAAATCGATCTAAAAATCATCTAAACTGATGTCATCAGCTACTCTCATGGATAGTAAATTTCAGTCACAATAGACTCACTAATTTCTCTAAAACCGGCACTAATGTTCCACGTGGAACATTCTTAAATCGCTCCAAAGATCTTCAAAACAGACGTCACCAGCTACCCTCATGGACAGTAAATTTAAATCGAGATAGACTCTCTAATTTCTATCAAATCGACATCAACGTTCTACGTGGAACATTCTTAAATTGGGCCAAAGATCTTCTAAACTGACGTCACCTGTAGCCATCATGGACAGCAGATTTCAATCGAAATAAACTCATTTATTTCTGTAAAACTGACATCAATGTTCCACGTGGAACATCCAAAATTCGATCTAAAGATCTTCTAAACTGATGTCACCAGCTACTCTCATGGACAGTAAATTTCAGTCTAAGAAGACCAAGTAATTTCTTTAAAACAAACTCCAATGTTCCACGTGGAACATTCTTAAATCGCTCCAAAGATCTTCTAAACAGACGTCGCCAACTACTCTCATGGACAGTAAATTTCAGTCGCAGAAGACTCAGTAATTTCATCAAAACAGAATCCAATGTTCCACGTGGAACATTCTTAACTCGATCTATAATCTTATAAATTGACGGCACCAGTTACTATCATGGGTAGCAAATTTCGGACAAAATACACTCACAGATTTCTGTAAAAATGACACTAACGTTCCACATGGAACCTAAAATTTGGACAAAAAAAATCTCCCCAAAAAATAAATTTTTGGAGAGATTTCCTTGTTCACAAATCGTTAATTAGATATCGATTGTTGCTCTAGAGGCATTTTCA
>OGWZ01000765.1_pt1 | contig 33709 bp, 25 predicted proteins | sample 1576141 | NCBI WGS metagenome assembly OGWZ01 (sample SAMEA3541512, study PRJEB24748) | human gut metagenome | biome: human gut; feature: human-associated habitat; material: faeces | place: China | collected 2012
CCCATCTGATATAGCCTCCGGCAGGATTGCTTAAGATGCGCAAAAGAAATATGTCATGCTTTGCATGACGCGCATCTCGCAACAAGAATGCAGAGGCATTCTTGAAAATATGCGATATAAATTATGAAAGGGAATCTAGTATGAAAACGATTTTAGATTTGATCGTGGAAGAACTGAAACCGGCGTTTACCGGCTGCGGGTACGATGAGAAGTACATCCGCGTAACGGTATCAAACCGCCCGGATCTCTGCGAGTATCAGTGTAACGGCGCGATGGCAGCTGCCAAAGCGTATAAAAAGAAACCGATCGATATTGCCAATGAGGTGGTGGAAAAGACAGCCGGAAGCAAGATGTTTTCTGAGATCAACGCCGTGATGCCTGGATTTATCAATATCCGCCTGAATCCGTGCTACCTGGCATCCTATGTACAGCAGGTGGCAGAGGATGAAAAGCTGGGACTCAACGCAGCTAAGAAGCCGGAGACGATCATCATCGATTACGGCGGAGCCAATGTAGCAAAACCACTGCATGTCGGACACTTACGTTCCGCGGTCATCGGAGAGAGCATCAAGCGCATCAGCCGCTATATGGGACACCATGTCATCAGCGATGTGCATCTGGGTGACTGGGGATTGCAGATGGGACTGATCATCGAGGAGCTGCATGACCGTCAGCCGGATCTGGTATATTTTGACCCGGATTATACCGGCGAGTATCCGTCGGAGCCGCCGTTTACGATTTCCGAGCTGGAGGATATCTATCCGGCAGCGAGCGCGAAATCCAAGGTAGATGCGGCATTCCGTGAGCGGGCACAGCAGGCAACCTTCAAACTGCAGAGTGGCTATGCACCGTTCCATGCGATCTGGAAGCACATCATGAACGTGTCCTTGAAGGATCTGAAAAAGAACTATGGCAATTTAAATGTATCGTTCGACCTCTGGAAGGGCGAGAGCGATGCGCAGCCATATATTCCGGGACTGATCGAGGATTTACAGAAAAAAGGTCTCGCCTATGAGAGCGATGGCGCGCTGGTTGTCGATATCGCACAGGAAGGGGATGCGAAGGAATATCCGCCTTGTATCGTCCGCAAATCCGACGGTGCGGCGTTGTATGCGACTTCCGATCTGGCGACGATCATTGAACGTGAGCAGGATTTCCATCCGGACCGCTACATTTACGTCGTAGACAAGCGCCAGGAGCTTCATTTTATTCAGGTATTCCGTGTGGCGAAGAAAGCGGGCATCGTCAAAGAAGATACGCCGATGATCTTCTTGGGCTTTGGTACGATGAACGGCAAGGACGGTGGTCCGTTCAAGACACGTGAGGGTGGTGTTATGCGTCTGGAGCACCTGATCAAGAATATCGATGAGAAGGTATATGAGAAGATTCAGGAGAAGCAGAAAGTTCCGGCGGACGAGATGACACGCACGGCGGAGATTGTCGGTCTGGCGGCACTTAAATATGCCGATCTTTCGAATCAGGCGACCAAAGATTACATTTTCGATGTAGACCGCTTTATTTCCTTCGAGGGAAATACAGGTCCACATATCCAGTATATGATCGTCCGCATCAAGTCCATTCTGGAGAAATACAAGGAACTGCGCGGTGCGGATGCTAAAGTGGTTCCGATCCGTCCGGCTGAGAGCGAGACAGAGAAAGCACTTCAGATGGCGCTCTGCCGTTTCGGCGAGGTGACAGAATCTGCATTCTACGAGACGGCGCCGCATAAGCTCTGCCAATACATGGCGGCAGTGGCGGATGCGTTTAATGCATTCTATCTGGAAAATAAGATCCTCTCCGAGGAGGACGCAGCGAAGCAGGCAGCTTTTATCAGCCTGATCACGCTGACCAAGCGGGTGCTGGATACCTGTATGGATCTGCTCGGAATGGAATCGCCGGAACACATGTAATCTGTAATATGGAGGAATCCTCATGAAAATAATAAAAATGTCCGTAGATACCTTCTGGAAGGGCGAAGTACGGGTACAGGGACAGATTGAGGATGAGACAAAGGTATATCAGACAAGAATTTTTATCAAGGGTAGTCAGATCTATGACTACTCTTGTTCTTGTGCGGAGGGAAATTCATTCCGGGGTCCCTGCGTTCATGCAAAAGCGCTTCAGGAGGCGTTTGCCCGCCAGCAGAAAGCCGAGCATACACCGCCGGTTTCGACTTCGCCGGAGATCCGGATGATGATCCGGGAGTACACGAACCGGGAAGTAGCGCGGATTCTGGGCGAGGAAGAGCGGGAACCGGTCTATCTGCATCCCTATTTACAGATCCGGCGCGGCGAAGTGCTTTTGGAGGCACGGATCGGACGGGAAAAACGGTATATTGTGAAAAACCTGCTGGAATTTGCACAGGCGGTTCACAGCGGAAAACGGGTGGAATACGGAAAAGGCATGGCGTTTGAACACGTCCCGTCTGCCTTTGCGCCGGAAAGCCGCCCATTTTTAGATCTTCTGCTGGAGGAGGCGGACGCCTACATACGCCATTATGAGGAGATGCGCGGTCATGCGGGGCTGCCGCTTCCGGTAATGCGGGCGTTAACGCTGGGATCTGCAGCGAGGGATCGGCTGTTTGATCTTTTAGAGGGAAAAGAAGTCCAAACGGAGGACGAGAAAGGTGCTGAACGTGTGTGCCAGGTTGAGCGCAAGGATCCGCGTTTCCCGGTGGAGGTGGAAGCAAGGGGCGATGGAATTGCGGTTACGGTTCCATCGGCTCTAACTTCGTTCCGGGGAGAACAGCGTCTGTATGTGGCAGATGGATTGCATCTGTTTGGATGCAGTGAACTGTATACAGAAACGATGGGCGTTTTTCTGGAGCAGATGGAACAGGGCGGAAGAGAGTGCGGAAGCCGGAAAGAGAAGCGGGGGCTGCTGGTTGGAAGCCGGGATATTCCGCTCTTTTATGCGCGGGTGCTGGAAGGCATGGAGGCACTTGGGATCTTGCAGAGCCCGGAGATCGATTGGGAGAAATACCGCCCAGAGGCGTTGAAAGCCCGGTTTGAGTTTGACAGTGATTCGCCGGACGAGCTGCGTCTGCGTCCGACGCTTTCCTACGGAGATTTTACGTTTTCGCCGCTGGCGGACGAGCATGTTCCGCGGGAGATCTGCCGGGATGTACCGGCGGAATTTTATATCAGCCGCCTGATCACGCGGTACTTCTCTTACTGGGAGGATGAGAGCGGCGAGCTGGTGATCTGCGGGGATGAAGAAGCGCTGTACCAGGTTCTGAGCGAGGGAATGCCGCAGTTTCAGGAGGTGGGCGAGGTATGGCTGTCAGAGTCTGTCCGCCATCTGCGCGTCCTGCCCCCGCCGGAAGTGTCGATGGGGGTTTCTCTTGGAGGCGGCTGGCTGGATCTGAAGATTGAGACGGCGGGAATCGACCCGGCGGAGCTTTTGCAGGTACTCAGTGAATACCGCCAAAAAAAGAAATATTACCGCATGAAAAATGGCGAATTTTTGCAGCTTTCGGGCGGCGGCCTGCAGGCGCTTGACAGCCTGACTGCGGATCTGGGACTGACAAAGAGTGAATTTCAGGCGGGGGAGGCGAAGATACCTGCCTACCGTGCTTTTTATCTGGACAGTCTCTCAGGCGACGGCAGGATGAAACTGTTTCAGCGGGATGAAGCCTACGGGATGATGGTGCGCGATCTAAAAACGGCGCAGAGTGTCAGCTATGCGGTTCCGGCGGTGCTGGAAAAGACGCTGAGGGAATACCAGAAGATCGGATATACGTGGATGCGGACGCTGGCGCGGTATCATTTCGGTGGGATCCTGGCAGATGATATGGGACTGGGAAAAACGCTGCAGGTGATTGCGCTTCTGACGGCATTTTATCAGGAAAAAACCGAGCAGAAAGCGGCTGGAAATGAAGGCAGTGGGTCAGAATTACCTCTTCCGTCTTTGATCGTCTGCCCGGCGTCGCTCGTCTACAACTGGGGACAGGAATTTGCCCGGTTTTCGCCGGAGATCCGCGTGCTTCTGATTGCCGGGACGGCGAAAGAACGGCAGGAACAGCTGGAGGAGCAGATGCGGATGGAGGCGTCTGAGAGGGCGCAGGTGATCATCACGTCCTATGATCTGTTGAAACGGGATCGGGCAGCGTATCTGGGACGCACGTTTGAATATGAGATTATTGACGAGGCGCAGGTCATTAAAAATGCAAAGACACAGGGAGCGAAGGCGGTAAAGGAGATTTCGGCGAATGTCCGTTTCGCCCTGACGGGAACGCCGGTGGAAAACCGGCTCAGCGAGCTTTGGAGCATTTTTGATTTCCTGATGCCGGGATTTTTATACAGTTACCGGAAGTTTCGTGAGCGGTATGAGCTGCCAATCGTGAAAAATCAGGATCCGGAAGCATTGACGGCATTGCGGCGGATGACGGGACCGTTTGTCCTGCGCCGCTTGAAAAAGGATGTGCTGCGGGAGCTTCCGGGCAAGGAAGAGAGGATCGTTTATTCAGCGGCGTCTGGGCGGCAGCAGAAGCTTTATACGGCGTCGGCGTTGAAACTGAAAGAGGCGCTGGCTGGCGGCGCGTGGTCGGGTAATGGGAAATTGGAAGTGCTTTCCCAGCTCATGCGGCTGCGCCAGATCTGCTGCGATCCGGCACTCTGTTTTGAAGATTATACGGGGGAATCGGCGAAGCTGGAAACCTGTGTTTCGCTGATCGCATCGGCGTCTGCGGCGGGACATAAGATCCTGCTCTTTTCCCAGTTTGCCTCGATGCTGGAGCGGATTCGGGAACGTCTTTTACAGGAGGGCATTTCGTCCCATCTTCTGGTCGGCGCGACCCCGAAGGAAGAACGCAGCCGGATGGTGCAGGCGTTTGCCTCGGATGAGGTTCCGGTGTTCCTTATTTCCCTGAAAGCCGGGGGAACGGGACTCAACCTGACGGCGGCGGATATCGTGATTCATTACGATCCGTGGTGGAATGTGGCAGCGCAGAACCAGGCGACCGACCGCGCGTACCGGATCGGGCAGGAAAAGCCGGTCACGGTATACAAACTGATCTTAAAGGATACGATAGAAGAAAATCTTTTGAAGCTGCAGAATGCGAAACTTGCGCTGGCGGCGCAGGTGGTTTCAGAGGGAATGGTTTCACTGGGCGATTTGAGCCAGAATGAACTGATGGAGCTGTTTGAACAGAATCCATAAAAAAATTTGCAGAAATAACGGGCAGGAGGAAAAAGCGTGAAGCAATGGAAACGATACAAATCATATATACTGCCATATAAGAGCGCCTTTATTCTGGGACCGCTCATGATGGTAACGGAGGTGCTGGGTGAGATTCTGCTGCCCAAATTTATGTCGATGATTATTAACCATGGCGTGGCGCAGAAAGACGGCGGATACATTCTCAAAATGGGACTTGTGATGGCGATTACCTCCTTTTTGATGGCGGCAGGCGGCATTCTGGGGGCATATTTTGCAGCGAAGGCGTCGATTTCCTTTACCAGCGATCTGCGCCGCGACTTATTTGCCAGAGTGCAGCAGTTTTCATTTAAAAATATCGATACGTTCAGCACGGGATCGCTGGTAACCCGTCTGACGAACGATATCCAGCAGGTACAGAACCTGATTATGATGGGACTTCGGATGATGCTGCGCGCGCCGGGCATGTTCCTGGGGGCGCTTGTGATGGCGTTCTGGATGAATGCGGAACTGGCAGCTGTCATCCTGGTGGTGATTCCGCTTCTGACGGCGGCGATCGTCTGGATCCTACGGACTGCCTACCCGCGGTTTACGGCCATGCAGAAAGCGCTGGATACGCTCAATAGCGGCATCCAGGAGGTGCTGACGAACGTGCGGGTGGTGAAATCCTTTGTGCGGGAAGACTACGAGGAAAAGCGGTTTGCCGGCACGAACCGGGAGCTCAAGGAGGCAGGGCTGCGGGCGCTGAAGATCGTAATTGCGACGATGCCGGTCATGATGTTCGCGATGAATGTGACGACACTGGCAATTGTCTGGTTCGGCGGAAACCTGATTATCGGCGGACGGATGGCGGTCGGAGATCTGACGGCATTTACGACCTACATTGTACAGATTCTGATGTCACTTATGATGCTCTCAATGGTATTTTTGCAGAGTTCCCGCGCGATGGCGTCCATCCGGCGAATCGATGAGGTGCTGGATGAGCCGATTGATCTGAGCGATGAAAATGCATCACAGAAGGACCGGAAGGTTGAGAAAGGACGCGTGGAATTTAAGGATGTTTCCTTTTCCTACCGCGAAGGCGGTGAGCCGGTTCTATCCCACATCAGCCTGACGGCAGAGCCGGGAGAGACGATCGGCATCCTCGGTGCGACCGGAAGCGGAAAAACGTCGCTGGTACAGCTGATTCCCCGCCTCTATGATGTGACAGAGGGGAGTGTGCGGGTGGATGGTATCGATGTGCGGGAGTATTCCCTGAAAAATCTCCGGGACGGCGTTGGCATGGTTTTACAGAAAAACGTCCTGTTTTCCGGCACGATCGAGGAAAACCTGCGCTGGGGTGATGAGACGGCGACGGAGGAAGAAGTGCGGCGGGCAGCAGTGTATGCGCAGGCAGATTCCTTTGTGAATTCGTTTGCCGAAGGCTACAAAACGGAGATGGGACAGGGCGGCGTCAATGTATCTGGCGGTCAGAAACAACGGCTGTGTATCGCAAGGGCACTCTTAAAGAAGCCGAAGATCCTGATTCTCGACGACAGCACCAGTGCGGTCGATACGGCAACGGAGGCGGCGATCCGGACGGCATTCCGGGAAGATTTGAAAGATACGACGAAATTTATTATCGCACAGCGGCTGAGTTCGCTGGAATACGCGGATCGGATTCTCGTCCTTGAGGACGGCAGGATTATCGGAGAGGGAACGCAGGAGAAGCTGCTGGCATCCTGTGAGGCGTACCGGGAGATCTATGAGACGCAATATGGAAAACGGGCAGACGGGGAGGGGATGGCATGATGGATGAAAAACAGATTGAAAGCCTGAAACGCCGATATGGCAGCCGCATAGCCGACGCGCCGAAACGCCGCCGGGGACCGGAACGGATGGCGGTCATGAAGGGCGGAAAGCCCAAGGCGGGCGGTCAGACGATGCTACGCCTGCTTTCATACTTAAAACGCGACCGGATGGCGATGACAGTCGCCTTTTTCTGTGTGATCCTGGGGACGGTGACGAATCTGGTGGGCGCCTATATGCTGCGCCCGATCATCAACCGGTATATTGTGCCTTTAGATGGCAGCCGGGGCGATGTGGCGGGGCTGTTCCGTTCCCTGTGCGTGATGGGATCGGTTTATTTAGTCAGCGTTGCCGCTGCCTATATGCAGTCGCGCATCATGCTGCAGGTGGCGCAGAACGCGCTGCAGCGGCTGCGGGAAGAGCTGTTTAACCATATGCAGACGCTTCCGCTCCGGTTTTATGATACCGGCAGCAACGGCGATCTGATGAGCTGTTTTACAAACGATGTGGATACGATCGGCATGATGCTCAGCAGTACGCTGGTGCAGCTTTTATCCGGCGCACTCAGTATTGTGGGAACGCTGGTGCTGATGATTTACACGAACGTGTGGCTGACGGTGATTACGCTTGCCATGATGCCGGTGATGCTGCGTGCCGGTAAATTTGTTGCCGGACGGAGCCAGAAATATTTCTCTGCCCAGCAGGCGGCGCTTGGCGCGATGAACGGCTATATTGAGGAGACCGTGCAGGGGCAGAAGGTCGTCAAGGTATTCTGCCATGAGGAGATCGCAGAGGAAGAATTTGGATGGCTCAATGCGGATCTGAAAGAAAAACAGATCCGGGCGCAGTTTTTCGGCGGTGTGATGGGACCGGTCATGAACAATTTAAGCCAGTTAAATTATGGACTGACAGCCTGCATTGGCGGTCTGCTCTGTGTGTTCCGGAACTTTGATGTCGGTGGACTGACCGTATTTTTAGGTTTTTCGCGGCAATTTTCCAGACCGATCAACGAGCTTTCCATGCAGGTTGGAAACGTATTTTCGGCGCTGGCAGGCGCGGAGCGCGTGTTTGCAGTGCTGGATGCGGAACCGGAGGCGGCAGATGCGCCGGATGCGGTTTCGATCGCGCCGATCCGCGGTGAGGTGGTGCTTGACCATGTGACTTTCGGCTATGAGCCGGGACAGGTGATTTTGAAGGATATTTCGCTCTATGCGAAGCCGGGACAGAAGATCGCCTTTGTCGGCTCGACGGGAGCCGGAAAAACGACGATCACGAATCTGATCAACCGTTTTTATGATATACAGGGCGGCTCGATCACGGTGGACGGCGTCGATGTCCGCCGGATGCACCGGAAGGAGCTGCGGGAAAATATCGCGATGGTTCTGCAGGATACGCATCTTTTTACCGGCACGGTACGGGAAAATATTCGATACGGGCGGCTGGATGCCACGGATGAAGAAGTTGTTGAGGCGGCAAAAACGGCATCGGCGCATTCCTTTATCATGCGTCTGCCGGATGGGTATGACACGATGCTGGAGGGCGACGGTGCAAACTTAAGCCAGGGACAGCGCCAGCTTTTAAACATTGCGCGGGCAGCAGTTTCTAAAGCGCCGATCCTGATTCTGGATGAGGCGACGAGTTCGGTCGATACGCGGACGGAGAAGCACATCGAGCACGGCATGGACCGGCTGATGGCGGACCGGACAACCTTTGTCATTGCCCACCGGCTTTCGACAGTCCGCAACGCCAATGCCATCATGGTGCTGGAGCACGGGCAGATCATCGAGCGCGGCGACCATGAAGATCTGCTGGCGCAGAAGGGGCGGTATTTTGAGCTGTATACCGGAAAGAAGGAGCTGGAATAAGGCTTTAGATGAGAATTTATTTCCTGTATGCGTGAATACCCCTATATTGAAAAACGGATAGATCTAGTGTATAATGGGAACACTTGAAATTTTTAAGTAAAATCGAGTCACGGAACCTGGAAAATAGAGATGGATCCGTGGCAAATTTCGTACCGTGAGGAGGAATATCTATGAGTATCCGAGTTGGAATTTTAGGATATGGAAATCTGGGACGCGGCGTGGAGTGTGCGATCCGCCAGAATCCGGATATGGAACTGAAAGCAGTATTTACACGGCGTGCGCCGGAAACGATCAAGATCCTGACCGAGGGCGTACCGGTTTATCATGTAGATGAGGCAGAGGCGAAGAAAGACGAGATCGACGTTTTGATTCTCTGCGGCGGTTCGGCTACGGATCTGCCGGTCCAGACTCCGAAATATGCACAGTGGTTTAACGTAGTGGACAGCTTCGATACCCATGCAAAGATTCCAGAGCATTTCGCAGCAGTCGATGAGTCCGCACAGAAATCCGGAAAGGTTGGCATCATCTCCGTTGGCTGGGATCCGGGTATGTTCTCCCTGAACCGTCTCTATGCAGCTGCATGCCTGCCGGAGGGCGAAAATTATACATTCTGGGGCAAGGGCGTCAGCCAGGGACATTCCGATGCGATCCGCCGGATCGAGGGCGTCAAGGATGCCAGACAGTACACAATCCCAGTTGAGAGTGCACTGGAGGCAGTCAGAAGCGGCAGCAGCCCAGAGCTGACCACCCGCGAAAAACACACCAGAGAGTGCTTTGTTGTGGCAGAAGAGGGCGCAGATCTTAAAAAGATCGAAGAAGAGATCGTTACTATGCCAAATTACTTTGCTGATTATGACACAACGGTTCATTTTATCACCGAAGAAGAACTGAAACGCGATCACAACCGTCTCCCGCACGGTGGTTTCGTACTCCGCAGCGGTAAGACCGGCTGGAACAAAGAGAACCACCATATCATCGAGTACAGCTTAAAGCTGGATTCCAACCCGGAATTTACTTCCTCCATCATCGTGGCATACGCACGCGCGGCATACAAGATGAACCAGGAAGGCCAGAAGGGCTGCAAGACCGTCTTTGATGTGGCACCGGCGTATCTGTCGGCAGAGAGTGGGGCAGATCTGCGGAAGAAGTATCTGTAAAAATTTATTAAATAAAAATAGAAAGCGTCTGGAATGCAGAAGATCTGCATGACAAGATGGATTCTGTGACGCACGGCGTATGCAAAGACGGCGTTAACTGGAAATCGGCGAAGCTGGTCAACGATTTAAAGAGAAGATACAAAAAGAATCAAGCGGTAGCTGGAGGATCTGAATGTCCTTCGGCTACCTGTTTTTGTAATAAAATTGTAATAATTTCAAATTTTCCTTTCAACTTGTATTGTCGCTTAAAATGAAGTAAAATGTAAGACAGATTTGCATGATTTGTACCTGTGCAGCACTGGCAAAATTCGTTAAAGTCCGCGCAATGAGTGAACGTAACTTTACGTTTGCGGGAGCTGGCGGGTAGGAGAAAAGCGAAAATACATACAGGAAGGACAATATACGATGAATAAATGGAAAAAATCCGTGCGTTCCCTCTGCCTGGGAATGGCACTTATGATGTCTGTGTCATGGACGGCATTTGCTGCGACAGACGGGGCGACCGGTCCGGGACAGGCGGCAGGAGGCACGGTCTCCGGCGCAGTTCCTTCGGGAGCAACGGTTACTTCACAGAATGCAGCTCAGCCGACGGTGGCAGCGCAGGGCGCAGTGCTCTATGATGCGACGCACAACCAGTTCCTGTTTTCCAAGAATGCGGATACGCAGTATTATCCAGCCAGCATCACGAAGCTGATGACGGCGCTTCTGGTAGCGGAAAACTGTAATCTGAGTGATACGGTAACCTTTTCCCAGACGGCAGTTTCGAATCTGGAATCGGGCGCGGTGACGCTGCAGGTCAAGGCGGGCGATACCTTTACGGTTAAGGACTGTCTCTATGGTCTGCTTTTAAAATCGGCAAATGAGGTGGCAAACGGACTGGCGGAGCATGTGTCCGGCAGTGTCAGCGCGTTTGCGGATAAGATGAATGAGAAGGCAGCGTCCTTAGGATGCACGCATACGCATTTTGCAAATCCGAATGGTCTGAACAATGCGAACCATTTTACAACCGCACATGATATGGCGCTGATTGCAAATGCTGCATTCAATAATGCGACGGTGCGTCAGGTTGCATCGACCCTGCATTACGATTTCCCGGCGACTGCCAGCGTGCCGACGGTGCGGACGCTTACGATGGGACATAAGATGCTCAATCCGGCAAATTCCCAGTATTATGAGGGAATCATAGGCGGAAAGACCGGTTATACCTCCCTGGCAGGCAACACGCTGGTAACGTGTGCAGAGCGGAATGGCGTGCGCCTGATTGCAGTTATTTTAAAGAGTTCGCAGACCCATTATGACGATACAAAGAAGCTGCTGGACTATGGTTTTGCAGTGGCGGGAAGCGCATCCGGCACACCGGCTGGCACGAACACCTCGGTATCGGATGCGGCGAACAACAGTACGTCAAATTCCAGCAAGCCGTCCGGCAATACGACCAGCAAAAATACCTCTTCTTCCGGCAGCCAGGGTGGACCGGGTAGCTCTGGAGCTGGCAATACAGCTGCTCAGGGCGACGGTGCGTGGCAGCAGTTTGGGAATGAATGGAAATACCTGAAAGCAAACGGAACCTACGCGGCAAATGAGAGTCTCCTGATCAAGGGGGAGACATACTATTTCAATGCAGATGCGTGGATGGCGCGTGACTGGCAGATGGTAAACGGCTCCTGGCATTATTATACCGAAAGCGGGGCTATGGCGAAGAGCCGCTGGATTCAGACGAATGGATACTGGTATTATGTGAGTGCTGACGGAGCATTGTTTGTCAATGGAATGACACCGGACGGATATAGAGTCGATGCGAATGGTGTCTGGATTCAGAAATAAAGAAGAGCATAAAACGGAGCCGACCGGCAGAAAAGACTGGGGCGGCTCCGTTTTTCACAGCTCTGCGGCCGCAAAAAGACCGGCGGCACAGCTGGCAGATGGGGGCGATGTTATTATAGTGTGATCAATTCATACTCCCGGCTTCCCAGACCGATCTTCTCCGCGTGTGCCAGGCAGCTTTTCCACTCAGATTCTGGTGTGGAATTTGTGAAATGGTCATGGTGATCGTGGAAATCCGGATCAGCAAGATGTTTTGCAAGCTGGCTGCCCGGCATCGGAGCAGCGGCCAGACAGGCGTCCACACAGGCCTGATCGAGTGCCAGCGGATCGAAAGAAGCAAACATACCAAGATTTGGAAGGATCGGTACGTCATTTTCACCGTGGCAGTCGCAGTTCGGGGAGACGTCAACGACCAGGGAAATATGGAAGTTTGGACGTCCATCCACAACGGCTTTTGTGTATTCCGCCATACGGCAGTTTAACAGCTCGTTGGCTGCGTTGTTGTCAAATTCGATCGCGTCAAAGTTGCAGGCGCCGAGACACCGTCCGCAGCCGACGCAGTGCTCAGCATCCACGTGCATTTTTCTGGAGGCTTCATCGAAAACGAGACCGCCGTTGGCACATTCCTTCTGACAGCGGCGGCAGCCCCGGCAGAGCTTTTCCTTGACGTGTGGTTTTCCACTGCTGTGCTGATCGGTCTTACCGGCGCGAGAACCGCAGCCCATGCCGATATTTTTGATCGTACCGCCGAAGCCGGTCATCTCATGTCCCTTGAAATGGGTCAGGCTGATAAAGACATCGGCGTCCATGACGGCGCGGCCGATCTTAGCTTCTTTGATGTATTCGCCTCCGGCCACCGGAACAGCGATGTCATCGGTGCCTTTTAATCCATCACCGATGATGATTGGACATCCGACAGTCAACGGGGTAAAACCGTTTTCCCAGGCGCATTCCAGGTGCTCAAGCGCATTCTTGCGGCTTCCAGGATACATCGTATTGCAGTCTGTTAAAAATGGTTTGCCGCCCAGCTCTTTGATGACATCAACAACGGCCCTGGCATAATTCGGACGCAGATAACTGATATTTCCAAGTTCACCAAAGTGCATCTTGATAGCGACAAATTTACCGTCCATATCGATGGAACCGATCCCGGCTTTACGGATCAGTTTTTTTAATTTGGCAGGGAGACCGTCGCCAAATGCAATAGTGTGGAAATCTGTAAAGTATACCTTTGCTTTTTCAGCTTTTGACATATGAATACCTCCTGATAGATTGCTTTTTTGGATTTTTTATATAGTAAAGTGATAAAAAGATCCATTTTATTATACCGGAATCGGGTGGACGTGTCAAAAATTTACTTTTCTTTTTAATGTAGTTCCTATATAATAAAAAAATATGGAAAAAGCAGATTTCAGCTGCAGGGAGGATTCTGGCAAGATACCTGTATCTGGCAACCTGCTTTTGAAAATACGAGGGGACTTGTCTGCATAGAAGGGACAGTGACCCGGGCAGGAGATGACAGTATGAGAAATGCACCGGTTATCTATATCGTGGTGCCTTGTTACAACGAAGAGGAAGTTCTGCCATTGACGGCAGAATTTTTAGGAAAAAAATTAGATGATTTAACCCGCAGCCGCCGGATTCATCCGGGAAGCCGGGTGCTGATGGTAGACGACGGTTCGAAGGATAGAACATGGAAGCTGATCGAGGAACTCCATGAGAAGGGCGAGCGATTTGCAGGTGTGAAGCTGAGCCGCAACCGCGGCCATCAGAATGCGCTTTTAGCAGGACTTTTTGAGGCGGCGAGACGGCGGTGTGATGCGGCGATCTCGATGGATGCCGATCTGCAGGATGATGTGGACGCATGCGACGCGATGATCGAGCGGTATATGGCTGGCTGTGACATCGTGTACGGTGTGCGTCGCCACAGGACGACGGATACATTTTTTAAGCGTACAACCGCACTGGGATTTTATAAGATTATGAATGCGTTGGGAGCGAACACTGTGTATAATCATGCGGATTACCGCCTGATGAGCCGGAGGGCGCTGGAAGGACTGGCGGAATTTTCGGAGGTCAATCTGTTTCTGCGCGGGATTGTCCCGATGATCGGCTATCCGTCAGATGTGGTATATTATGACCGTAAAGAGCGGGCAGCAGGGGAGAGCAAATATCCGCTGAAAAAGATGCTGGCTTTTGCCATCGAGGGCATCACTTCGCTGAGTACAAAGCCGATCCGGATGATTACGTTCATGGGAATTGCGGCATTTTTTGTCAGTATTGGATTCCTTATCTGGGCAGTGGTTGATTTCTTCCGGGGCAATACGATCACCGGCTGGGCGAGCATGATGGTGTCGCTCTGGTTTATCGGCGGACTGCTCCTTCTCTCGGTCGGAATCGTCGGAGAGTATGTCGGAAAGATTTATCTGGAGTCGAAGCACCGCCCGCGCTATATCATCGAGAGCCGCACGCCGGATCGCATCCGAGAACGTGAGAAAGGGCGCAGCCGGAGGCAGGAGATGCCGGGAGAAAATTTGCGCCGCAGCCGTGCAGAAGCACGGGAACTCCAGACATCAAAAAGAAGAGAAGCTGTGCAAAAACCGGAGCAGGAGTGAAAGAGCTCTTAAAAATAATAGTTCTTAAAAATTCAGGAAACACTTGACAAACCCGGAAAATGGGTGTATCTTCATAAACAAATAATTCCTATCAGGAATAAGGGAATATAAGCTGAAAGGGGACAGATCCGATGCGTCAGAGTAAAGCCATGCAGATGAATATGATGATGAACGGCATGTGTATGATGTGCTGTCATATTTGTGTGCATGAAAGACGGAACGGGCTGGTCGGATAGACCTGTAAGTATAGCATAGGAAGCCGCGATCCGTACTGGATTCGCGGCTTTTTTGTGTCATAAGAAATTCCTTGGAATTCCTTATGACACAAAAAGGCACTAACTGCTTCCTGTGACAGAAAAACAGTAGTGGCATCTTTTATGTGACAGGGTATCAATGCTGTATATTCGAAAAAAGAGAGGGGAAAAGACAATGGAGCAGAGAAAGAAAGCGATCATCTGCCTGGAAGGACTGGGAAAGCAATTCCAGACAACTAACGGAACGGTGACCGCGTTAGATGATATTAACCTGGAAATCCTGCAAGGTGAGATTTTTGGAATTATCGGTCTGTCAGGTGCAGGAAAGAGTACGCTGGTCCGGTGTATCAATTATCTGGAGACACCGACGGCGGGACGGGTTATTTTTGAGGGACAGAACCTGTCGATGATGAAGGAGGCGGAGATTCGGAAAGCCAGACAGTCGATGGGAATGATTTTCCAGCAGTTTAATCTTCTGGCACAGAGAAATGTACTCCAGAATGTGTGCTTTCCGATGGAGATTGCCGGTGTCCCGAAAGCAGAGGCGAAGAAACGGGCGGCTGAGCTTTTAAAATTAGTCGGTCTGGAAGAACGGATGAAGGCATATCCGGCACAGCTCTCCGGCGGACAGAAGCAGCGTGTGGCGATTGCACGTGCGATGTCCACGAACCCGAAGGTGCTGCTTTGCGATGAGGCGACGAGTGCGCTCGACCCGAACACGACAAAATCGATTTTGGAGCTTCTCAAGAAGATTAATCGCGAACTCGGCATTACTGTGATCGTGATTACCCATGAGATGGCGGTGATTGAGTCTATCTGCGACCGTGTGGCGATCATCGACCACAGCCACATTGCAGAGTCTGGCAAGGTATCAGAGATTTTCTCCGGTCCGAAGTCGGAGATTGGGCGGCAGCTGATTCTCGGTGAGACGGTAGGGCAGAAGACAAGCTTTGCCAGAGCGCGCCAGATCCGCGTTATTTTCAATGGACAGGAATCCTCGGAGCCAATTATTTCCAATATGGTATTAGCCTGCAAGGTTCCGGTCAATATCCTTCTCGCGGATACCCACGATATCGGGGGCAAGGCGATGGGACAGATGCTTCTGCAGCTCCCGGAGGACGAGGTGGATGCAGGGCGTATCTGCAATTATTTAAAAACGGTCGGTGTGACCTATGAGGAGGTGCGCTAAGATGATATTTGATGCGAGGACAGTTAGTATGCTGGTAAAAGAGACCTGGAGAACCTTATATATGGTAGGTCTTTCTTCCCTGATTTCTTATTTGATCGGTATCCCGCTCGGCGTGGCGCTGGTTGTAACCGATAAAGACGGCATCCGTCCTGTGCCGCTGTTTAACAAAGTGGCGGGTGTGATTGTGAATCTGCTCCGTTCGGTGCCGTTTATCATCCTGTTGGCGATGGTAATGCCGCTGACCCGCGCGATCGTGGGAAAGACGATCGGAGCAAATGCGGCAGTTGTACCGCTGGTAATCGCGGCGTTCCCGTATATCAGCCGTATGGTAGAGGCATCGTTAAAGGAAATTGATGCAGGCGTGATTGAAGCAGCAAAATCAATGGGCGCTTCAACCTGGCAGATTATTTTCAAGGTGCTGCTTCCGGAGTCCAAGCCGTCCCTGTTAGTCGGCGCAGCGATATCGATCACGACAATCCTCGGATATTCCGCGATGGCAGGCTGTGTCGGCGCCGGCGGTCTGGGCGATGTGGCGATCCGATATGGATACCACCGTTATCAGGCAGATATGATGCTGGTTACCGTTGTGATTCTCGTTATTATCGCACAGCTGATTCAGGAGATCTTTACGCGGAGTTCGAGAAGAAGTGATAAGAGAATCCGTTAATAAGATATTTACAGAAATGAAATGCAGCCTATCGTCTGTGGCAGATGCAGGACATTTCTGAAATATAAATTTAAAGGAACTGTTTAAACACACAAAGAGGAGGAAATCACTATGAAAAAATCATTCTTAGGAACCACATTCCTGGCACTGCTGGCAGCTGCATCCTTAGCAGGCTGCTCTTCCAGATCGAATGAGACAACTGCTGAGACCGCTGCAGAGGCAGCAGAGGAGACTACCGCAGAGGCAAAAGAGGCAGACGGCGATCTGGAGAAGCTGGTAGTAGGCGCAAGCCCGGCACCGCATGCTGAGATCCTGGAAGCTGCAAGAGACCTTCTGGCAGACAAGGGCTACGATCTGGAGATCGTAGAGTATACTGATTATGTACAGCCGAACAACGCACTGGAGTCCGGCGATCTGGATGCAAACTACTTCCAGCACAAACCATATCTGGATACCTTCAATGAGGAGAATGGCACTCACCTGGTAAGTGCAGGTGCAATCCATTATGAGCCATTCGGCATCTACGCAGGCAAGAGCGATTCTTTAGATGAGCTGGCTGACGGCGCAGAGGTTCTGGTGCCAAACGATGTAACCAACGAGGCAAGAGCACTTCTGCTTCTTCAGGATCAGGGTCTTCTGACACTGAAAGAGGATGCAGGTCTGACCGCAACTATCAATGATATTACAGAGAACCCGAAGAACCTGGATATCGTAGAACTTGAGGCAGCACAGCTTCCGCGTTCCTTACAGGATGCTGATATTGCAGTTATCAACGGCAACTACGCAATCGAGGCTGGTTTAAAGGTAACCGATGCTCTGGCAGTAGAGGCTTCTGACTCTCTGGCAGCCCAGACATACGGAAATGTCGTAGCAGTCCGTGAGGGTGACGAGGAGAGCGACAAGACAAAAGCTCTGATGGAAGTCCTGACAAGCGATGATATCAAAGAATTTATCGAGGCGAAGTACGATGGAGCGGTTGTTCCGCTGTTTTAATTGACGGCAGGAACCTGATTACAGCAACGAAATTGGGAAGAGGCGGATGCTTTGCGGTGAAAACCGCAGGCGGAGGTCTCTTCTTTCAATTTATGGGAATGTGCGTCAGATGAAAAATGTTTTTCGTGAATTTTTTTGAATCATGTGATAGAATAAGAAAAAGATAAAGGTGACAGGCGGGTGATAAGAATGGAAATTCATATGCAGAACAGGAAAAAGGGCTTTACGCTGGCGGAGCTTTTGGTAGTCGTTGCGATAGTTTCCATTTTAGCTGCAATTTCTATTCCCATTTTTACCAGGCAGCTGGAGACCAGCCGGGAGGCCACGGATCTTGCCAATGTCCGTTCTGCATATGCAGAGGTTATGGCAGCGGTCATGATTGAGGATACAGAGAATGAAGTGAAGGTTGTAAAGCTGAAGCAGAAAAAAGAAAAATGGCAGTCGCATGACCCGGTGACGATAGGTGGAGTGATGCATTATAATGATCAGGGTGATACGGCCAACTGGATTGGTTATCCGGTTCCGGGTGGGGAGTGTGAAGTTTCCTATCGGCCGGATTCGGGAGTGCTTTTTAACTGGAAAAGCGGAAAGGGTACAGGCGGTTCGGAACAGAAATATGCGTTTAATATCAATTGCGATGTACATGAGCCCTTGAATAATAGTGGCATATTGGAAATGCTGGGTGATAACAACAATTTTGAAATTGATTCCAACTGTACAAAATCCAATATGCTTCCCAAGATACAGGCGAAGATTGAGGAGGACAGCCTGTTAAAAAAGGGAACCTGGGCCTATCTGGGAGATGCAAAGGATAAGTCGAAGCGATATTTATTTTGGACATCTGTAGATATATCCTCAGATTCGGTTGGTGCAGGAAAGAAGATACCGGTTATTATCAGTACAGCAGATGGAAGGTTTTATATTTCAGAAACAACTACCGCTATGCGAGTGAATAAAGCTGGTAATTATATAGCAATCGCCGGTCATCTGACTCCAACACAGTATAAGGAATATCTTTCGAAGGATAAAAAGTATGAGAATCTGCAGGAGGCATATGATGCATACGCAAAGCTGGTGACAGATGGGACGTATCCACAGTATAAGGATACGCTGCCGAAGTAGGGACTGTGCAGCTGTTACAGCGGGGCGTCTTTAAAGTGGGAGGAGCCAGGGCATATGTTACTGTTCACGCATACGTGCCCAGTAACGGGCATATATCATTTACCAACCTGTGCCGAAAACCTTGACATTTTCCTGAAAAACCTCTATGATAACAAGGAACTGAAAAATGAAAGGCAGTGAAGAAGAGGAGTACACATAGAAGCCCTGACAGAGAGAACCGCGCAGGTTGAGAGACGGTTCCGGGAAACGGATGTGGAAGGTAGCTTCGGAGCCGGATTTCTGAAAAACTGCGTTCTGCTACGACTTAGGAATGGTGTGAAAGAGAGTGGTGGATAAGAGATCCCGGGAGTTCCCGTTATAGAATCAAGAGGATTGGGATAAAATCTGGATGTGTGCAAAGAAAATACCGGCAGATGGAAATCCTGATTGAATTAAGGTGGTACCGCGTATATGACGCCCTTTGCAGATGATATGTCTGCAAGGGGCTTTTTTATTTCATAGGAAATTGCGTCCTATGAAACAAAAAACGCTCCGCGAGGATGCGCACTCGCGCGAAGCAGAAACATGTCGCAAGCGACCGCGCTCGGCGCGAGAATGTGCCAAGGCACATTCTTTTTCATAGGAAACGCGCTCCGGAAAGGACAAAACAGATGAAAAAACAAGGTCCGCTGACAAGCTGTGACACGTGCGGCAATTATGTCTATGACGATGATTATGGGTATTATCTGTGCGAGGCAGATCTGGATGAGGACGAGATGGCGGCATTTTTAAGCAGCCAGCGTTTTGTTTGCCCGTACTACCAGACGGATGATGAGTATAAGATTGTCCGGAAACAGATGTAAGAAACTGCATCGGAAATTACACAAAATGAAGGTAAACAAGATGCGGTTCATGATAGAATGCGAGGATAAACAGCATTTGATGAGTTAAAACACAAAAGGAGAATCGATCAATGAAAGAACTGGAAAAAACATATAATCCGGCGGATATTGAAGATCGCCTGTATCAGAAATGGCTGGACAGCAAATATTTCCACGCCGATGCAGAGCGCGGACGCAGAAACGGCAAGAAGCCGTTCACGATTGTGATGCCGCCGCCAAATATTACCGGACAGCTTCATATGGGACATGCGCTGGATAACACCATGCAGGATATCCTGATCCGTTACAAGAGAATGCAGGGCTATGAGGCACTGTGGCAGCCGGGTACCGACCATGCGGCGATCGCAACGGAGGTTAAGGTTATCAATAAGCTGAAAGAGCAGGGCATTGACAAGCATGATCTGGGTCGTGAGGGCTTCCTGGAGAAAGCATGGGAGTGGAAAGAAGAGTACGGCAGCCGTATCGTAAAACAGCTTCACAAGCTGGGTTCCTCCGCTGACTGGGACCGCGAGCGTTTCACGATGGACGAGGGCTGTTCCGAGGCAGTTCTGGAAGTATTTACCAGACTGTATGAAAAAGGTTATATTTACAAGGGATCCCGTATCATCAACTGGTGCCCGGTCTGCCAGACTTCCATTTCGGATGCCGAGGTAGAGCATGAGGAGCAGGACGGCTTTTTCTGGCACATCAATTACCCGATCGTCGGCGAAGAGGGACGTTTCGTCGAGATCGCAACCACCCGTCCGGAGACGCTGTTAGGCGATACTGCGGTAGCTGTCAACCCAGAGGATGAGCGCTACAAGGATATCGTAGGCAAGATGTTAAAACTGCCGCTGACCGACCGAGAGATTCCGGTCATCGCGGATGAGTATGTAGATAAAGAGTTCGGTACCGGCTGCGTAAAGATCACACCGGCACATGACCCGAACGACTTTGAGGTAGGAAAACGCCACAACCTGGAAGAGATCTGCATCATGAATGACGATGCAACCATCAGCGTACCGGGCAAATATCAGGGCATGGACCGCTACGAGGCGAGAAAAGCCATGGTAGAGGATCTGAAGGAAATGGGACTTTTAGTTAAAGTTGTTCCGCATTTCCACAACGTAGGTACCCACGACCGCTGCGGCACAACCGTAGAGCCGATGGTAAAACCGCAGTGGTTTGTCAAGATGGAAGAGATGGCGAAACCGGCGGTAGAGGCACTTAAATCCGGCAGACTTAAATTCGTTCCGGAGAGCTTCGGAAAGACCTATCTGCACTGGCTTGAGGGCATCCGTGACTGGTGTATTTCCCGTCAGCTCTGGTGGGGACACCGGATTCCGGCTTATTATTGTGATGACTGCGGCGAGATGACCGTTGCCAAGTGTGCACCGGCGGTATGCCCGAAATGCGGCGGCACCCACCTGCATCAGGATGAGGACACGCTGGATACCTGGTTCTCCTCCGCCCTGTGGCCGTTCTCCACGCTCGGCTGGCCGAAGGATACACCGGAATATGAATATTTCTATCCGACCGACGTGCTGGTAACCGGATACGATATCATTTTCTTCTGGGTTATCCGTATGGTATTCTCTGGTCTGGAGCAGACGGGCAAAGAGCCGTTCCACACCGTCCTGATCCACGGTCTGGTACGCGACTCCCAGGGACGTAAGATGAGTAAATCCCTTGGAAATGGTATCGATCCGCTGGAGGTTATCGACAAGTACGGCGCCGATGCACTCCGTATGACCCTGATGACCGGTAACGCACCAGGCAACGATATGCGTTTCTACTGGGAGCGTGTAGAAGCAAGTCGCAACTTTGCAAACAAGGTGTGGAATGCATCCCGTTTCATCATGATGAACATTGAGAAAGCGCCGGTAACGGATGTAAAACTTTCTGACCTGCAGATGGCTGACCGCTGGATCCTCTCCAAGGTCAACACGCTGGCAAAAGATGTCACCGAGAACATGGATAAGTACGAGCTGGGAATCGCCCTCCAGAAGGTTTATGATTTCATCTGGGAGGAATTCTGTGACTGGTACATTGAGATGGTAAAACCGAGACTCTGGTCCGAGGAGGATACCACCAAGGCAGCTGCACTCTGGACCCTGAAAACGGTTCTGATCCAGTCCTTGAAACTGCTGCATCCATATATGCCGTTTATTACCGAGGAAATCTTCTGCAACCTGCAGGATGAGGAACCGTCCATCATGATTTCTTCCTGGCCGGTCTACAAGGATGAGTGGAACTTTGCAGAGGAAGAGAAGGCAGTTGAGACGATCAAGGATGCAGTCCGCGCGATCCGCGGTGTCCGCACATCCATGAACGTACCGCCGAGCAAGAAGGCAAAAGTATACGTTGTATCTGAAGATCCGGAAGTTCTGTCCATCTTCGAGCACAGCCGCGTCTTCTTTGCAACTCTTGGCTATGCGAGCGATGTTATTCTTCAGAAGGACAAGAGCGGAATCGCAGACGATGCTGTATCGGCTGTGACTGCAAAGGCAACCATCTATATGCCGTTTGCAGAGTTAGTTGATCTGGACAAAGAGATCGAACGCCTCAGCAAGGAAGAAGAGAAGCTGAAAAAAGAGCTTGCCCGTTCCGAGGGTATGTTAAGCAATGAAAAGTTCGTCAGCCGCGCACCGGAGGCAAAGATTGCCGAAGAGCGCGAGAAGCTGGAGAAATACCGCCAGATGATGGCACAGGTACAGGAGCGCCTGGCACAGCTGCGGAAATAGTTGAATATGAAGTAAAAGGCAGGATCGAGAGATCCGCCTGATGCGTGAAATAAGCCGATGTGTATGGGGAAAACTAAAGAAAGAACCGAAATTATTCTGTTTTTTATCTCAGTCGAGAAGACTCCCACCTCTTCAGGTGGTGAGTAATAGCAAATTTGTCTCAGTGGGAGTCCATTCTCCGACTGAGATAAACGCTCCGCGAGGATGCGCAGTGATTCTGTAAAGAATATGTCAGCTTCGCTGACCAGAATCACGCGCCAAGTCTCACGGACGTTCGACTTGAATTATATGGGCGAATGCCTTTGAAGAGAGAAAGGAGATTATTTTTTTATCTTCGAACGAGGATAATTGGATGATACGAGATATTATGGAGATAAGAACAGCGACAATAGCAGATCTGGCTCAGATTGCAGCCGTGGAAGCAGAATGCTTTCCGGCAGCGGAAGCCGCAACGAAAGAGGAGTTTGAGGAGAGAATTAAGTATTATGGAAATCATTTCTGGCTCATGTTTGAAGGCGAAAAGCTGATTGCGTTTGTGGACGGCTTCGTCACAGACAAGCCGGATCTGACGGATGAGATGTACGAACGGGCAGAAATGCACGATGAAAACGGCGCATGGCAGATGATTTTTGGTGTCAATACGATCCCGGCATACCGGAAACATGGCTATGCGGGACAGTTGCTCCAGTGCGCCATCGAGGATGCCAGAAAACAGGGGAGGAAGGGACTTGTGTTGACGTGCAAGGAAAAATTGATAGCCTATTATGTCAAGTTTGGATTTGTGAATGAGGGGATCTCGGAATCGGTGCATGGAAACGTGATCTGGTATCAGATGCGGTATAAGTTTTAAATTTAAGAAGAAATACGTGATTGCCCGCAAATACTAATAATACTTATTATAGGAATCGAAATGGCGTTTTTAATAGAAGTGTGATAAGATACAAGTATCAGAATTAAAAATGAGACGCCATTTCGATTTTTTGTAATTGTTTGCAACAAGCATTACAAATTCTTTTCCATCTTTCTGCGTGTATCTTTTGCGTGTGTTTTATATGCATAACGGGCATCGGAAGCAGGCTGCACGGGATTGGGTGAAAAAGGGTCAAAAGGGGCGTCCGCAAACAGGAGGGGTTAGAGAAAACATGAAATCATTGCAGGCGCGTTATCTGGATCGACTGGCAGAGCTTTACCCGACGATTGCAGCGGCATCGACGGAGATCATCAATCTGGAATCGATCTTAAATCTGCCGAAAGGAACGGAACATTTCCTGACCGATATCCATGGGGAATACGAGGCATTTTCTCATGTATTGAAAAATGGTTCCGGTTCCGTCAAGCGAAAGATTGACGATGTATTTGGAAATACCCTGAGCCGTCAGGATAAGCAGTCACTGGCAACCCTTATTTACTATCCGGCGGAGAAGATGAGCCGGATTCTGCAGACGGAGAAGAATCCGGATGACTGGTACAAGATCACACTCTATCGTCTGATTGCGGTCTGCCGCCGGGCAGCGAGCAAGTACACGCGTTCGAAGATCCGCAAGGCGCTTCCGAAGGAATTTGCCTATGTGCTGGAAGAACTTCTGACTGAGCGCGGTGATCTGCAGGACAAGGAATCCTACTACGATGCCATCGTCCAGACGATTGTCCGTGTGGGACGAGCGAAAGCCTTTATTATAGCGCTAAGCGAGCTGATTCAGCGCCTGACGGTCGATCATCTTCATATCGTAGGCGATATCTATGACAGGGGTCCGGGACCGCATATCATCATGGACAAGATGATGACCTATCACTCGATTGATGTCCAGTGGGGCAATCACGATGTGCTCTGGATGGGCGCGGCAGCGGGACAGATGGGCTGTATTGCAAACGCAATCCGTATCTGCGCGAGATATGGAAACCTGGATATTTTGGAGGATGGTTACGGCATCAACCTTCTTCCATTGGCAACCTTTGCGATCAATACATATGGGGATGACCCGTGCACCTGCTTCCAGTTAAAGGGCAGTGACTCTTACAGTGCGTCTGAGCGCGAGATGAACCAGAAGATGCACAAGGCGATCTCGATCATCCAGTTCAAGGCGGAAGGGCAGATCATCAAGCGCCATCCGGAATTTGGTCTGGAGAAACGAAATCTTCTGCATCATATTGATTTTGAACGCTGCGTTCTGGAAATGGATGGCAAAGAGTACAAGATGCTCGATATGAATTTCCCGACGGTGGATCCGAAGGATCCATATGCATTTACACCGGAAGAAGCGGATATCATGGAACGTCTGGAACGTGCGTTCATGAACTGCGAGAAGCTGCAGCAGCATATGAAGTTTCTGCTGGCGAAGGGAAGTCTCTATAAAGTATACAACAATAATCTTCTTTACCATGGCTGCGTTCCGTTAAATAAGGACGGTACCTTCAAGGAGGTAGAGATCTACGGCAAGCAATATAAGGGAAAGGCGCTGTACGATATTCTGGACAATTATGTCCGCAAGGGGTTTGTCGCGGTCGATAAGGCAGAGCGGGAAAAAGGCAGGGACATGATGTGGTATATCTGGCTGAATGAAAATTCCCCGCTGTTCGGCAAGGACAAGATGGCAACGTTTGAGCGCTATTTTCTGGCAGAAAAAGAGACACATAAAGAAGTAAAAAATCCGTATTACGATATGCTGGAAAATGAGGAAGTGCTTGACCGCATTCTCCGTGAGTTTGGCCTGGAGCCGGAGGGCGCGCACATCATCAACGGTCACGTCCCGGTCAAATCCAAAGACGGCGAGAGCCCGCTCAAATGCGGCGGTAAACTTCTCGTCATCGACGGTGGTTTCTCAAGGGCATATCAGAAAGAAACCGGTATCGCGGGGTATACGCTGATTTATAATTCCCACAACATCCGCATTGTCTCCCACCAGCCCTTCTCGGGCCGGGTGGACGCCGAGGCGGCGATCGAGAAGGAGAGTGATATCCACTCCGAGAGCCGTATGGTCAAATGGGTGCCGGAGCGCAAGTGCGTCGGGGATACCGATATCGGACGGGAACTGAAAGAGAAGATCAAAGATCTGGAAAAACTGCTGAATGCGTACTATAGCGGTGCGATCGCGGAGAAATTTACGCGGTAGCGATTTGAGAACGAAATTTTAAATAAAGATAAAATGGAAAATCGCTCAACCCAGAAGAGGGAAGAGCGATTTTTTGTGAATGCTATAGTATTTATTTCGTACCAAAAATCCGATCCCCTGCATCCCCCAGACCTGGGCAGATGTAAGCGTTTTCATTCAGGCAGCGATCGACATGACCGACATAGATCTGGACATCCGGATGTGCCTCATGCAGTCTCTTTAATCCTTCCGGAGCAGCGATGATTGCCATGAATTTGATGTTCTTTCCGCCGCGTGCTTTGATAAAGTCGATTGCCTCCACTGCGGAACCGCCGGTTGCCAGCATCGGGTCGGTGACAACGATGGTACGCAGTTCGATCGGGGTTGGCAGCTTGCAGTAGTATTCGTGCGGCTCATGGGTTGTCTCGTCGCGGTAGAGTCCGATGTGACCAACCTTTGCGGACGGAACGAGTGCCAGAATACCATTTACCATACCGAGACCGGCACGTAAAATCGGGACAACGGCAAGTTTTTTACCAGCCAGCATCGGAGTGCTGCAGGTTTCGATCGGAGTTTCTACTTCCTGATCTTCCAGCGGAAGATCGCGAAGCGCTTCATAGCCCATCAGCATCGCAATCTCATCGGTCAGGGAACGGAATTCGTTGGTTCCGGTGTTCTTGTTGCGGAGGAGCGAGATCTTGTGCTGAATCAACGGGTGATCGAGAATTGTTACATTTTTCATATTCATAACCTGCCTTTTCTTGAATTTTGATGATGAACGTTTTTTCGTAACGGTGCATAGCGCAGACCGCTTGCGAATTTTGTGCTATCTTCATGCCGTCATTTCCCAAAATCTGTATACATATGTGAAATGTATCGCCCTGATGGCATATTTTCTTTAATTATACACCGAATTGTACAGATTGAACAGTCTGTTTTATGATGTATTTTGTTAAAAAGCATCGGTAAAGTTACTGTTCCTGGGTAGGCACTTTTGGAACTGAAAGTGCCGTAAGAAAACGTGGTGGCAGCAGGAATTTGCCGTATTTAAATGCGAAGCCACGGCAAATTCCGTTACTGGGCACGTATGCGTGAACAGTAACTCGGTAAAAGAGCGGTTTGTCATGAAGTAGTGCAGAGCATTTGTAAAAGAATGCAGGTGCTTTTATATGTTTATTAGAATAAAAAATAATACCAGTATTATATATAAGCAATACTTCTGAAAACAAATCAATAAATCTAACTGGAAATGAGAATAGAATGTGGTAAAATATAAAGTAGTGAATTATTGCACAACAATGAAGGAGGAAGCTTTGCCATTATGAAGACTGTATCGATAGCAGAGGAACTGAAAAACAATTCTTATCCGGGACGCGGAATTATCATTGGACGGACGCCGGACGGAAAGAAGGCGGTTACGGCATACTTTATCATGGGAAGAAGCGAGAACAGCCGCAACCGTGTGTTTGTAGAAGAAGGTGAGGGCATCCGCACACAGGCATTTGATCCGGCGAAGCTGGAAGATCCGAGTCTGATTATCTATGCACCGGTCCGTGTGCTGGGAAATAAAACGATCGTGACCAACGGCGATCAGACTGATACGATTTATGAGGGAATGGATCGCCAGATGACCTTTGAGCAGTCCCTCAGAAGCCGCGAGTTTGAGCCGGATGCGCCGAACTACACACCTCGTATTTCCGGTATCCTGCATATCGAGGATGGCGGTTACAACTATGCGCTGTCGATTCTGAAATCCAACGACGGCAATCCGGATTCCTGCCATCGTTATACATATGCGTATGAGAAGCCGGTTGCAGGCGAGGGACATTTCATCCACACCTATATGCACGACGGCAATCCGCTTCCGAGCTTCGAGGGTGAGCCGAAAAAGATCGAGATTCCGGACAGCCTGGATGAGTTTGTAGCGACACTCTGGGAGAATCTGAACCCGGATAATAAGGTATCTCTGTTTGTGCGCTATATTGATATTGCGACCAGAGAGACACAGACGAAGATCATTAACAAAAATAAGTAGGAACAGACTGGAAAATAGTTAAAAAAGTCAAAAACCGTCTGAAAATGAAAACAGGTCAGAAACAAAATTGTTTATCTCAGTCGAGAAGACTCCCACCTCATCAGGTGGTAAGTAATAGCAAGTTTGTCTCAGTGGGAGTCCATTCTCCGACTGAGATAAACGCTCCGCGAGGATGCGCAGTGATTCTGTAAAGAATATGTCAGCTTCGCTGACCAGAATCACGCGCCAAGTCTCACGGACGTTCGACTTGAAACAGCATTTGAATCATGCGTTTAAATGGGTATACAGGAGGAATGAAGATGAACGAACTTGAGTTAAAATATGGATGCAACCCGAACCAGAAACCGTCCCGCATTTTTATGGCGGACGGCAGTGAGCTTCCGATCAAGGTACTTTGCGGCAAACCGGGATATATCAATTTCCTGGATGCGTTCAATGGCTGGCAGCTGGTAAGAGAACTGAAAGAGGCAACTGGGCTTCCGGCGGCAACTTCTTTTAAACATGTTTCGCCGGCAGGTGCAGCGGTAGGACTTCCGTTAGACGAGACGATGCGTAAGATTTACTGGGTCGATGATATGGGAGACTTATCTCCGCTTGCGTGTGCATATGCCAGAGCACGAGGTGCAGACCGCATGTCTTCCTTCGGCGATTTTATTTCTCTGTCGGATGTCTGCGATGCAGATACGGCGCGCATCATCAAGAGAGAAGTATCGGATGGCGTGATTGCTCCGGGATATACCAAGGAGGCTCTGGAGATTCTGGAATCAAAGAAAAATGGCAAGTACAATGTCATTGAAATCGATCCGGATTATGTACCAGCTCCGGTGGAGCGCAAACAGGTATTTGGCGTGACCTTTGAGCAGGGTAGAAATAATCTGGCAATCAACCGTGAGCTGCTGGAGAATATCGTGACTGAGAATAAAGAGCTGCCGGATAACGCGAAGATCGACATGATCGTATCTTTGATTACCCTGAAATATACACAGTCCAACTCTGTCTGCTACGTGAAGGATGGACAGGCGATCGGTATCGGCGCAGGTCAGCAGTCCCGTGTACATTGTACCCGTCTGGCAGGTCAGAAAGCCGACAACTGGTATCTGCGCCAATCTCCGCAGGTGTTAAATCTTCAGTTTGTGGATGGAATCAAGCGTTCAGACCGCGACAATGCGATCGATGTTTATATCGGAGAAGAATATATGGATGTGCTGGAAGAGGGCGCATGGCAGAAAATTTTCAAGGTAAAACCGCCGGTATTTACCCGTGAGGAAAAACGCGCATGGCTGGACGGCATGAAGGGTGTAACCATTGGTTCTGATGCATTCTTCCCATTTGGCGACAACATTGAGCGCGCGCACAAGAGCGGCGTTCAGTACATCGCACAGCCGGGCGGATCGGTTCGTGATGACAATGTAATCGAGGTTTGCAATAAATATGGCATTGTAATGGCATTTACGGGAATCCGTCTGTTCCATCATTAATGAAAAAGGGCGTGTGAAAAAACTCTCGTTTTTTCACACGCCCTTTTTATTTCGAAATAAAGTGGCTATGATTTCTTATATTTTGCCTCATAATCCCGCAGGCTTACAAGCGCTTCTTTCGACATCGGAATCAGCGCGATCAGGTTGAAGACGGTCATCAGACCGACACCGACATCACCGAGATCCCAGACAAAGGTGTAGGCGGTCAGTCCGCCGACAAACATCATGATCAGGGCGAGAATCTTGTACGCCGTCTGGGCGGCCCAGGTGTCTCCGAAGAGGTAGCTCACATTGGAGCGGGCGTAGAAGAGGATGCCGATGAAGGTAGTGAAACTGAACAGCCACAGGATTACGGCTATGAAAATGACGCCTAATTCCCCGAAATGCCAGCTCATTGCCGCCTGCAGCAGATCCATGCCCTCCAGACCGGAGATTTTATCAGCCGGGACCAGCAGCATGATCATGGCTGTACAGGTGCAGAGAAGCGTGTCGATGAAAACGCCCATCGCCTGCATCAGTCCGACTTTGGCAGGATGGGAGGTTTCTGCCGTCGCTGCCGCACACGGGGCGGAACCGCTTCCTGCTTCATTGGAGAAAAGTCCCCGTTTGACACCGTTCATCAATACGGCGCCGAAGCCGCCTGCGATTGCCTGGCGCAGACCGAGTGCTTCCTCAAAAACGCGGGCAAAAACGCCTGGAAGCTGGCGGAAGTTCACGATAATTAAAAACAGGGTCAGGATAATGTAAATGCCTGCCATGATCGGAACCAGCAGATCCAGAACCCTGACGGAGGCATTTTTCCGAAGAACGATGACTGCCGCAAGGAGAACTAAAAACAAGCATGAGTAGATCGGCGGGATGCCGAATGCATTCTTAAAAGAAGAGGTCACGGAATTACTGATGACCTGGCTGATACCGCACCAGCAGATCAGACCGGAGAGCGCAAACAGTACGGAGAGAAGATTTTTCTTCGAAACCGGCGTGCCCTGTTTCTGGCGTTTGCTGTTGATCCAGTCGTGAATGTAGTAAGCAGGACCGCCGCGGTAACCGCCGTAGAGCGGATCCGGCTGTTTGTGAAGCTGGGCTAAGGTCGCCTCGATGAAAGCGGTTGCCGAACCGAGCAGCGCGGTTACCCACATCCAGAACAACGCACCGGCGCCTCCGGCGGAGAGAGCGGCAACGATACCGACAAGATTTCCCATACCGACGCGGGTCGCAGTTGACACGATCAGTGCCTGGAGTGCGGAGAGAGAGCCACCTTTGTGTCCGGTTTCGGCCTTTTCCAGCAGCGCGCGCAGCATATCCGGAAGCATTCGGATCTGCAGGAACCGCGTCCGGATAGTACAGAAGATACCGGTCGGGACGAGCAGAAGAACCAGAAGCGGCAGGTTGATGGTTGTTCCGCCAGGAAGCGGCAGATGAATCCAGTCACCCCAGAGGAAATAGTAGGTTTTTTCGATTAAATTGATAATTGTATTCATGTTTTCACCCCAAAATTTTATATAGTAAAGGTGCGCCCGCAGGTGCTTGACGATTGATTGAAAGATAGTTATAATGAGTGGCAGGGAGTTTTCAGACTCTCAGTATCATAAGGAAAAGGAGAATTCATATGCAGTACGCAATTGCACATTTAGATCCGAATGAGGACAATCCTTCCATGGAAGAGAATCCATGCATTAATGTTGATTTTGAAAACGAAGAGGAATCATGTCTGGAAGCTGCAACCATGATGATGGATGAAGGCTACAAGATGGTAACTCCATTTTTCATTGAGGATGGCGGCAAAGCGGGCACATACTCCTGGGAGTATGTCAATGCCCATCTGGTTGTCCGTACCAAATAATGTTTCACGTTGTTGTTTAAAACTGTATTGTTTTAAAGTGTGTGAGACTTAAAATGCCGGAAAGAGAAGATCTTTCCGGTTTTTTATATTTACATGTTAGCTGTCCTTGCACGTTTATAATAACTATTTCTTGAATATGTAATTAAATCTACTTATTTATATTCCGTATTGTACCGCACAGTTGAGGAAAGTGCAAGGGGAAAATGAGGGATTGTTACTGGAATTTTAAATAAAGATAAATAGTAATAAGTTGAAAGTCGGGTGTAAATCTCCTATAATGGACAGAAGAATCTTCAGGCAGAAAATGGCATACAGGGAGGCAGATGGAGACGGAAAAGAAACAGACAGATGAAAAAAAGGAACTTCGAACCGGATTTACGACCGGAACCTGCGCGGCGGCGTGTACGCGGGCGGCGGTGTTGTTTCTCTGCACAGGGGAAGCACCTGCGGCGGCAGAGACAGTGACACCTTCCGGCGTCCGGGCGATTCTGCCGATTGTCCGGGCAGAGCGGGAGGAAGATAGCGCAGTATGCGGTGTACAGAAGGACTCCGGTGACGATCCGGATGTGACGAATGGGACATTGGTTTGTGCACGGGCCGTTCTGGCTTGTCATGATAGCATAACTGAAAGCGGTTACACAGACCCGGCGTATCCGGGAATTGAGGTAACCGGCGGCGAGGGCATCGGCATGGTGACGCGGGACGGTCTTTCGTGTCCAGTGGGGCATTACGCGATCAACCCGGTACCGCGGACGGCTATTTTCCGGGAGGCGGCTCTGGCACGCCGGGAGGCGGGCATGCCGGAGTTACCTTTGCGGATTGAGATTTCTATCCCTTCCGGGCGGGAGCTGGCGGAGAAAACGTTTAACCCGCATCTGGGGATCATCGGTGGTATCTCGGTGCTTGGAACAACTGGGATTGTGAACCCGATGAGTGAGGCGGCATTGGTTGAGACGATCCGGCTGGATATCCGGGTGCACGCCCAGGAGGATGTTTCGCTGCTGGCAGTGGCGCCAGGCAATTATGGAGAACGATTTTTAAAAGAAGAAACCGGGCTTTCGATGGAAAATTTCATCAAGTGCAGTAATTTTATCGGGACCAGCTTTAAAATGCTTTCACAGGAAGGAATTCACCAGGCGCTTTTGGCAGGGCATGTTGGAAAACTGGTCAAAGTGGCAGGTGGTGTGATGAATACACATTCCCGGTATGGTGACAGACGGATGGAGATTTTGTCTGCATGCGCGCGAACCGTTGGATTTCCGGAGGCAGATGCCCTGCTGCCGATGAATACGACTGAGGAAGCGGCAGATTTCCTATATGAACATGGATATCTGAAACAGGTCATGGAGCAGGTGGCGAATCAGGTCAAAGCGGTATTGGAAGAAGAGAGCGGCGTTCAGACGGAGGTAATGCTATTTTCAAGCAATTATGGACTGATGGCGCGGACAGCTGGGGCGGATGCGTATGTGCGGGAGCTGCTGGAGATGGAGAGAGGCATGGAAGTAATGATAGATAGAAGAATCATAAATTACGAAAAGTTGAGATTCGAATATTAAATAAAAAAGGAGAAATCACATATATGGTATATTTCGTCGGAGCAGGTTCGGGAGCGCCAGATTTAATCACAGTGCGGGGAGCACGCCTTTTGAATCAGGCAGACCAGATTATTTACGCAGGTTCTCTGGTCAATCCAGAGCTTTTGGATTATAAAAAAGAATCAGCCGTTGTCTATGACAGTGCGAAAATGACGCTGGAAGAAGTGGTCGAAAAGATCCAAGAAGCGGAATCGACGGGTAAGATGACGGTGCGGCTTCACACGGGCGACCCCTGCGTGTATGGTGCGATCCGGGAACAGATGGACGAGCTGGACAAGTTAAATATCTCTTATAAGGTATGCCCGGGCGTCAGCTCTTTCTGCGGCGCGGCATCTGCATTGAATCTGGAATATACCTTGCCGGGCGTTTCGCAGAGCGTGATTATCACCCGGATGGCGGGGCGGACGCCGGTGCCGGAGAGGGAGAGCATCGCGTCGTTTGCAGCGCATCATGCGACTATGGTTATATTTTTAAGCACGGGAATGCTGAAGAAGCTTTCGGAAGAGCTGATAAAGGGCGGATATGAGGCGGACACGCCGGCGGCGATCGTGTACAAAGCGACCTGGCCGGATGAAAAGCGGGTTGTCTGCACGGTTGCCACGCTTGCAGAGGCGGCAGAGCGGGAAAATATCAAAAAAACAGCTCTGATTATCGTCGGGGATGTGACTGCCCAGGCGGGATACGAGCGTTCACGTTTATATGCGCCAGAATTCACAACTGAATTCCGTCAGGGGACGGATGGTTTTGTATATGAGTAATAGAAAGGGATTGTTATAAATGGAGCAGTTGAAACTTCGGGTCAGGAACGGTATCTGCATTTGCTTTACTGCACAGGGAAAAGAGACGGCGACGCGCCTGCTGGAGAAATTAAGCCAGCAGATGGAAGAGGCGTTTGACTTTTTAGATTATACAGGATCCGAACATTCGAAACCGCTGAAACAGGTGGTCAAGGAAGCATTTCAGGAGAAGGAAGCAATTTTGTTTGTCGGGGCGGCGGGGATTGCAGTCCGTTTGATTGCGCCGTGGGTGCAGGATAAGCTGAAAGATCCGGCGGTGCTGGTGATCGATGAGCAGGGACGTTATGCGATCCCGATTTTGTCTGGACATGTGGGCGGATGCAATGAACTGGCAGAGGCAGCGGCGCAGATTCTGGGGGCAGAACCGGTAATTACGACGGCAACGGATCTGCGGCAGGCATTTGCAGTTGATGTATTTGCAGCGGAAAATGAGCTGGTGATTAGTGATCGGGAACTGGCGAAACAAATCTCCGCGGCGGAGCTGCGCGGTGAAAAAATTGGCTTTTTCAGTGATTATCCAGTAGATGGAATCGTTCCGGCAGAGATTACTCCGGGCGTATGGCAGAAGGAAAACATCTATGTGACGCTGAAACAGGGCGGATGCCCGAAAAATGCCCCAGCGTCTCTGGTGCGCCGG
>OGWZ01000789.1_pt1 | contig 33064 bp, 27 predicted proteins | sample 1576141 | NCBI WGS metagenome assembly OGWZ01 (sample SAMEA3541512, study PRJEB24748) | human gut metagenome | biome: human gut; feature: human-associated habitat; material: faeces | place: China | collected 2012
AACTCACTTTTTTCATTGGATTTTTTAAGTGACCACAGAGATCCGTTAGAACCATTTTTAGGCCCTAAGACTGGGCCTTTTTCTCATCTAAGATCTCTAGTTTAACTAAGGGCACCTTGCGGTGCCCTTAGAGTTAATTTGACCAGGAGATATTCACACTCTGTGGAGGATTTTCCTGTAATTCCTGATACAGTTGCTTCAAGAAAGCCTGTGCTCCGGGGATATCGAGCTTACTGTGCGCATAGCTTTGACGCTTAAGCTCGATACTTAAAAATTCATCATTTTTCTCTAAATTCAAATTGCGGATTCTAGATACGAGATCGGATCCCTTAATATCCTTGCGATCGAGAAGATTGAAGATCGCGACTTTAAGGCTATCTAAGGAGGTAAAGCCTAATTCAAGGTGTGAGCCCCAGATACTAGCTTTGATCGATTCCTTCTTTAATAGGAGCATAATGGTTCTTAAGATGCAATCGCCCTTCCACGGGAAGATAGCTAAGCCCTGAGGACCATTGATGATATGGTGATCCTTAAGGCCTAAAAGCTTAAAGTATTTAATACCATTAGCTAAATTAAGCTTAGCTTGCTTGTTTAAGAAGGCGGGGATTTCCTCATTAGTATAGATACGGTACATCTCCTCGCGGATAGTATCGTGGATTTGGCCACTGCTGCCATAGAGCATGAGCGGTTCGGCAACGAGATTACTGCTCTTAACGCCGATAAGCTTACGCTCTTCACTAAAGAAGACTACCTTCCAGCCCCGGCCTGCAAATAAGAAGACATCGTCGATTTCAAGGCTACGGGTTAAAGGTACAGTACCAATTTTCTTATTATCAGCCTCAATGGTGTATTCATCAGGAGTCTTAAAGGAGGCATAGAAGCCCCAATCGGAGACTAGCTTCTCACCGGCAAGACCTAATGTTAAGGTGCCGTCATTGAGCTGCACTATGAGATCAGAAGCGCCTAGATCACGCAGGAAAGCAGAATAAAGCTTAGGTGTGCATAGAGAAAAAGGTCCAGTCTTACACAGTAAATTGTAAAGCGCAAAGGCGGAGACACTGCCGTAGGAGGCGATCACCGAGAGGGTTTGCTGCAATAAGGTGGAGAAGGCTAATTCCCGCTTGTAGGGAGGCTCATACCATCTTTTAAGCAGTAAATTGATCATGGCAATTGAGAGTACAGTATTCTCTGAGAGTATCGAGCACAGTGGCATTTTCAGGCCTGTATACTCCGGGATAAAGAGACGCAGTACTGCAAGATGGTCGCGACGACCCGATCTGCCTAAACGCTGTCTTAGTGAAGAGACGGTAGAGGGCGGATCGATCTGCGCTATGGACTGTACATTGGAGATATCGATACCTAATTCTAAGGTCGCAGTACAGATAGCAGTAGTAGGTAACTTACTTTGTTGTAGGCGATATTCTAAGCTCTCACGCATGTCTTTAGAGAGCGAGCCATGATGCGGGAAGAATTCATTAGGTACATGTTTATCTTCTGATAATTGCTGTAAAACGCCCGCAATGGCCTCAGTATAGAAGCGGGAATTACAGAAGACGAGATTGGTACTACCGCGCAATAATCTAAAGATATCGCCAGAGAGAGTTTGAAATTCCTGACTTATATGTTGAGTTTCCGCCTGCATATCAGGTGGGCTGTCAGGCTGTTCGTCCTCAGAATTATGTATATGCTCTTGTATTTCATAACCGCGGATCTGCACTGAGAGGCGATCTTGACCTGAGCCTTGTAAGCTTATGACCTCGCAGTGGCGCTTACTATTAGGTCTTAGATGGCTGACTACGCCTGAGGCCTCAGCAAAGGTTGCAGAAATACCGATTCTTACGACCTGCCTGCCGATGAGATTTTCAATACGGTGTAATTGCGACTGTAATTGATAGCCACGGGCCGTACCGATAAAGGCATGGAATTCATCGATAATGATGAAATCAAGACCAAAGAGCGCCTCTTGCAACCAATTGACATGATTGATAAGCATGGACTCTAAGGACTCAGGGGTGGTGAGGATAATGCCTTCAGGATTTCTTAAAATCTGCTCTTTTTTATTAGCCGAAACGTCGCCATGCCAAGGGGTAACCTTAAGGGCCATACCCGAGGTCATTTCATCTAAACGGCGGTATTGATCGTTGATTAGGGCCTTAAGCGGACTTATATAGAGAATGCGGATGCCCTTTTTGAGCGGGGGCTTGCAGATGGCGGTAATGGCCGGTAGAAAGGCCGCCTCGGTTTTACCGGAGGCGGTAGAGGCGGAGATGATGATATCATCTTGCCCTTTTAAAATTGGTCCTACGGATGCTTTTTGGATAGGGAGCAGGTCCTTCCAGCCTTTGCGAAAGATCCATTTTTGTAAATCCCGATCTAAAAGCTCAAAAGGATTGTGTTGCTCCATAGCTTTTCCTTAAAGCTTAAATGATACTAACTCATCGTCGTCATCATCACTGTCATCATGAGCCTCAGTTTTATCTTCAGCTTTATGCTCATCTTGTTTTTCATGGATGGTAACTAAGCTTGGGCCAGAGCTTTCCTTATCGACATTGATGGTACCAACTAAGGTCTGCCATTTAATCTCAGGATTTTGCTCGACTACCGCTAATAAATCCACAAAGGCTTTAATGGTATTACGCGGGGTGCGGAAATAGGCCTCACCGATGGTTTGAGCACAGTGATTGAGGAAGGCTGTAAGCGCCTCATCAGGTAAAAGATATTTTTTAGGATCGCCTGCGGCAAAAACATTGCGGATATTGCACAGTAAGACAAAGATTTCCTCAGGAGAGAGGTTTTGTAATGGCAAGATCGGCGCATGATAATCGACTACATGGGCGATATCAGCAAAGGTATTATTAGCTAAACGGGTATGTAAGGCCTCATAGCTATAAAGACCCTTACGCTGATCCATAAGGAATTCAGGAGTACCGCCTAAGAGGAAGCCTAAGTTTTCAGCACTGCCTTGCAGACAGTCATTGAGAATACGGAGTACTTGCTCGTAATTTGCGGTACGTGATCTCTGTGAAGGGAGCTTATAGAGATTGACGACCTCATCTAAATTGACTAATAAGCCTTTAAAGCCGGCCTGAGTTACAAAACGGGCTAAAAGCTTGATGTGATCGTAGATATTTTGATCGTCAACAATAGCTCTGACGCCTAAATCACGGCGGGCATCGGCGCGGGAGGTATATTCACCGCGCAGATAACGGATTGCGGCATTACGTAGCTCTTCATTATCCTCATGATAACCACGCCAATAGGCGGCGATGACTTGCGCAAAGTCATAACCGTCGACTAATTCCGATAAGGAATTGAGACGGTTTTTAATTACTCTTTCCACATCCTCACCGCTTTCATCAGCGACGCGACGCTGTTCGGTGATGAATTTTTCAACTAAGGACACCATCGCATTGCCTTCAGGATGAGCTCGGGTGGCGAGATTACGCGTAAGCTCCTTATAGAGATTACGCGCCTGTCCTCCAGAGGCAAAAAGACGGCGATCAGGGGACATATCGGCGTTGAGAACTACGAGGCCCTTTTCAAGGGCAATATAGCGGATGAGCTGTAAGAAGAAACTCTTACCCGCACCGAAATCGCCGATAATGATACGAAAGGCACTGCCGCCGTCGATGATATTATCGAGATCCTCAATTAGAGCCTTAACCTCGTTAACACGACCAACTTGAATATGCTCAAGTCCGGTACGTGGAGTAACACCGGCGCGTAAGGATTGAATAATAGCGGTTCGTTCACGGGGTCTGATGCTAGCCATTTCGTTTGTAACTCCCTGTGTGAATAAAAATTTAGTGGATTAGATATTATAGCGCAATTTCTTTTTCACTAAAGAGTCTATTTGCGCACGCCCGTCAACAGTGCCCAACCATCCTTGCTTTGAGCAAGCTTCATATCGTCAAAATCAGCACTATAAGCGTCGATAACTTCCTGAGCTTGTTCAACCAAAATTCCAGAGAGGGCGAGTTTGCCGCCTGAGGCTGTAAGTCTAGCAATATCAGGTTCAAGCTCCGCTAAGGGGCCGGCTAAGATATTAGCGACAGTGATTTCAAAAGAACCCGGGGCGACATTTTTTGAGCCTATGTATAAGCTCAGCTTTGAGGCGACATCATTGCGTTTGGCGTTTTCCTCACTAGCTTCAATGGCCTGCTCGTCAATATCGACACCGGTGGCGCATTTAGCACCAAGTTTAAGCGCGGCGATAGCTAAAATGCCGGAACCGCAGCCATAATCTAAAACTTCTTTATCGTGAAAATCGAGGCTATCTAAAAAGCCTAAGCACAGCGAGGTAGTCGGGTGGGTACCAGTACCAAAGGCAAGACCGGGATCGAGCATGACGACAATAGCATCTTCTTCCTCGACTTTAAGCCAAGAGGGGCAAATCCATAAATGCTTACCAAACTTTAAAGGCTTGAATTGATCCATCCAGGCGCGGATCCAATTTTTATCCTCTAAACGGGTAGACATCATCGGCAGATGATCGCCTAAGATAGCTTTGAGAGTTTCTAATATAGGCTGAGGATCGGTTCCTTGTGGCAATAAACCGGTAACCTCAGTTGCCGGCCATAAACGACGCTCACCAGGTTTTGGTTCTAAAATCGGGCTATCCTCAGCATCGGTATAGCTGACGGCAATAGCACCTAATTGTTCTAAGAGATTTGCGGCGGTATCAGCGAGCTTATTGCCGGTACGCATTTTAATTTGGATCCAATCTGTATCTTGCATTATTGATGCTTCCTATTTTTATCTGATAATGAATTCTTGTGAGAGCGCAATATGGGTATCTGAGCTGTCACTGATGTCAGAAATCATGGCGTTAAGTTTTTCGGTGATGATGGCACAGTTATCGCCAATATCCAAAACATAGATATTATGATTGCGCTCAAAACGCGGTTTACGCATACAAATTTTGTCAAGTTCCGTCAACGACACAATATTCGGATCGTTAGCTTTGATGTAGCAAATACGGCCTTGTCTTATTACCGAGCGGATATTGCTTAGGCTATTGAAGGCCTTAAGCAGGGAGATGACATAGAGATCGGGACTGCTATGGCGATTGAGTTTGATTTTTTGGCTTTTATGAGTGAGGGTCTGCGGATTGCGGACAAAGCGCATTTGATAGATGCGGATAAGTAAGAGCTGAATTAAAAAGGCGCAGATAATGGCGATCACAATGGCATGATAATAACGGTGAGCAAAGGTTAAAAAGCTCAAATGCCTAAAGGAGAGATCGGGCTGATAGAGCAGGTAAAAATTCGTCAAAGCCGGGAGTTTATAATAAAGGCTGATAAAGAAAACGGTGATCGAGCTTAAGATAAAGGCAAAGAAGCTACCCTGCAGGAATAAAAGCAAAATAGTAAGCTCAATGGATACGCAAGAGCCAATATGCGAGGTCAAAGGCACAATCAGGGCAAAAAAGCAGAGAAAAGGGCGACGATTGCGATTGGCCATAAAGGCACTAGTTAAAAGTATAGTCGGTAGCACCAGCGTATTGCTGAGCGAAATACTATTGATGAGAGCGTCGGTATAGATATTGTTATATTGCAAACTGACAATGGAGTTTAGCAAGGTATTAAAGCCTAGAGCCTGCATGAGACAGTAGATAGGGACCACAATGCAGGAGAAGGGCGAATTGACTAAATTAGTGGTAAAAGCTGAAGCGACAAAGCTCCCTAAGCATTCCACAATAATAGCTAAAATCGTCAGTGAAATTATCGGTAAGGTAAAGGTTAGGATAAATTCACCGAGAGTGATTAAGGGCGTGCGCGGTTTACTTGAAGAATCGCGATCTAGATCGGGCAATAATACTAAGGTTGAGGATAGGGAGGCTATCACCCAAGCTGTAGGTTGATTGAAAAGTCCCGGTAGATTTTGCAGACAGAAAATAGAGAGCAAAAAGTAATTGGAGACTACCGCTATAAGTTGCAAAATACGCGAGCTTGTTGGAATTAACAAGGCGGCGCCTATGGCAAATAAAGCCGGAATTAACAGACGGCTGACAAAGAGAATATCAGTCTGTATGGCCACGGAAAAACGGTGATTCATGCGTAAATCAAAGGCATAAGAAATCAGCGTCAGCAATGCTAACGGTAAGAGAAGCATGAACAGTCGTGGCTGCAGTTTTTGATTGGGCATATGCTTATAAATCTGCACTATCTTAAATTTTGGGCATTAGCCTTATTGTAACAAAACCTGTCCCTAAGCATAACCTTGTTTTTTAAGACTATGGTACTTAAATCGTCATAACTTCTTTTTTGGACAAATTTTTTCATATGCATAAAACCTAATATCAGGCCTAGGTTAAATATTTGTTATCATATAAAGAGTTATGGAGAAAAAATTGTGAAAATTACCCGCCGTGAGCACGTTTCAGATAAAGATCTAGAGCCGTATATTCAGGATCCGGTGCTGCGGCAGTTATTAGCACGCCGCGGCGTAAATAATCGGGCTGATTGTGAATGCGAGCTTAAGGATCTGCTTCACTATAAAGATTTAAAAAATATTGAAAAAGCTCAAAAGCTGATTGCTGATGCCATCATCAATGATGAACATATATTGATTGCGGGCGATTATGATGTCGACGGTCTTACCGGTACGGCCCTAGGTGTCCGCGCCCTTAAACTTCTAGGAGCTAAGCATATTAGCTCCTACGTACCCTCACGCTATGAGGGAGGCTATGGCCTGAGTATTGAGGCTATTGAGCGTTATGTTAAAGAGCAAAAGATTACCTTTATCATTACAGTCGACAATGGTGTTAGCTGTAATGAGGCTATCGAATATGCTAAATCTCAGGGGCTTTTAGTAGTAGTCACCGATCATCATGAGACACAGGAAATCATGCCACCTGCCGATGTGATCGTTGATCCAAAGCAACCTGGGGATAACTTTGCCTCAAAAAATCTATGCGGCGCTGGAGTCTTGTTCTATGTACTCTGTGCGGTCAAAAATGAACTGGTCGCGCGCGGTTTTTATACAGAGTGCGTACCTAATTTAAGTGTTTTTTTAGATCTAGTGGCATTAGGTACTATCGGGGATGTCGTGCCTTTAGATAGCAATAATCGACGCCTCGTTAAGTCAGGTTTTAGACGCTTACATCAAGGTCAGTGCATTGTCGGCATCAAGGCCTTAGCCCAGATGGCGAAGATCGATTTAGCAACTATCAATGCCGTCAATATTTCCTTTGATCTCTGTCCGCGTCTCAATGCCGCTGGGCGTATTCGCCTTGAGGATAATCCGGCTGCGGACTTACTTTTAACCGATGATGAGCACAAAGCCCAGGAATTAGCGGTAAGACTTGATATGTGCAATCGCCGCCGCGGTGATTTTGAGCGTGTGGCGCTTAAAGAAGCTCGCGAGGATGCAAAAGCGCAAATCGGTTGCAGTGCCATTACCCTCTATCGTCCGTCATGGCTTCCGGGCATTACCGGACTTTTAGCTGGCCGCATTAAGGATAGCCATAATGTGCCTTGCTTTGTCTTTTCAGGTGATGGTGAGGTCATCTCAGGCTCAGCGCGTTCAGTTCCAGGTTTTGCCGTAGCGCAGATCTTACAGCAAGTAGATGTCTCGATTCCGGGCTTACTTTTGCGCTTTGGTGGTCATGCTATGGCCGCGGGGGCCTCGATAAAACGTGAGGATATCGAGCGCTTTCGTGAGGTTTTCAATGAAAAAGCGCGTGAGCATACAGGAGGCCCGCAGGAGCTTGAAGTGGTAACTGACGGACAGCTACCGACTAATTATCTAAGCTTAGATTTTGCCCGCGATTTAGAGCGCTCAGGCCCTTGGGGTAATGGTTTTCCTGAGCCTACCTTTGATGGCGAGTATATTATCGAAAAGGCTATTGCCGTGGCAGGACGTCATTTGCGGCTGTTATTGCAGTCTTGTGCCGACGGTTCGACTATGTGGGCCATTAAGATGCGGGCTAATGCTCAGGAAAAGGCTTTAGCTCCGGGTATGCGGGTGCAGGTAGTTTATTCTTTAGGGGTAAATCGCTACTTTGGAGTTGAACGCTTAGATGTGAAGATTGAGGCTATCTGCCTTATCTAAGACAAGTCTCTTAGCTCTAGAGCGCTGAGCTAGAGACTTGTAAATAAAAAGAGTCCGGTTTTACCGAACTCTTAAAATCTGAGCTTTTAGGCTTGTTTAGCTCTTAAAGCGCCATACATACCGGCACCGACGATACCGGCTAAATTGAGCATCTGCGCGGGCTTAACCTCAACATCAACGTCTAAGACCTCTGCGTATTTATCAAATTTCTTAGAAGCACCGCCACCTAAGACGATGAGATCTGGGCAGAGGAGGAAGTTTACATAGTGTAAGTACTCATTGAGGCGAACACCCCAATCCTTCCACTTTAAATCCTCTTTTTCTTTTACTAAACCAGAGCAATAGCGCTCGGCACTATCACCGTGGAATTTTAAGTGACCTAATTCGGTATTGGGGCAGAAGGTGCCATCAACGAAGATGCAAGAACCGATGCCGGTACCTAAGGTCAAAAATAAAACTGTACCGGCAACATCTTTAGCGGCGCCAAAATGTAATTCAGCAAGGCCGGCGACATCAGCGTCATTAGCAACATAGACCTTACGGCCTAAGCGGGTAGAGAAGAGATCTTCAACCGGGACATTGATCCAGGACTTATCGATATTAGCGGCAGTTTTAACCACACCGTGAATAACGCGGGATGGGAAACCACAGGCGATAGGACCATCAAAACCAATTTGCTCGACGAGTTTAGAGACAGTATCAGCGATAGCTTCAGGAGTAGCCGGTTGAGGAGTTAAAAGACGTATTCTTTCAGTTTTAAGCTCGCCGCTAACAGTATCAACTACAGCACCTTTAATACCAGTGCCACCGATATCAATTCCCAAAATATCCATGATAACCTCAAAATAAAAACTATATGGGCATATATTAGCAAAGTTTCTAGGCATGAAATCAGTAATCCTAGATAACTAAATCACATTTTTTCAAGCACATAAAGAGATGAATGCTTATCTTATTGTTGATAGAATAAGGAAGAGGTGATTTATGCAACAGCTTCCGCATCAGGTCTTCAGTAGCTCTGAGGTCCGCTATATAGAACAAATACATGCTCAAAGTCATAACGGCCATTGCTATGATTTAATGGAATATGCCGGCCGGAGTGTGTTTAAGCATATTCTGCAAAGCTTTCCGCATCCGCGAGAGGTGTGGATCTTCTGTGGCCGTGGCAATAATGGTGGCGACGGTTATGTGGTAGCTCTTTGCCTTATTGAAAAGGGGATTAAGCACCGCGTCTTTGCCTCAGGGCGTCCGCATGAGGGCACCGAGGCCTGCATTGCCTATGAATACTATCAATCCCGCGGAGGTAAGGTTGAATTTGAACTGCCAAAGGAGGGAGCTCCTGAAGTCATTGTCGATGCGCTTTTAGGCACGGGCATTAAGAGTGCTCCTAAGGCGGATGCGGCGGAGTGGATTTTATTTATCAATGATCTGCAAGGCTATAAGATCGCCATCGATATTCCCTCAGGCGTGATTGCCGATACTGGTTTTGTGCCCGGCAATTGCGTTAAGGCTGATAAAACTGTCTGTATGCTTGCCCTCAAACCCGGTTTATTGACCGCTGATGCTGTGGATTATACGGGTGAATTGTGTTTTGAAAGCTTAGGCGTCAATGCCGCCATTTTCTATGGCAAAACCCCAGTAAATCCACATTTACCCATACCCTGTCAGCGATTAGGTTATGAGGATATTGTGCAGGAGCTTCCGGTACGTGTCCCTTCAAGCAATAAGGGGGATAGCGGTAAGGTTTTATTGATTGCCGGCGCTTTTGGTATGGGCGGAGCTGCCGCCATTTGTGGTGTCGGAGCCCTCAGAGCGGGAGCTGGACTAGTTAAAATTGCTACCGATCCTGATAATGTCAGCACTATCAATGCGTTGCGCCCGGAGCTTATGACCTTAAATATGCATGATGAGGAAGCTTTAAGTCAGGCTATCAGATGGGCCGATGTCATCGCGATTGGACCTGGCCTTAGTAAGAGCCCTGAAGCGGTAGCGGTATTACATAGCCTCGATGGTGTGCGCAAGCCCATCATCGCCGATGCTGATGCTTTAAATCTAATTGCCTCAGGCGAGATCATTCAAACTGAGCGCTTGATCATTACCCCGCATCCGGCTGAAGCAGGGCGTCTTTTAGGTATGAGCGCGTCAGAGGTCAATCAAGATCGCTTTGCTGCCGCGTTAAAGCTTCATCAGCGTTTAGGCGGTGTAGTCTTACTTAAGGGGGCAGGTACTGTCATCTGTGATGGTAAGAAGTTTACTATTATCTCCGAAGGCTCGCCGGCAATGGCCGCCGGAGGTATGGGCGATCTCCTCACTGGAATGATTGCCGCCCTCTTAGCTCAGGGATTGAGTATGAATTTAGCGGCCGTATGTGCGGCTATTATTCATGGTCGCGCTGGAACTCTTAGCGCTATGCAAAATGGAATTATTGGCACATTACCTTTAGATCTGTGCCCTTATATTAGGAAACTTGTAAATGGCATCGTTGACTTTAAATCTTGAGGGGCAGGAGCAGACTGAAAAATTTGGGGCTCTCTGTGCTCAAATTTTTACCTCCCTCAGTGCAAAATTAGATCACGCCGTATGTGTGTATTTAGACGGCGATTTAGGTGCAGGTAAGACCACTTTTTCCCGCGGCTTTATTCAAAGTTGTGGCTTTGATGGGGTAGTAAGATCCCCAACCTATACCTTAGTTGAAAGCTATTCTTTTAGAGATTATAAAGTTTATCATTTTGATCTGTATAGACTTTTAGATCCTGAAGAGCTTGAATATATGGGTATTCGCGATTATTTTGCCAAAGGAGCTGTCTGTCTTATCGAATGGCCGCAAAAAGCTTGTGGTTTTATTCCTAAGGCTGACATTACCATAAGCTTTGATTATGCACAGCAAAGTCGCAGGACTGTGATAGAATCGTCCTTACTTACCGATGATGATATTAAAGCTTTAAGTGCTAATTTCCAGTAATGAATTCATTCCTCAGAAAGTTAATTTCAGCCATATTGTGTCTGAGCTTGTGGGTAGCTGTGTCTGTAGCTTATGCTACTGAAATTCAATCCATACGTTCCTATGTCAACACGGATAAAACCCGTGTGGTTATCGACGTGGATAAAAAGCCCGTCTATACCACCGCTTTAAGTGTGAAAAACTTCAATATCCGTGTTAAAAATCTTAGCAATGCTAAAAGTGCCCCAAATAAGCTCAGCTTAAACGGTAAATCCTGCCTTTTGTCTTTTAATAAGGCTTTAGATGGCGATGATGTGCGCTATCTCTTTGGGCGTGGCACGTGCGGCGATCCGGAATTTTTCCTGTTAGCTCCACAAAAGGGTACGAGTAATTATCGTATTGTTATCGACTTTCCGCATAGTGGCACCGGTAATGCCGCTATCGCTCAAAGCTCAGATACCCGTACTTTAAAAGAGCGCGAGCGCGATCTCTTTATTGCCTGCAGTAGCGCTAGTAAAGATGGCTTACGTACCATGACTAAGGCACAGGCTGATGATTATTCTAAGAAATTAGCGGTTTTGCGCGAGGAATATGCCCGACAGACCGTAGCGCAACAGCAAGCTCAGGCTAAACGTGAGGCGCAAAATCGCGACGATGAAACCGTCTCCGAGGCTAAAGCCCCGCCAACTCCAGTGCAGGCAAGTCCGATTGCGCGTCCTTTTATTATCGCCATTGATGCCGGTCACGGCGGTAAGGATCCTGGCGCTATTGGAAAGCGCGGCGTTAGGGAGAAGAATGTTACTTTGGCTATCTCTCAGGCTTTAGTTAAGTACATCAACTCTAATCCTAAATTCCGTGGTGTGCTTACCCGCAATAAGGATATCTATCTCACCTTAGATGGACGCTCGGAAATTGCGCGTAAGCGTAAGGCCGATTTACTTATTTCCATTCACGCAGACAGTGTTGCCTCAAATAGCTCTTCAGCCCGTGGTGCCTCTGTGTGGGTATTGTCAGAAAATCGCGCAAGCCGTGAAAACGGTAAGATCCTCAAAAATAAACAATCCACCAAACTCTTAGGGGGAGCTGGTGAGGTTTTAGAGCAAAGCGTAGGTAATCCTTATCTCGCCGCCACTATTGTGGATATGTCTTCAACTAATACCCGCTCTGAGGGGTATCTTTTAGGTACGGAAATCTTAAAGAAATTAGGTACGTTTACACATCTGCGCAAAAAACAGCCGATTCATGCCTCGTTAGCGGTATTAAAGGCCCCTGATATTCCTTCACTATTAGTGGAGACGGGTTATCTTTCTAATCGCTATGAGGAAATTCAATTAAATCAGCCGAATTATCAAAAGCAGATTGCTTATCATATCTATTTAGGCATTAAGTCCTATTATGAAAAGTATCCGGCTAAGAAGATTCAGACCCGTGTGGAAACGGCAGCGCGCTCACGTGCTAATACTAAGAGCGTAGTGGTTAAAGCCGGCGATTCGCTCTCTGCTATTGCCCGTCGCAATAACACCTCGGTGGCAGAAATCAAGCGTATCAATTCTTTAAAATCCAATGTGATCCACAAAGGTCAGACTCTATATCTGCCTTAGACTCTTTGATTAAATATATCCTGCTAAAGGCAGGATATAGCCATTAAGAGGTAGCATCGCGCCTTGATGCTAAATTGCCTATGACCATTAAACGTTTATCGGTACAGTTAGCCAATCAAATCGCCGCCGGAGAGGTGGTAGAGCGTCAAGCCTCGGTAGTGAAGGAATTGCTTGAAAATGCCGTCGATGCTGGAGGCTCTAAGATTGTCTTAGAGCTTAAAGGTGCCGGGCGGCAGCTCATTCGCGTGCGTGATGATGGTTGCGGTATTCCTAAAGAGGAATTAGCTTTAGCGCTTGCTCCTCATGCTACCTCTAAAATTGCCAATTTAGAGGATTTAGAGGCGATCACGACTTTAGGCTTTCGTGGTGAGGCTTTAGCCTCCATTGCCTCAGTTTCAAAGCTTACCTTAACCTCCAAAACTCAGGATGCGCCTAATGCTTTTAGCGTTTATGTCGAAGGTCCTGAGCAAGTGAGTAAAATTATTCCGGCAGCCCATCTTAAGGGTACTACTGTCGATGTCTGTGAACTCTTTTTCAATACCCCAGCCCGTAGGCGCTTTTTAAAATCCGATCGTACCGAGATGATGCGCATTCGCGATGTCTTTATCCGCTGTGCGCTCTCCCATCCGCATTTAGGTTTTGAGCTTATAAGTGAAGGCAAAAGCCTGATTAAAGTTAGCGCGGCGAGCGATGATGCTACACAGATGCGGCGTTTATCCAAACTTTTAGGGCCTGATTTTGAGCGCGATGGTATTGCCCTTTTAGGAGAAAATCCGGCCTTAGAGATTAAGGGCACCTTGCTTAAGGCTCCAGAGCCTTATGAGCAGGCTTTGGAACTTATCTATATTTTCCTCAATGGCCGCGCTATTGCCGATCGCATGTTGATGCATGCTCTGCGGGAAGGTTATTTTGAAAGCTATCAGCGTAATGTGCCGGTAAGAGCGGTTATTTATCTAAGCTGTGATCCCCATGAGGTAGATGTCAACGTGCATCCGCGCAAAGATGAGGTACGTTTTCATAATACGGTTCAAGTTCACGATATCTTAGTGCAAGCTGTGATTAACGCACTTAATCGCTATACGCAGGGGGAAGTGTCTTTCCCTAAAGAAGAGAGTGAGAATGCTTCTGAAAGCTTACCTAAGGTCTTGCCCGCTTTCCCCACCGGGGTTAGGGCTAAAGTTGATATGCAATCTGTAGCGACAACTGCGCTTAAGGCTAAGTCACAAGAGCCTACTGTTTCGGTAAGTACTAGTGCTGAGAGATCACGCTCTGAAAATCTTGTTTTCCAAAATGCCAAGATTTTACAGCCACAGATACAAGCTCAACGTTTTGAGCGCGTCGAGCCACAAAATTTGCGAGCTCACAATCTAAATGAGATCGAGATTAACACCCACGAGGGAAAATCGGGTATTATAGTCCTAGATGAAATAGTATGTGGTGTGAGCCTCGTGCGCTTAGATAAGCGCTTTTTCTTAGTTAAAACTCAAGGGCTTTTAGAAAAAGTTAGAGCTCAAAATTATGTTAAGGCAGTTGCCACCTCCACGGTGAAAAGTGCTGCTATGCTCATGCCTTTTTCAGTAAAGCTCTCGCCCTTACAGCTTAAAGCCTTAAAGGACGCTAAGGAGATTGCAGCGCGCTGTGGCTTTAGTATTGAGCTGTCTCGCTCAATGGTATCTTTGACCACAATCCCCGAATGTATTCGAGGCTGTGATTTAGCCTCCCTAGCCCCCCAGGCACTGTCTTTAATTGCTGCGGCCAATACAGAACTACAGCAAGGAAATTGTCCGCAGCAATTAGCCACTTTGATTGCCAAAGCCTCAGCCCCTTTGGTAATGAGCCTTGATACCATTCAAAATCTTATAGATAGCTTAGAGTCAGTTGAGGACTTATTGAGCTTAGCTGATGCTTGTCAGGAATTACCTGTACAAAGTATGGCCAGAGAATTTTTAGGAAGAGCATAATGTTTTCTTTAGTAATTTTAGGACCTACCGCCTCAGGCAAAACCTCCTTAGCGCTGAGGCTAAGCAAATTAGTTCGTGCTGAGATCATAAGTCTCGATTCGGCCTTAGTGTATAAGGACATGGATATCGGTACCGCTAAGCCTTCAGTGCAGGAGCTCTTTGAGGTTAAGCATCATCTTATCGATATTCGCGATCCTAAAGACAGTTATAGTGCCGCTGATTTTAGACGCGATTGCATTGCTAAAGTAGAAGAGATCTCCTCCCGCGGGGTTTTACCCATCATCTGCGGTGGCACCATGATGTACTATAAGGCCTTAGTTGAGGGTTTATCGCCCTTGCCTGCTACTGATGATAAGGTGCGTCAACGCGTACAGGCGGAAGCTTTAGCCTTAGGCTGGCCATCTATGCACGCTAAACTTCAGGATATCGATCCTAAAGCTTATGCTAGGTTAAATCCTAATGATAAGCAAAGAGTGTCCCGTGCTTTAGAGGTCTATTATCAAACCGGCCGCGCTATGAGTTCATTCTTTGAGGAGCAAAAAGGGGAGAGTTGTCCTTTTGAGCGCTTTGAATGCATTTTATTGCCGCAAAATGATGATAGAACGGCTTTACGTAAGCTTATCCGTAAGCGCTTTGAAAATATGCTGGATGAGGGCTTTATTGAAGAAGTAGCCGCACTTAAAGATCGCGGCGATCTTACTTTAGACATGCCCTCAATGCGCTCGGTAGGTTATCGTCAGATTTGGGAATATTTAGACGGTAAGCTTGATTATGAGCAGATGCAAGAGCAGGCCATTCATGCTACCTCACATTTAGCTAAGCATCAGATGACATGGCTACGCGGCGCTTTAGCTAATTCTAGCGCCAATAAATTGCGCTTAGATATTGGCGATCCGAATAATCTCAATTTAGTGCTTAAACACTGTCAAAGCTATTTACAACCCTATCTGCTTTAGGCTTAAAAACATTTTTTTGCCATGATTTATCATTGATGAAAAAAATCTTAAATCTTTTTGTTAGAATTAGGCAGTGTATCGATATCTACGATTGCAATACTGGAAAATCAAGAAAATAGGTCATGCCTTTTTTCAGCTGGTTTAAGGGTTGTTTTGACTATGACGATAGTTGAAGCCCACACAAGTTCTTAGCGTAAGTTAAGAATTGGCTTCCCATTACAATTACAACGAAAATAAATAAAGGGAAAGAATTATGGCAAAGCTCCAATCTTTACAAGATCCGTTTTTAAATGCTCTTCGCAAAGAACACATTTTAGTTTCCATTTATCTCGTAAATGGCATTAAGCTCCAAGGTCAGGTGGAGTCCTTTGATCAATTTGTGGTATTGCTGAAAAACCAAGTTAACCAAATGGTCTATAAACATGCCATTTCTACCATTGTTCCGGCTCGTGCAGTCAACCTGCCGCAGCTTGACGAAGACAAAGAAGAGAATGAGGCCTAATTTTTTAGAGGAGTATAGATAGGCTGATGCCGGATACCCCCAATCAGTTATTAGGCGCTACCGTATTAGTTCATGTGGAGCTACCCTCCGAGGAAAACCAAGAGGATTTAGAAGAGCTAAAACGCTTGGTGGAATCAGCCGGAGGTGAGGCTTGTGAAACCTTTATCTGCCGCCGCGAGGCGCCAGATCCTAGCTCCTTTATTGGCTCAGGTAAGGTGGAAGAGGTTGCCGCTTCTGTCGCCGCTTGTGAAGCTAAGACGGTCGTCTTTAACAGTAAATTAACCCCAGCCCAAGAGCGCAATTTAGAAAAGGCCTTCTCCGTGAGGGTCATGGATCGTATTGCCTTAATTTTGTTAATTTTCGCCCAAAGAGCGCGTACCTATGAAGGTAAGTTGCAGGTTGAGTTAGCACAATTGCAATATGAGCAGGCGCGCTTAGTCCGCGGCTGGACGCACTTAGAGCGCCAAAAGGGTGGTTTTGGTCTGCGTGGCGGACCGGGTGAAACTCAGATTGAGCTTGATCGCCGTGCTTTGCGTGAGCGTATCGGTATGATTAAGCGCGATTTAGAGGTAGTAGCGCGTCGGCGTGAACAAAACCGTAGCTTACGGCGCCGTAATTCCATCAATGTAGTTTCCTTTGTCGGTTATACCAATGCCGGAAAATCTACACTCTTCAATCGCCTGTGTGGTTCGGATGTTTATGCCGCCGATCAGCTCTTTGCGACCTTAGATCCCACACTGAGAACTATCAATTTAAAGAGTGTAGGTAAGACGGTTTTTGCCGATACTGTAGGCTTTATTCGCCATCTGCCCCACGATCTCGTTGCAGCCTTCCGTTCCACCTTAGAGGAAACGGCACAGGCTGATCTGCTTTTACATATTGTTGATGCAAGCGATCCGCGCCGCGATGACAATATCAAAGCTGTGGATGAGGTCTTAAATCAAGTAGGCGCTACCCACGTTAAAACGCTTATTGTATATAATAAGAGCGATTTAGTAGAGGATAGCCATTATGGGGTGGTGCGCGATGATAAGGGCGTACCGACACGCGTTTATGTCAGTGCTAAAACCGGTGCTGGCTTAGAAGATCTGCGCGATTGTGTCTCGGAGATCCTGTGTGACAATTTATGCACTTTTGAGGTAGTAATCCCACCTTCAGAAGGTAAGCTTAGAGCCTTGTTATTTGGGGCCTCGGCCGTCAAGAGCGAGTGCTATGACGACAAAGGTTGCATTCATCTGCAATTATCCTTACCGGCAGTTGAATGTGCCCGTATCGATAAGCAGACAGCAGGAGCTTTAAAGCGTAATTGTGCTGAAAGCAAGATTCCGTGGCTTCAAGAAGAATTTGATTTTGATTCTATTGAATAGAGTTGATTTCATCAGGCCGCAAGATTCAGGTTTAAGCGGCTTATAAATGCAAAAACTTACGCTTCTCAATAGAGAAGAAAATTTTAACTGAACTTATAAAGGAGAGCGGTGCTTTTTCTGAGTTTATAGCTGAGGATGACACCGAATTTCTATGAAAGATCAAAATATCGACATAATGGGGTGGAATGCTCCCGGTTCAGGTGGTTCGGGAAATAATAACGATGATAATGGTCGTCGTGACAATCCCAATCAGGATCCCTGGGGCCGTTCTAACCGAGGCCAAAGCTCTAAAGGCTTTAATGCCGATGCTGTACTTAAGACCCTTAAGGAAATGTTCTTAGGTAAGGGCAAAAAGAGCTCAGGCAATAGCTCAAATAACTTCAAAAAGGGTTCAAGCTTTGGTGTAACTTTAGCGGTAGCTGTGCTTTTAGGCTTCTATATCTTCTCGGGTTTCTATACCGTTAAGGAAGCTGAGCGCGGTGTCGTCTTACGCTTTGGTAAGATTTATGACGTTGTTGAACCAGGCTTGCGCTGGAAGTTTTCTGGTATCGATACTGTCAATGTCGTCGATATTGAGCAAGTCCGTGCCATTCAGTCCTCAGGCACTATGCTCACTGAAGATGAGAACGTAGTTTTAGTAGAAATGGACGTTCAGTATCGTATTGCCGATCCGGTACGTTATCTCTACTCTGTAGTTAATCCGGATAATACCCTCTTAGAGGCCACCGACAGTGCTTTGCGCTTTGTTGTAGGTCACACCCTCATGGATGATATTCTCACCTCAGGTCGTGAGATGGTCCGTCAGAATACTCGTGATCTTTTAACCTCTATCATCGAGCCTTATAATACCGGCTTAGCTATTGTCGACGTCAACTTCCTGCCAGCCCGTGCACCTGAGCAGGTTAAAGCCGCCTTCGATGATGCCATTGCCGCTCAGGAAGATGAGCAACGCTATAAGCGTGAGGCTGAGGCCTATGCTAACGAGGTTTTACCGCGTGCTGAAGGTCAGGTACAGCGTATTAAGCAGGAAGCTGAGGGTTATCGCTCGCAGGTAGTGCTGAAGGCCCAAGGTGAGGTAGCTCGCTTTGAAGAGGTCTTACCTGAGTATTTAGCTGCCCCTGAGATCACCCGTAAGCGTATCTATCTTGAAACTATGCAAGAGGTATTAAGCAATTCCCGCAAGGTCATTATCGATACTCCTAAGGGACAGACGCCGATGCTCTATATGCCCTTACCGCAGGAAATGATGCAAAATACTCCGTCTGCTAAAGAGGAGAAGGAACAGGTAACTGTCAATGTTAGCCCTGAGGAGAGCTCTTCCTCTACTGTAAATACTAATACTGAAGGTAGCGCTTATCCGCCTTTAAATACCTCAGGCTATCCTAATGTCAGGAGAGATAGATAATGCGTAAGTTTAATTTAAATCTACTCTTAGCCTTAGCGATTATTGTAGGCTTTATTGCTTTTAATGGCTGTTATGTCATCTCCGAAGGTAGCAAGGGTATTGTGACCCGCTTTGGTAAGGTAGTACGTGATAGCGATCAGGCTTTAAAGATTGTCGATCCGGGACTGCATTTTAAGATCCCCTTTATCGATAAAGTTAAGACCATGGATGTACGTATCCAGACTATCAGTTCAAGTGCCGATCGTTTTGTAACTTCCGAGAAAAAGGACGTTATCATCGATTCTTATGTAAAATGGCAAATTGAGGATGCTGCTACTTATTATTTAACCACTGCCGGAGGTAATAAGATGCAGGCTGAGGAATTGCTCCGTCGTCGTATCAATAACTCCTTACGTAGCCAAATCGGTCGTCTCACCATTCATGAGCTCGTTTCAGGTGCTAATAATGACAGCGTTGAAAATGAATTTGATGCCGTAATGGATGAAAATACCGCAGCTTTAGATCCTATCGCCAGCTCTAAGCGTGATCAGGTCATGCAGAACGCTCTGCGTGATATTGGCTCTTCGGCTAAGGCTTTAGGTATTAAGATTGTTGATGTACGTATGAAGCAGATTAACCTCCCGCCCGAGGTGTCTAATTCCATCTATCAGCGTATGCGCGCTGAGCGTGATGCGGTAGCTAAGTTACACCGTTCAGAAGGTCGTCGTGAGGCTGAGGCGATTAAGGCTCAGGCTGATCGTGAGGTAGTTGTTAAGATTGCTGAGGCTGAGCGTAATGCGCGTAAATTACGCGGTGAAGGTGACGCTGAGGCTACTAAGATTTATGCAGATGCGTATAATCGTTCCCCGGAGCTTTATGAGTTCATGCGTTCTATGGAGGCTTATCGCCAGTCCATGAAGTCAGGCAATGATGTTTTAGTGCTAAAGCCTGATAGCGAATTCTTTAAGTTCTTCAACGATTCCTTTGGCAAGGCCAATAGTAAATAGTTTAATTAACAGGAAGAGCTATCTCTTTAAGGTAGCTCACTTCAATATGACAAAAATCCCCGGTATATACCGGGACGAGGAAAAGACATGAATAATGTTATTGTGCTCGGCACACAGTGGGGCGATGAAGGTAAAGGTAAAGTCGCCGATCTTCTGACTTCTAAGGCCAATATAGTCGTTCGTAGCCAAGGCGGCAACAATGCCGGCCACACCTTGGTTGTAGGTGACCGTAAGGTGGTCGTAAGACTCGTCCCTTCCGGAATTTTACACCCGCAGTGCTTATGCCTGATTGGCTCTGGTGTCGTCGTCAATCCTATTGCCTTATTTGAGGAAATCTCTGAACTTGATAAGGCTGGTGTGGTTGATGCTGAAAAGCGCATCAAGGTCTCTGCTGCTAGTGCTTTATTATTACCGATTCACCCGGCTATCGATAGAGGCGCTGAGAAGCTCCGCGGTAAGAATGCTATCGGTACCACCGGTCGCGGTATTGGCCCTTGCTATGAGGATAAGGTTGCTCGTCGTGGCTTACGCGTAGGCGATCTTAAGGATCTGGAGTCCTTTAAGGTTAAGCTTCAGGCTTTACTTGATTACCGTAATTTCATGCTCACTAATTACTATCATGAGCCTGAGGTTACCTTCGAGTCAGTCATGGATGCCATTTTACCGTTACGCGAGCGCTTATTAGCTATGATCGACGATATCTCCGAGATCTTAGCTGAGGGTCGTCGTCAGCATAAGAAGATCCTCTTTGAGGGTGCTCAGGGTTCCTTCTTAGACATCGATTATGGTACCTATCCGTACGTAACCTCTTCAAACACTGTAGCAGGTGGTTGTGTCACCGGTTCTGGTGCTGGTCCTTTAGATATTGAATATGTTTTAGGTATCGCTAAGGTTTATACCACGCGTGTTGGTGGCGGTCCGTACCCGACTGAGCTCAATGATGAAACTGGCGAAGGCATCCGTGCCCGCGGTCGTGAGTTTGGTGCGGTTACCGGTCGTCCGCGTCGTACTGGCTGGTATGATGCTGTAGCTATGCGTCGTGCCGTTACCATCAATTCCATTTCTGGCTTAGCTCTCATGAAGATGGACGTTTTAGATGGTATGGATGAGCTTAAGATCTGCACTGCCTATAAGTTTGCCGATGGTACTATCTCTGAGTTACCGCCTTTAGCTGCCGCTGATTATGAAGGTGTAACCCCGATTTATGAGACTATGCCCGGCTGGAAGGAGTCTACCTTCGGTGTTACCTCTTGGGACGCTTTACCTGAGAATGCTCAGAAGTACATCAAGCGCATTGAAGAGCTCTCTGGCACTAAGGTTGCAATCCTCTCCACAGGTCCTGAGCGTAATCAGACCATTACCTTAGTTGATCCTTTTGCTGATTAGTAATTAGCAGATGGACAAAGCCCCGTTTAGCCTAAGTTAAACGGGGCTTTTTAGTAGGGGTACAGGCTTAGAAACTGCGATTTACGGCCTTAGAGGCGAGATCGCATAATACCTGTCTATAGGGGGTGTCAGGAAGGACAGCGAGGGCTTGTTGCGCCTCGGCAATGGCCTTATCGGCATAGTTTTTACACTGTGCTAAAGCATTAGTGTCAGCGATAAAGCTCAATACCGCATCTAAGTTATTCTGAGCTACGGCGTTTTTAAATTCTTCTTTACGTGCTCCTTCAAGGCTCTTATAGGCGATGATGAGCGGCAACGTGATGCGACCGTCGGCTAAATCTTCACCTACAGTCTTACCTAAATGCTCAGAATTGGAGCTGTAGTCAAGCATATCATCGACTACCTGAAAGCCGATACCGAGTTTCTTACCATAGAGCGCTAAAGCCTCGATGATTTCGGCTTTTTGTGAGGTATAAACGGCAAGGCCGGTAACAGCAACTTCAAAAAGCGCGCCAGTCTTGCAGTAGATGGTATTTTCATAATCATCAAAGCTCAGATCGAGATCGCCTACCTTTTCAAGTTGCTTAAGCTCACCTGAGACGAGAGCGGATACGGCATTATTGACAGCACCAAAGAGCTTCATACTGCCTAAAGACTGCAAGGCTAAGAAGCAACGGGTAAACATATAATCACCGGCGAGCACAGCGACGTGATTGCCGTCAGTGGCGTTAATGGTGCTCTCACCGCGTCTGACCTCAGCTTTATCGATAACATCGTCATGGATGAGAGTTGCTGTATGCAGAATTTCAATAGCCGCGGCAAATTCGATCATATGCTCAGGCTTGATATTTGCATTTAAAGCTAAAGCTGCAGTTAGGGCTAAACGAGGACGCAGACGCTTACCACCTGAACGCACGACATGCATGCACAGGGAGTTTACATGTTCCTCGATTTTATGGCCTGAAAGTGTAGTGAAGAGGTATTTTTCGACTTCATTGAGGCTTTCAGAGAGTACTTGCTTGTAATTATCCATATCCTGATCCTTAATAACTGCAACATTTTATCATTATGTCCGATAAATTTCTTGAAATATGATCTATAAGCAATTAAAATTCAGGTGTTTCTTTTAAGTGGAATTAATTCGTCGTGACGACGCATTAATGAAAAAAGCCTCATACAGATAAAATTTTAGTGTAGTTCTATTTAGGACTTGCATTTTTAGCATTTTGTCTGTAAAATGCTGGTCCACTATCGCCCTGTGTTGGGCAATCACTTTTATTTACATGGATGGCGGGAGCAGAACTCCTGCAACTACCCGGAGTTTGAGCATGTACGCAGTTATTTTTTGCGGCGGCAAGCAGCACAAGGTCTCCGAGGGCGACGTGCTTAGCGTTGAGCTCCTCGATGCCCAGGCTGACAGCGATATTACCCTTGATAAGGTTCTTTTAGTTTCCGACGGTACCAACATTAAAGTTGGTGCTCCTTATATCGACGGCGCCAAGGTTACCGCTAAGGTTTTAGGCGCTCATGGTGGCGAGAAGATCAAGATCGTCAAGTTCCGTCGTCGTAAGCACCATCAGAAGGTCACCGGCCACCGTCAGTGGTTCACTGATCTGAAGATCACCGGTATTACCGCTTAATAAGGAGAAGGAATAAATGGCACACAAGAAAGCTGGCGGTTCCGTTCGTAACGGTCGCGATTCCCAAGGTCAACGTTTAGGCGTTAAGGCTTACGCTGGTGAGACTGTCACTGCTGGCAGCATCATCGTTCGTCAGCGCGGTACTCACTTCCACGCTGGTACCAACGTAGGTTTAGGTAAGGATGACACCCTGTTCGCAAAGCAGGACGGTGTTGTAGCCTTCGTAACCCGTGGTAAGAATAACCGCAAGTTCGTTGAGATTGTTGCTTCTGAGCAGTAATTTCCGAATTTGACCCACGATTTCTAAGCCCTGCCTTGTTGCGGGGCTTTTTAGTATGTAGGCAGTGAAACTGCCGTTTGCTGACTTACGGAGAAATTTTATGAAGTTTGTCGATGAGGCCGTGATCCGTGTTGAAGCCGGTGACGGCGGTAATGGTTGCGTAAGCTTCCGTCGTGAAAAATATGTTCCGCGTGGCGGCCCTGATGGCGGTGACGGCGGCGATGGCGGTCACGTCTATCTCATTGCTGATAATAATTTAAATACCCTAGTCGATTATCGTTTCACCCGCTTCTACCAGGCCGGTCGCGGTGAAAATGGTAGCAGTGCTGATTGTACTGGTGCTCGCGGTAAAGACATCACCTTAAAGGTACCGGTAGGTACCCGTATCACCGATTTAGAAACCGGTGAGGTCATGGGCGATCTTAGAGACAATGGTCAGAAGATCTGTGTCGCTCGCGGTGGTCGTCACGGCTTTGGTAATACCCACTTTAAGAGCGCTACTAATCAGGCTCCAAGACAGCGTACCATGGGTTCCCGCGGTGAGCGTCATCAGCTGAAGCTTGAAATGCTCTTAGTGTCTGATGTTGGTTTAGTCGGTTTACCTAATGCTGGTAAATCTACCTTAGTGCGTACTGTTTCAGCAGCTAAGCCTAAGGTTGCTGATTATCCATTTACCACCATTACCCCATCCTTAGGTGTAGTTAAGACCGCTCAGGGGCGTAGCTTTGTCATCGAGGATATTCCTGGCCTCATTGAAGGTGCTTCCGCCGGTGCGGGCTTAGGCATGCGCTTTTTAAAGCACTTAGAGCGTTGCCGTGTTTTAGTCCATTTAGTTGATTGCGCACCTCTTGATGGCAGTGATCCAGTTGAAAACGCTAAAATCATCGAAAACGAGCTTAAGCAGTATGCTCACGATCTCTATGAAAAGCCGCGTTATCTCGTCTTAAATCAGATCGATAAGCTGGATGAAGCTGAGGCTTTTGAGATCTTAGAGAAGCTTTTAGGCGTCTTTGAAAAGGCCCCGCTTAAGAGCATGATGATTTCCTCTTTACAGAAGATCGGTATTAACGAGCTCATCTTCTCCTTACAGGATCTTGTCGATGAGATGCATAAGGCGGAGAGCGAGAAGCAGGATAACCCTGATGTCAACGAGCCCTTCGTCTGGACTGAGCCTGAGGTTCCTGAGTTTATTGAGGACGAGGAGCCTGAAGAAGAGGAAGATGGTCCTGAGTTTATCTACAGGAACTAAGTTATGGCTAGTCTTGAAATTATTGCCGCGGTTGCACGCAACCGCGTAATTGGTATAGATGGTCATATGCCGTGGCATTTACCGGCCGATCTTGCGCATTTTAAGGCCATTACCCTAGGTCATGACATTGTCATGGGGCGTCGCACCTTTGAATCTATCGGTAAGGTTTTACCGGGAAGACGCAATATTATGGTTTCTCAGACCTTTAAAGGTGAGATCGCAGGCTTAGTCGTAGTTCCGTCATTAGAGGCCGCCTGCGAGCTTGTAGGCGCTAAGACGCTGATGGTTATCGGTGGTGCGGGGCTCTATCGTGAGGCTTTAGAGCATGCACAGGTTTTACATCTGACCCATATTGACGCTGATTTTGATGGTGATACCTATTTCCCAGATTGGCACAAATATAATTTTGAATGTGTAGACTGTGAAAATTGCCATGACGATAAGCTTAATTTAGATTATAGCTTTAAGACCTGGCGTCGTCTCTAAATCACTTAGCTTTTTTCTTATTCCCAAAGGCGGGTTTTTGCTTGGATTTGACCGCGAAAACCGCGCCTGTCTCTACGCATACTGCAGTCAGCGTATTTCCCCATACACAACCTGTATCTAAAGCATAGATATGCGGGCGATAGCATTGTCCAGAGAGGGCTGACCAATGGCCAAAATAGAGAGCGTATTGTTCTCCGTCAAAGCGTGAAGGGTGGCCGTAATTAAACCACGGGAAGATTGCTTTACCTAAGGCCTGTTGCGGGGAGAGTGAGCGATGGGCAAAATCTAAATTAAGATCCTTATCGCAAAGACGCATGCGCGTAAAAGCATTGACGGTAAAGCGCCAACGTAAAAGATCGCTGAGATCTTCACTAAAGCGTCGAGGCTCATCGCCATACATATTGCGCAAAAATAACTGTCGTTGCTGAGGATTAGCTAAAACATTAGCTACTTCATCTGAGTGATTTTGAGCCTCATGCAGTCCCCACGCTGGGTAAATACCGGCATGACTTACGGCAAATTTCTGCTCTTTATTGATATATAAAAGCGGTAAGGAGCAGAGATATTCTACAAATTCAGGCGCTTTAGGATCTTTTAGTAAAGCTGAGAGATTATAGCTATTGCGATTTTTATTGAGGCCATACCACACGGCGATGAAATTGAGATCGTGATTGCCTAATACCGCATCAAGGCAGTGATCTACTCGCGCTAAATGCATGATGTATTTGAGCGTCTCCGGAGATTGCGGGCCGCGACCTATGAGATCCCCTGTAAGCACGAGGTGATCGTGCTGCGGATCGAATTGGAGCTTTTCTAAGAGCTTTAGAAACTCCACAAAACAGCCGTGAATATCGCCGATGCAGTAGGTGGCCATGTTTTAGCCTTTAATAAGCTTTAAAGCTTTATTTAAAAGACTGTTTTCTGAAGTCTTAGCTTTAGACACTAAATAGCCTGAGGATTTGACGCTCATAAAGTCATCACGCTCTAGGCAATAGCAAGAGAGCGAGCCTCCCCACAGACAACCGGTGTCTAAGGCTTTGACCTTGTCTTTAGTACACTTACCCTGAAGGGCTGCCCAGTGACCGAAGATGGTGACATAGGGGCTATGATCAGCGCCGCTAAGACTTAAAAGCGGCTCAAACCAAGGTTTAAGGCCTAAGATATAGCCCTCAGCTACAGTAGTGGAGCTATGACCATAATCGAGGCTGAGATCGGCATTAACAAAACGCATTCTAGTGAAGACATTGAGGGCAAAACGCAGATGATTTAGATCGCTATCAAACTCTAAATCACAATTTACCTCGTCAGTATACATATTGCGTAATAAAAGCTTACGCTTTAAGTCGTCTTTAAAGAAAGTCTCTAAAGCGCGAGCACGCTTGCAGGCTTCATTTAAATCCCACTTAGGATAGATACCGGCATGACTGAGGATAAAATGTTTATGCTTATCACTAATGACAAAGGGGCGCTCTCTGATAAAGTTTAAGATTTTCTCAGCATTAGGCGCTTGAAAAAGCTCAGTAATCATGGCTTTAGGCTTGTCTTTGAGAATACCTTCAGAGACGGAGAGGTAGAATAATTCATGATTGCCCATCACCGCCTGAGCTACACCTAAATCTACAAGCTTCATGACGATATTGATGGTCTCTAAAGGTTTAGGACCACGACCGATGAGATCGCCTGTAAAATATAGTTTATCTACAGAATGATTAAAGTTAATTTTTTCTAATAAAGCTTTAAGCTCGTCGGCACAACCGTGAACATCGCCGATAAAATATGTTGCCATGAATAAAATCCTCGCTTTAAGTTATTTTAAAGCAGTTTTTAAATAAAAAAATCGCTTTAGCCCATAAAGCGCCGGATTAGACAAAAATTTTAATAAAAAAAGATTAACTCTAGGTTAAATAAAGAGTTTTTCTTAGACAAGACTTTAAAAATCTGGATTTAGATCACGCTAAATTCGCACTTTATGCCGTAATTTGCACGAGTTAAATTTTTAGATATAGTATAAAGAGCCGTAATCTTTAGGCTTAATGTACTTACAGTATTTTGGGGTTTTTTATGCCACGCATTTCTCGCAGCTTTATAAGTGAAAGATTGATTCCCTCCTTAGCGATTGAAAGGCTGATAGGACAGGTTGTCACACTTAAAAAGTCTGGTAGCAATTATATGGGTTGCTGCCCTTTTCATCATGAAAAGACGCCGTCCTTTTGTGTGACCCCGTCAAAGCAAATGTATTATTGCTTTGGCTGTAAGGAGCATGGCAATGCTATAGATTTTTTAATGAAATATAAAAATCTAAGCTTTGTGGAGGCCGTCGAGGAAGCGGCGCAATTTGCCGGTATTGAAGTTGAATATGAAGCCGGTACCGCCCCTGAAAATTACGATAAATTCGCTCAATATTATGAACTTATGGATCGCTGTGCGCGTAAATTTACCACGCTCTTATTTTCAAAGGCGGGAGAAGAGGGCATGGATTATTTTGTCAATAAGCGCGGTTTAACTAAGGACACCATAATTAAAGCCGGTTTAGGCTATGCGCCTGAGGGCTGGCACTTTTTACAAGAGCAGGTCTGTCGCGATCATAAAGAAGAGCAGATGCTTGTCGATTTGGGCATGCTCATTCGCAATGATAATAACAATGTCTATTCTATGTATAGAAATAGGGTGATGATTCCGATTTTTGACAAAAAAGGTCGCATCATTAGCTTTGGTGGGCGTACCTTAGGTGATGACAAGCCTAAGTATATGAATACTAAGGAAACCCCTATCTATAGAAAGCGCAATGAGCTTTTTGGTCTGTATGAAGCGCTAAAGGCTAATAATAATCGTCCGGCTTTCTTTGTAGTTGTTGAAGGCTATATGGACGTAATTTCTCTGCGACAAGCAGGTCTGAGTGCCGCAGTAGCCTCCTTAGGTACGGCGACGACTGTTGAGCAGTTTAAGACCATGTTGCGCTATTCAAAGAAGATCGTGTGCTGTTATGACGGTGATGAGGCAGGTCGTAAGGCCGCTTGGCATGCTTTAAATACTGTAACGCCGATCCTCGAGAGCGATTATGATATTCGCTTTGCTTTTTTACCTAAGGAGCACGATCCTGATTCTTTAGTCAGAGAGCAGGGCTTAGGGGCCTTTACGCGCTTTTTAGATGAGGCGATGAGCTATCCTGAGTTTTTAATCTCACATTTAGGCCAAAATTACGATCTCAAAAATCCAGCTGCCATTAGTCGCTATTTAGGAGAAGTCTTATCCTATGTAAAGCTGATTCCGCAAAAAACCGTGCAGACTGTAGCGTTATCGCTTCTGTCAGCAAGCTGTGGTATTGAAGAACGTCAGCTTTACGATATGCTCAATAGCACCACGGTAAAAAAGGAATTTGTGCCGAGAGAAGAGGCTAAACCTAAGCCTAGCGAGACTATGGGAGCGCGCAATATTTTAACCACCCCCATGCGCCGCCTCATGGCTTTTATCTTGCAACAGCCCATCTTAGTGTCATCACAGTTACAAGCTTTAGAGCTGATGCATCTGTGCTCACTATGTGAGACTTTGAAGGTAAAGGGAGCCTCCGAGCTTAAATTACTTTTACAGCAAATTAAGGAATGTCCGCAGATCACCTCAGCGCAACTTGTTGAGCGTTTTCGCGGGACAGAGCGCGAGCATTATATAAATCTTCTTGTCAATGCGCCTTTAGGTTTAACTCTACCGCAGGGCGTGGAGCTTGATCAGATTGCGCGCCTTGAATATTTTGTGCGCTTGATTGTCATGGTTTTAATCGAACCCTTACAGCAACGCTCAGCACTTCTTACTCTAAATGCCGATAAACTTAAAGCAGAGGAGCTCAATGAGATGGTTATTTTAAAGCGCGAGCTCCATCAAATTGAGTCTTTAGGGGCAAGAGCTTGACGAAAAACTTATTTATTAGTGTATAATAGCTAGCGCTAACGGCCCATTAGCTCAGTTGGTTAGAGCAGACGACTCATAATCGTTTGGTCTCCTGTTCAAGTCAGGAATGGGCCACCACCCCTCCTTATGCTAAATTCCCGCGCTTTTATAAAGATATTCATAGGCTTTTTGTCGCTATTTTCGTGTGTTTACAGCAAAAAAAAGCATGGCGGGGAACCATGCTTTATAAAGGTCTATTTTTAGTTGTTTAAGGTATTACTTTAAACCTAAGGTATCGCGGATGGTGAAGAACACATCAGTCTGATCGGTTAGGCCCATAACATTGATAGCACCCGGACCATAAGCGGCGATACGTAATTGAGAACCAGTGTGGCCAGCGTCATCGATATCCTCAGAGTTACCATAGCTGATGGCCATCGGTGCACCGTCAGCGGTGATTACAGACTGAGTGAAGCCCGGAGCCTTAGCATCAGGGTAAACAATCTGTGTGGCGTGAGCGTGGTCGGCAGTGACGATAACTAAGGTATTGCCGTCCTTCTTAGCGAAGTCTAAAGCGACCTGAACAGCCTCATCTAAGTCCATGGTCTCACCGAACTGACCGCAAGGATTGTTCTTGTGAGCCTGTTTATCGATAGAAGCACCTTCAACCTGCAGGAAGAAGCCCTTATCGCTCTGGCTTAATAATTCAATGCTCTTTTGAGTCATCTGGGCTAAGGTCGGAACAGAGCCATCACGCTTATCGTTAACCTCGCACTTCACTGCCGGCTTGTCTAAGTTGCCGTGGAAGGAAGCCTGCGGGCCCTTTAAGCGGATCGGCATATTGCCATCGGCAAATAAACCTAAAACCGGAGTATCCTGATTAGCAGCCTTAACAGCTAACATTTCGTCGAGGTTCTTAACTACGACATAACCGCGAGCTTGAGCCTGCTCTAAGAGGGTCTTGCCTTTGTATTCACCAGCAGTAGCCTGCTCGTTGAAGGAGGCAGCACCACCACCCATAGTGATGTCAGCACGGGTATTTAAAATCTGCTCAGAGATAGAACCTAAACCACCCTTATCTAAGGTCTCCTCAGGGCAGAGCTTAGCGGTAGAAGACGGGGCATAGCACTTTCTGTGAGTTACGTGAGCAATCATAGCAGCCGGAGTTGCGTCCTGAATTTCAGCGGTGGAGATATCACCGGTAGCTAAACCGTTGAGCTTAGCTAATTCAAGCAGAGTCTGAACAGGCTTACCATTAACATCGACACCGATAGCCTTATTGTAGGACTTGTAACCGGTAGACCAAGCGGTAGCAGAGGCGGCGGAGTCGGTTACATAATCAGGCTTGTGGGTCTTTTTGTCTAAAGAATAGTGGGTGTACTGACCTGAGAAAGGTAAAGCATCTAAGCCTTTGAAGGAGCCACCGGCACCTAAAGCAAAGTTACGGGCAGCGGTGATTTCGCTATCACCCATACCATCACCGATAAGCAGAATAACGTTCTTAGCGTGTTGCTGTTTAGCTAATTCAATTTCAGCCTGATACATTTCGGCCATATTGCCATGAATGCGGCGGGCACCACCCTGTACGGTTAAATCACCTGCGGCAGCGCGGTTATAAACGTTAACCTCGGTCGCGGCGCAAGCATAAGTAGCGATGGACATGCCTAATACAATTGCAGACAGAGCAATCTTTTTCATAAAAAACTCCAGTGTTTTTATTTTTCCTAACTGTTTACGCGGACTAATTTAAAGGGCTTAAGTAAAAAAATAAGTCTGAGTTTGTTAAATACGTGTAAGGCCAGGTGAATAATGAGGATTTATCTGAAAAATAGAAGTTTTTTATAAGAAAAAAATAAAGCTGTCAGAGAGTCTGACAGCTTTTGGGGCAATTTTATTTTAAAGCAGAGCCGTTTTTAATCTTGTTATAGGTAGTAGGGCAGGCTTCCTTAGTCTGCGCTCTGACAGTCTTGTAGACGCCGTTATCGAGTACCTGAACTTCACCGGTGCTACTGCCTGAGAGCAGACGTACTTTTTTGCCGACCTTTAACTTACAGTTAAAGTAGGTATCGACAATGGTAGGACCATTTTCTGTGTTAACGGTCATACGTACACCTTCGGAGCGATTACCAAGATGAGAACCACCAGCTCCGGCTAAACCACCTAAAGCACCACCAACTAAGGCGCCGGAGGAGTGATCGGAAATGAGACCACCTAAGAGCGCACCGCCTAGAGCTCCAAGCATGGTATTTGAGGAGGTATTGTAAGTATTAGTATCGATATCATCTACAAGCTCTAAGGAGGTGATGGTACCTGAGTAATAGGTGGAAACATTACCAACGTGAGTGGAGGCATTAGTACAAGCGCCTAAGGTTGCAAGAGCAACACCTAAGGCGGTAATTTGTAATAAAGAATTTGCTTTCATAAAAATTTCCCTTTAAGCGATCCTTTATAATAAAGGAATAAATTTTTTCTTGATAAGGCTATTATAGTGATGACAGCACAAACTTGCATATATATAGTAAATTCTTTATCACCAAAAGGTGAAGGTATTGTTTGCTTTGATGATAAAGAAATTTATGTCGAGGGTGCTTTACCTCAGGAAGAGGTTGAAATTATCGTAGGCGAGAGCTTTGTTAAAGGCTCAAAACGCCACCCCGGCAAGCTTGTACGTATTTTAAAGAAAAATCCCCATAGAGCTCCTGACAGTCAAGTTAAATCTTTAGGAGGAGCCTGTCTTTTAGGTGCCTTCAATTATGATTATACCTTAGAGTATAAGCGTGATTTAATTCAAAAAGCATTAGCTGATATTAAGGTTGATTATAAGGTCGGTGCGATTGAGCAAAGCGATCTGCAAGGTGTGGTTAGAAATAAGAGCATTCGCTTTTTTGGTCGTGAGCAGGGACATCTTATCAATGGTTTTTATAAGCAACGCTCGCATGAGGTCGAAAAGGTCTGTGAATGCGTGCTTGAACCTAGATGGTTTACTGAATTTGCCAATGCTCTTTGTGTAAGTCTCAATGACTTAGCTGTATACGATGAATTTAAGCATGAAGGTCTTTTAAGAAGCTTATTATTGCGCGATTGCAATGATGAGCGCTTAGCTATGCTGATTGTCGCTCAGAGTTTAGATGCTAAAACTGAAGCTAAATATAAAGAGCTAGCGGTAAAATTTAATATCAAGGCTTTATTTATCTGTATCAACCCCTTTGAAGGTAATGCCATTGTCAAAGGCGAGATTAAATCCTTAGGTGAATCTCAATATATCGAGGGCTCTTTCTTTGATTATAAATTTAAGGTAGGTCCTTCCACCTTTTTACAGGTAAATCAGGGAGTAGCACAAAAGCTCTATGATGAGGCGGTAGCTTTTTGTGCACAGTCTAAAACGCGCGATTATGCTTTAGATCTCTGCTGCGGTGTGGGTACTATGACCTTAGGTTTAAGCCGTCACTTTAAGCGCGTTACCGGTATTGAGATCGTCGAGGCGTCAGTAGCTTCAGCTTTAGAAAATGCACAGGCTAATGGGGTGGTAAACGTGGATTTTATAGCCGGCGATCTTAAGCTTAAGATTAAAGAGTGCATCAATTCTCAGGTGAATGCCATCATTGCTGATCCTTCCCGCCAAGGTCTTGGCGATTTAGTCTGTGAAGCTTTAGCTAAAGTTCCACGTGGAACATATTTAAGTCTGATCTTCTGTGCACTGCCAGCATTAAAGCGCGATGTTAGCAAGCTTTTAGCTTTGGGTTTTAAACTGTATAAGGTCAAGGGCTTTGATATGTTCCCCTATACTAATCACGTTGAGACCCTAGTCTTAATGATAAAGGGGTAAATCCTGATTTATAAAGCTAGATAGCTAAGATCTAGCTTTATAAAACATTAAAAATTTTGTATAAATTTTAGAGAGTGTAAATTCCTTTTTAGAGGTACTTGGTGATCCGCTCACCAAACTCAATACTAAAACGATTTAAAGCTAAGCGCCAATTTTTAATAGGCCTTGTCCATTTTTTTGACGCAGATCCAATGGCTAAATATACTACCTTTAAAGCCGCCTCATCGTTTGGAAACATCTTATGGCGAGTAGTCGCCTTTCTTATAACGCTATTGAGAGATTCTATTGTATTAGTCGTATAAATCACTCGACGAATATCATCTGGGTAATTGAACATTGTGATGAGATGCTCCCAATGACGACGCCATTGCTCTGCAATTATTGGATATTTGTCCTTCCAATCAGCTTCAAACTGTTCTAATGCAGCTAGAGCTTGTTTCTCTGTAGGTGATTGATAAATCGTCTTTAATTGTGAGGCAACACTTTTGTAATCTTTCCAACTGACAAAGCGCATACTGTTACGAACCATATGAACAACACA
>OGWZ01000793.1_pt1 | contig 33010 bp, 25 predicted proteins | sample 1576141 | NCBI WGS metagenome assembly OGWZ01 (sample SAMEA3541512, study PRJEB24748) | human gut metagenome | biome: human gut; feature: human-associated habitat; material: faeces | place: China | collected 2012
GTGCTGCAGAGAAGAACAGGTCACACTCATATCCCTCTTCGATCTGTGTCAGCAGTGTTCCGGAGCTGTCTGCGTTAAATGTGATCTTCACTTCCGGATGATCTTCGTTGTACTCTTTTGCAAGCTCTGTCATAACCGTGTTCAGGCTTGCTGCGATGAATACCTGGATCTCTGTCTCTTTCTTGCTGCTCTTTTTGCTGTCATCTGTCTTCTTTTCTTCTGTCTTTTTATTTTCTCCGCATGCTGCCAGTGAAACTAGCATCACTCCTGCCAGGAGGACAGATGCGATCCTTTTTGCCATCTGGTTCTTCATAATACGTTTCTCCTTTTCTCTTGTCTGATAAATTTACCAGTTACTGTATCTGTAATAGGATTATTTCCTGCCACATTCCTGTACATTTCCTCTCAGGACATCCAGTCCATGAGGAAGTTTCGGAAGAATATACTCCAGTGCTTCCGTCACTGCTTTCGGGCTACCCGGAAGATTGATAATGAGTGTCTTCTTCCGCAGTCCCGACACTGCCCGGCTGAACATTGCACGGTCTGTGATCGTCATCGAATAATTACGGATTGCATCTGCAATTCCGTTTGCCATCCGGTCGCAGACAGCGATCGTGGCCTCCGGCGTCATGTCTCTTGGGGCAAATCCTGTCCCGCCTGTTGTCAGGATCAGGTCAACCTGTCTCTGATCTGCCAGACGGATCAGCTGTTTCTTTAATCCTTCTTCACCATCCGGCAGAAGAATGGTCTCTTTTATGTCAAATCTGATATGATCTTTTTCTTCACTGTCTTTTAATATCTTTTCTATTGCCGGACCGCTTAGGTCATCTCGTTCTCCGGCAAATGCTTTGTCACTCAGCGTGATCACGGCTACACTGTATGGGCGGTCTTCCTGCGGCATTACGACTTCCACACAGTCACCCACACGGATCATTCCACCTGTCAGTACTTCTGCGAAAATGCCTTCTCTTGGCATAATACAGTCTCCCATCCGCTGATAGATCGCACAGTGGCTGTGGCATTCCTTTCCAATCTGTGTGACTTTCAGCCTGACTGCATCTCCGATCCGTATTTCGGAATCAACCGGAACATTTCTTAAATCAAATCCCTCTACGATCAGATTTTCTCCAAATGCCCCAAAATCTACATCCGCTCCCTTTTCCCGGAATGCTTCAATCTTCTCCAGTGCAAGAAGACTGATCTGTCTGTGCCATTTTCCGCCATGTGCATCTTCTTCAATGCCCCAGTCCGGCACGATCTTTACCGTTTCTACCGGATACTTGGCAGTTCCTCTTCTGGGACTGATACAGATTCCTCTGATCATGCCTTTCTTCTGATTCATCCTGTCTTTTATCCTCCAATCTGTGCCATCTGATGTGCTTCCGTAATCGCTCCCGGCTCTTCAAAGCAGTGCGCTGCCGGTTTCTGTTCAATGGCTCGTTTTATCTGTTTTCTTATCTCTTCCTCTGTTCCATTCCGCAGTAAATCTTTCAATGGATAGGTATCCCCATAACACAGACACGGCTTCAGATCTCCGGTCGAAGTCAGCCGGATGCGGTTGCAGTTCTTACAGAACTTACCGTGCATCGCACTGATAAATCCGATACCACCGGTGAATCCTGGAATCTGATAATATACCGCAGGTCCATTGCCGTGTATCTTACTGTCCTTTCGGATATCTGGATATACCTTCCGTATCTCATCCAGAAGTTCCAGATTCGACACACCTGTATTCTCCTTTCCATAACCGATCGGCATGAGTTCTATAAATCTTACATCAACCGGCAGGCTTTCAGCCAGTGTGATCAATGCCTTCCATTCCGTTTTGTCACCGTCAGACTGCAACACCGTATTCACCTTTGTCCGTATCCCACTTTCTGCGGCGGCCGCTACTGCCTGCCGTACCGTTTCACAGGCGTCGGTTCCAGTAATCTCTTGATATTTTTCACGATCAAGCGTATCCAGACTGATATTGATCCCGTCCAGTCCGGCCTGCTTTAACGCTTCCAGATTGTCTTGTAACAGAACGCCATTCGTCGTCATCGTGACCTGTGTGATTCCCAAAACATTTTTTATCATTCCAATCAGATCGGCGCATCCTTTCCGCACCAGCGGTTCCCCGCCTGTGATCTTGATCTTCTGAATGCCAAGCTCTGCTGCAAGTATGCACACTTTCCGGATCTCTTCATACGTCAGGATCTCCGCCATGGACACCTGCGTGATTCCGTCCGGCATACAATATCTGCATCTTAAATTACAGCGGTCCGTAATGGAGATCCGCATATAATCAATCACTCTTCCTGCCGCATCAATCATAGCTCCGTCTCCCGGTCAGCTTCCCATATGCCGCTTTTTCCACCTGTTTTTTTCAATAAACGGATACCGGTCATGCACATGCCTTTGTCGACCGCCTTACACATATCATAAATCGTAAGCAGTGCCACCTGAACTCCGGTAAGTGCTTCCATCTCTACACCGGTCTTCCCGACCGTCTTCGTCGTACACCGTGCTTCAATCTCACAGGTTTCCTCTATATATTCAAATTCCACTGTAACCTTGCTCAGGTTCAGGATATGGCACAACGGGATCAGCTCTGATGTTCTCTTCGCCCCCATGATCCCTGCAATCCTTGCAGTTCCCAGGACATCTCCCTTTTTCATTCCACCCGTCTTTACTTTTTCAAAACATTCCTTCGACATGCGGATTCTTCCCATTGCCGTTGCCTCACGCATCGTGTCTGCTTTTTCACTGACATCGACCATCACTGCATGCCCCTGTTCATTGAAATGCGTAAATTCTCCCATGATTACTCCTTCCTTATCATATCCGGATCACCTGAACTTTTTCTCCTTCCGGATAGGTCCGTTCTCCCTCCGGGAATACCACCAGACAATTGCTGCCAATCCCATTCTTAAGCTGTCCGTTTCTCTGAATCTGCGGAAGGAACACGCCTTCCTCATCACATTTTCCTTTTACGATCCGTTTTGGCTTCCCGGTCTTTACAAATGTCTGTCTCAGCACTTTTGTCTCTTTCTTCTGTATATATACCTCTTCTGCCCTGTCCGCCAGATATCCGCCGACTAATAATTCAAATAATGCCGCCACTGCAAATGGATTACCGGAAAGCGACAGAACAGGGATGTCCTCTACTACCGAAAGCATTGTCGGCATTCCGGGTTTTACCCGTATCCCGTGAAATAGTACCCTGCCGTTCAGGCTTTCTATGACATCCGGAACGAGATCCTTATCTCCTACTGATACCCCTCCGGTTGTCAGGATCAGATCTGCTTCTTTTAATACCTCACTGATCTTGTCTGCGATCTTGTCCCTGTCATCTCCCGCGGTTTCATACTGTAGTATCTCACAGCCCATCTCTCTTAATCTCGCACACAGCCAGATTCCATTTGCATCATAGATTTTCCCGGGTTCTAATGATGTATCTGCATTCTGCAGCTCATCACCGGTTGTAATCACTGCAGCCCTAAGTCTTCTATATACAGTAATGTCCCGTACTCCCGCAGACGTAACTGCCGCCAGCAGATAAGAATCCACCAAAAGTCCGGCTTCTGCCAGCAATTCCCCGGCAGAAAAATCTTCTCCTTTCGGGCAGTAATTTTCTCCCGGTCCCACATTATTATAAATTTTGATTGTTTTCCTGTCCTGATCCGGATCTGCTATTCTTACATAATCCGTATCTTCCTGTTTTACTACACAGTCTGCTCCTTCCGGTATCATTGCTCCGGTCATGATCCGGACTGCCTGATGTGGTTCCAGTATAAGCTCTGTCTTTTGTCCCGCATACACACACCCGGCAACTTCCAAGGTAACCGGATGCTCAAGATCTGCCCCGCAGACGTCCCGGCTTCTCAGTGCAAATCCATCCATCGCTGACCTTGGAAACGGCGGCTGGGTTACTGCCGCATATACCGGCTCTGCCAGAATCTGTCCCAGACAGTCTGCTGCCGGTTTTTCTTCTTTTTTTATTCCCGGCATACAGATTTGAAATAATTCCTGTGCCTCTTCAAGTGTCACTCGGGATGGTTCCACCTTTACGCCTCCTTTCCGAATGGACAGACCGGATAATGGCACTCTTTACAACCAAGACAGAGTCCTCCGTGTCCCATCCGGATAATATCTCTCCGCTCAATCTTAATCCCTGCTGCCATTTTCGGCAGGATCAGATCGAATACGGTTGCTTTTGCATACATCACACAGCCCGGCAGTCCCACGATTGGTGTATCGTCTTCAAAGTAAGCCAGACACAACATCGCACCCGGCAGTGTCGGTGCCCCATATGTGACGATTTCCGCTCCGGAAGCCTTGATTGCACCCGGTGTCTTATCATCCGGATCTACACTCATCCCGCCCGTACAGATAATAAGATCCACTCCCGCTTCCTTCATTTCTGCAATTGCGTCCGTGATCATTTTCGTATCATCATTGCATAATACATGCTTTGTCATCTGGATTCCAAATGTCTCCAGCTTCTTTTCCACTATAGGAGTAAACTGGTCTTTGATCAGTCCTTTATAGACTTCACTTCCGGTTGTGATCACACCTGCCGTCTTTAATTTCCACGGTGTTACCTTCAATAACGGTTCCGGACCCGCCTTTTTTTCTGCTTCTTCCAGTCTCTTTTCATCTATGATCAGCGGAATCACCCGCATTCCTGCGAGCTTGTCGCCTTTTTTTACCGCTGTGTTCGTGTGTCTGGTTGCGATCATGATCTCATCCACACTGTTCACATCATATAATCGTTCGACATCCACCTGGAATAATCCGTCGACATCCGCAAGCAGTTCAATTTTGCCTTCTTTTACAACTGACGGATGCATATTTTCATTCTGCGTGATCCTGCGCAGACGTTCCGCACCTTCATCCTCATGAAGCATGCCTTCTGTCTTCTCCCAGACATACAGATGTTCTTTCCCTATGGAAAGAAGCACCGGAATATCTTCTTCTGTGACAATATGTCCCTTCCGGAATCTCGCATCTTTGATCACTCCCGGAATGATCTGCGTCATATCATGACATAACACATGTCCCACTGCATCTTCTGTTCTGATCAGTTTCATACTTTTTCCGCCTCGTTTCTTTATCGTTTCTCGTTTCAATTCTTATCAATGTATCTATCATCTTGTACCTGTCATCCAGGCACATTCCGTTTCATACTCTACTATAGATTTTCTATATGTTGCATATTCTGCTATATATACTGAAGTAAAAAAAACGCCGTTTTCCCAACATCGTCCAACGGGAACACATTTTCACAGTCCTCCACATCCACATCACTGATCACTGCCAGACATTCTTCCGGTCGTAACGGCATCGGTTTCCCGTTTTCTTTCCGGTGCAGCATAATCTTCGGCCACGGTCCGTGCTTGAATCCCTCTGTCAGAATCAGATCCACACCATCTATCTTTTTCAGGAATTCTTCCGGATCAACTGTTCTGTTGTCCATCAGCACCGCTTTCTCCGAGGAGATCAGACCGGTCACGTCTGCTCCGGCTTTGGTAAAGCGGTCACTGTCTTTTCCTTCGTGATCGATATCAAACCGGTGTCCGTCATGCTTTACGATCGCAATCTTAAGCCCATATGCTTTCAGCTTCGGAATCAGTTTTTCCAGAAATGTCGTCTTACCGGTGCCGGAATAGGCCACAAACGATACAACCGGGGTCTGCTGTGCTTTTTCTTTTATTTTCTCTGGTATTATTTTCCGATATTCTTCTGGTGTATTTATATTATAAAATTTCCCCGGTCCGTCTGTAATTCCCTGAACTGCCACATAACATACCCTCAGATTTTCCAGTACATGCTGCACTTTATAATCCCCGGTCTTTAACTGTTCTTCCAATATCTTCCATACAGATTTCCTGTACCATGCACAGAGCACATATTTTTTCCCGGTCTTGCCTACCGGGATCACTGCATCAATCCCATCCATCAGATAGTCTTCCAGTTCCTGCGCCACATTCCAGTCAACCAGCGGCATATCACAGGATATCACCCAGACCCGTTCATGGCTGCATTCTTTCAGCGCCGAGCACAGACCCATCAACGGTCCTTTGTCCTGTTCCAGATCTTCGATATGTCTTGCCTCTATCTCCGGATAATCACGCCGGTCTTTTACCGAAAGCAGCACCTCATCCGCACCACTTACATGTTCTTCGATCTGTTGTAAAAATGTCTTCTTTCCAATCAGAAGTCCTGCTTTATCCTTCCCCATCCGGGTACTTTTCCCTCCACAGAGGATTATGGCACTGATTCCGGATTTTTTCTTATCTGATTCTGTTTTCATATATTAAAAACCTGCTCTTTCCGAAAAAAGAGCAGGCGAAATATAAGAGAATCTGCCTGTGACATTTTTTACGAATGCTTTGACAGCTTCTCCTATGTGCTTTGGTAAACAAAGGTGCTGCTCTCCTTTCCAAATACGCGGGAGGCAGATACGTTTCCCTATCTACCCTGAGGAACTGACAGACCTGTCATTCCTGGCCGACATCCCATCATCACAATTTTTATGGATCTTAGGCATGAAGGCTTCGGAGAACCTTGTATTTTCAATTATTTTAACATGCATATTATAAACGGAGTTCTCCGTTCTGTAAAGAAATATCTTCTACTATATCCGTGAACGCGATCACCGGCGGCTGATCTGCCACGTGTTCTCCAATCTCTTTTTCCATCCATGCCAGATTGTACCATCTGTGGAATTTATATCCACAATTTGTGAACCAGCCGACCATACGATATCCCAAATGTTCATGGTAATGGATACTTGCATTCGTCAGGTATTCATCTTCATGCTCGGTACATGCAATACACGCATTCATATTTAACACATTCTGCCGCTTTAATATCTTCTCCAGCATGTCGTATAATTTTGTCCCGATACCCCTTCCTTTTTTATTCTGATCCACGTAGATAGACGTCTCTACATTCCATCCTCCTGCCGGTCTCTCGTGAAAAGCACTTGCATATGCATATCCACATATTTCTCCATTCACCTCCGCCACAAGATATGGATATCTCTCCAATACATGCCGGATCCGTCCTCGGAATTCTTCCACCGTCGGCACATCATATTCATATGTAATCACTGTATATTCTATATAAGGCGCATAGATTGCAAGCAGTTCTTCCGCATCCTCTTCTTTTGCAATCCGGATTGTAATCTCTTTTTTCTCATTGGTGTTCATTCTATATTCAGCTCCAGTCTGCTCTTATTATTTATTTCTCCACTATTATAAACACGTCCGTAAAAAAATGCCATCTCTCTGCAGATTTTTCCTGCAAAAGAGATGACATTTTTACATATTTTATTATCCCTGGTTCTGTGCCGCAACCAGATGTGTTGCTCCGTATTTTTCACGAAGCTTTGGTTTTTCAATCTTTCCGGTAGGATTACGCGGAACATCTGCAAAGATGATCTTACGAGGTCTCTTATATCTCGGAAGTTTCTTACAGAATTCCTGAATATCTTCTTCTGTACATTCAACTCCCGGTTTCAGTTCAATGATTGCTGCTGAAATTTCTCCCAGTCTGTGATCTGCAAGTCCAATAACCGCCACATCCAAAATAGCTTCATTGGTACGTAAGAAGTCTTCAATCTGTACCGGATAGATATTCTCACCACCACTGATGATGACATCTTTCTTACGGTCAACAAGGAAGATAAATCCGTCTTCGTCTTCCATCGCCATGTCTCCGGTATACAGCCATCCGTCATGCAGAACTTCTGCTGTTGCCTTCGGATCTCTGTAGTAACAGGTCATGACGCCTGGTCCTTTGACCGCAAGTTCTCCGGTCTCGCCCTGTTTTACCGTCTCGCCCTGTTCATCGATAATCTTAGCTTCCCATCCATATCCGGCTTTACCGATCGCACCGACTTTATCGATATTATCCACGCCAAGATGTACACATCCAGGCCCGATGGATTCGCTCAGACCATAGTTCGTGTCGTATTGGTGATGCGGGAAGTATTCTTTCCAGTGTTTGATCAGGCTTGGTGGTACCGGCTGTGCACCGATATGCATCAGTCTCCACTGGTCCAGATCATAATCTGCAATATCCAGTTCCTTATTGTCCAGTGCAAGCAGAAGATCCTGTGCCCACGGAACCAACAGCCATACAATAGTACAGTGTTCTTCCGATACTGCCTGTAAGATTGTCTTCGGACTTGTTCCTTTTAACAATACTGCTTTTCCTCCCGTCAGAAGACTTCCGAACCAGTGCATCTTGGCCCCGGTATGATATAACGGTGGAATACATAAGAATACATCATCCTTCGTCTGTCCGTGATGATTCTGCTCTGCTTTTGCTGCATGCATCAGGGATTCATGGTTATGTAAGATTGCCTTCGGGAATCCTGTTGTTCCTGATGAGAAATAAATTGCTGCCTCATCGTCATCATTGACATCAATCTTCGGAGACTGACTGGAACAGTTCGCCGTATGTGCATTATAATCCTCGGCAAATCCCGGACATCCGTCTCCTACAAAATATAACAGACGTCCTTTGCTGATCTCATCTGCAATCTCTTCTACTCGTCCGATGAACTCCGGTCCGAACACCAGAATATCAATCTCCGCAAGTTCCACGCAATATTTGATCTCATCCGCAGAATAACGGAAGTTCAGTGGTACAGCCAATGCTCCGGTCTTCAGAATTCCGAAATAAATTGGCAACCATTCCAGACAGTTCATCAGGAGAATCCCCACTTTTTCTCCTTTTTTGATTCCTCTTTCAATCAGAAGATTGGCAAATCTGTTTGCCTTTTCGTTAAATACATTCCATGTGATCTCTCTTCTATAATAAGCCGCGCGTGAAGGTTCGATCAGATCAAACTCCTTCCATGTAGTTCTTTTTGTCTCCGGCATCTCCGGATTGATCTCTACCAGCGCAACGTCGTCTCCGTACAGGCGGCAGTTTTTCTCCAATATATCTGTAATCGGCATTGGAAAATTCCCCTTTCGTGTTCATTCATAATTCTTTTTTATGAATTTTTTGCGTAACAGCTTTCGCACTTTAACGCTTTTATTCATTAAAGTCTATGATACTCAATTTTTTGTAAAATGTCAATCCATATTTGTATTATTTTCCATCCAATCTCTTTTTTCCACACTTTTGTTTGATTTTTCCATCTCTCCGTCCTATAATAGGCACCGGGTGATAGAAAAATGAATTGGATATATAATCATAAACGTGCATTACTGCATGTCAATCTTGCATTTATCGGCGGACTGACCGGTGCTTATGCCATCTTAGTCCGTGGCGGCAATTTTGGTGCCGCACAGACCATGAATCTGATTGAAATGGTCCTAAACTTTACGGAAATGAACCTGACGGATGCCTTCCTTCGTCTGGCTATTTTTATTTTATATGGCCTTGTGATCATTGCCGCATTTTTAATCGGCGAACATTTTGCCTCTGTAAAATCTTATATCGCACTGGCGGTAGAGGCCGTCTGCATATGGATCGCAGGGATCATTCCGACATCGGTCAATCCCCTGATCGCACTGTTCCCTGTATTCATCCTGAATGCATACCAGTGGCAGGCTTTTACCACTCCGGAATGTTATAACAGTTCCACGATCTTTTCAACGAATAATTACAAGCAGACACTTCTTGCATGGACCAGATATCATATGACACATGATCTGGCTCAGAAGAAACGGGCATTGCTTTTTACGAACACGCTGATTCTCTTCCATCTGGGGGTTCTGGTTGGATATTTTGCGGTAGAATACCTCGGAGCTCACGGAATATGGGTTGCGTTTGTTCCACTTGTTACCGCTGTAGGGCTGGTGATTCCGGTTGGTGAGGAGCAGGTTGTAAAGGATGTTGAAGCAACATTAAAAGAAGGAATTCACAGGACGGAGGAAGTAGTTGTTCGGAAGGTTTGATTTCGTTTGATTTTCTGCTTCATAATGGCCTGAATAAAAGTATAGCAGTGGTTACTGTGCATATGCACAGCAACCACTGCTATACTTTTATTCAGTTACGTTTTCACATGCTATGAAGATGAAATCGCGGAAGCCTTCTTACAGTGCCGCTTTATATATCTTGTACATATCTTCCTCATGAAGTACCTTCGCAGATCCTTTGCTTCCCTTGCATCCGATGCTGCATTTATGTGCCATCAGTTTCAGTTCTTCATCTGTAGGATCAATGCCAAGTTCATGGATAGAAGTTGGCATCTTGAGTTCACGGAAGAAGTCTTCTATGGCTTCGATTCCACGTAATGCCACATCGTCTGCGGTTCCTTCCGGGTCTACCCGCATGACGTTCATTGCGAATTTTTCGAACCTAGGAAGGCAGTCTTTGTATACATATCTTGCCCAGGAACCCCAGATTGCCGCAAGGCCTGCACCGTGTGCCACGTCAAACAGTCCTCCGATCTCATGTTCCAGTGCATGGGAAGCGAAATCTCCTCCGACAACCGCGCCACAGCCTGTCAGCCCGTTATGAGACAGACTTCCTGCCCACATTACTTCCGCACGTGCATCATAGTTCTTCGGATCATTGATCAGAATTCTTGCATTCTCAATTACCGTACGCATCAGACCCTCTGCAATACTGTCTGTGATCTCCATATTTCCACCATTTGTAAAATAGCGTTCCAGCGTATGCATCAGAATGTCTGTGCATCCGCATGCTGTCTGATAATCCGGCAGTGTCATGGTCAGTTCCGGATTCATAATTGCAAAGCGCGGTCTTCCATAGTCATTGCGGTATCCTCTCTTGATCCAGCCGTCTTCTTTTGTAATAACAGAAGAATTACTCATCTCACTTCCTGTCGCTGCAATAGTCAGTACAACACCAATCGGAAGACATCCTGTTGCCTGGCGCTTTTTGTCATAAAAATCCCATACGTCCCCTTCATTGGCAACTCCATATCCGATTGCTTTTGCAGAATCAATCGCACTTCCGCCGCCTACAGCAAGGATGAAATCTACTCCTTCTTTTTTCGCGAGCTCGATTCCTTCATATACCAGTGAAAGTCTTGGGTTCGGTACTGCACCACCAAGTTCTATATAGTCAATCTTTGCTTCATTCAGGGAAGCCTTTACTTTATCCAATAATCCGGTACGTTTGACGCTTCCGCTTCCGTAATGGATCATTACTTTCTTACATCCCTGTTCTTTTACCAGTTCTCCACATTTGTCTTCTGTATTTTTTCCAAATACAACTTTGGTTGGTGTGTAATAATTAAAATTATACATAAGGTCTCCTTCTTTTTGGTATAAAAAATATGCTATAGATTTCTCCATAGCATATTTTAATCTTTCTCTATGATTTTTTCAACAGACGTTTTACCGCTTTATGCTGCTCATTGATAATAATTTATTCCGTCCGAAGTGCCGTAACCGGATCGCTCTTCGATGCTTTCTTTGACGGGATCAGTCCACCAAGCAATGTCAGTACCACACTCAGTGCGATCAGCACCAGTGCCGGAATAACCGGAAGCACTGCATTTACATTGGAATTATCTGCCACCGCATGAATGATCATATTGCCAGGGAGCAGAAGCAACAGCGTCAGTCCGATTCCGATCAGTCCCGCACACAGTCCAATAATGAAGGTCTCCGCATTAAACACCTGAGATACATTCCTCTTCGATGCGCCGATCGCCCTTAAGATTCCGATCTCTTTCTTCCGCTCCAGCACACTGATATACGTAATGACTCCGATCATAATTGAAGATACGACCAGTGAAATCGCCACAAAGGCAATCAGCACATAACTGATAGTATTGATGATATCTGTCACCGATGACATCAGAGTTCCCACTACATCCGTGTAGGAAATCACCTGTTCATCCTTGCCGGCTTTCTCCATCTTCTTGTTATAACGATCCAGATAATCCACTACCTGTTCCTTACTTTCAAAATCTTTAGGATAAATGTCAATCTCGCTTGGTTTTGCGAAGTCAGCATATCCTAATTTCTGCAGATTGCTGTCATACGTTGCACTCGCCGTTCCGCTCATAGACATCATAAGTTCTGTCAGATCATCCTCCGTCATATTGAACTGAAATGCCTTTGCAAATGCATCTGTATCGATCTTCATCGCATCTGGCATGACACTCTGGAGATTCTGTCCGATCTGTGTCATGGCAGATTCCATTACTTTACCCATACCGGAAGACATCTGTCCGATGATCTGCTCCATGGCCGACGAGATCTGTGTCTCAAGTGCATTTCCAAAAGATTTCGCATACGCTCTCATTGCCTGCTTCATGTAAGCATTCATCCCGGATGAAAGCTGGCTTTCCAGACTCTTCATGTCCAGTGTCTCTGAAAGACCGTTACTCAGCCGCTGTTTTCCATCTGCCGTTCCGAGATAAGCTGCAAAGTTCTCACCCATCTTTGTCACATCTGCATATCCTTTTTCCTGTGCATAGCTTAAATATCCAGCCGCAAGTTCCTGCGCCATTGCCTGCAGATCCGCTTCCGATATCTCAATATCCACATCTTTATACAGGTCATTCACCCAGTCTGTTATGATCTGCTTTGCTTCTGCCGTCTGTAAATACTGGCGGAAATATGTTCCGTACTGGTCCGCACTGATATCTCCGATTCCCTGATCCTTTACGTATTTTTCAAACCCCTGCATGATATCTGTCAGAAGCTTCTGTACCTTTTCTTCTGTAATGGTTACTTTTCCACTCTCCTTTAGAATCTTTGAAAAATACTTTTTCATGATCTGCTTTGCACCATCTGTTTTCAGATATTCAAAGAAGTTATCTCCCAGATGCGAATAATCTGCTTCCGGATGCGTCTTCGCATATGCCTGATACCCTTCCATCAATGAAACAGCCATCTTCTGCATTCCGCCCGGTTTCACCTTGACATCCAGCCCCGACAGCATATCTCCCAGACCTGCCGACGGAAGCCCCGACAGATTCAGATCCACCTGATCCAGATTCACAAGTCCGGATAAATTCAACGTATTGCCATCCAACTTAAATGCATCCTGCAGATTCACTGCTTTCGAAAAGTCCAGTGAATTTCCGAGACTTCCTGCAAGGTCTGTATCTCCCATGCCGAATGCTTTCTGAAGTGCGTCTTCATCTACGCTGAATAACGAGTTCATATCCAGACCATTATCTCCGGAATCTTCACCGAATTTCTCTCCGGTAAATACATTGATATCCGGACTGGCTTTTTGTTGTTTTACGATCTCACTGTTTTTTGCTTCTTCTGCGACATGCGTCATAAGCGAATATGGATAACCGATTCCCATATTCAGTGCAGTTGCCTTCGAACCTTCTGCCGGCTGCACGATTCCGACAATCTTAATATCCTCTCCGTCTGCCACCAGTTTTTTCATATATTCTGCATTATCACTTTTATCTTTCCAGACTTTATACTGGCTGTCATATTCATAATAGTCTGCCTGATTCACAAGCTTAAACTTCTTGTTCAGAATATCTTTATAGGTGTATGTTCCCAGTGAAGACGGTGTCTTGATCTCTTCTTCACTTGCAAAAGCTTTGATCATATCATCCAGTTCCATCTGATCTCTGAGGCCAAGTGTATATAGAAGGAAATCACTCATCCCGCCGTCCTGACTTAATACCAGTACGCATTCATTATATTTTTTCGGCCATCTTCCCGCCTTGACATCATACTGCTTCTCGTACAGACTTGTGTTCTTTGGCATGCGGTAGAACACATTTGTACTCATCATGGATGACATCATACTGTTGGCACCGGAATCTGCTCCGATTCCAATGGATGAAAATGATTTGTCCGGGTGTACCTGTCTGACACCATCCGAATCCTCTCTGTATATCTGCGGATCCACATCATAATCATACTCCACGGCATTTGTATAGGATTTTAACGCATCATTATCCTTTTCCAGATGTTTTTTCAATGATTTAAGGTCATTGGTATTCATCTTGGAGAACATATTTGTAACCATCTCCATGACTTTTACCTGACCATCTTTGTTCTTCTTACCGGACGAGTCTTTGCTCTTATCATCCGTTCCGGTATTTCCAACCATCATGGAGGTAATGTCAAATCCCGTACTTTGGATCTGTAGTGGATATTCCGACAACGTCTCTTCCTCGATTGACTGGATATAGCCGTTCACTCCATTAGAGAGTGCCAGAATCAGCGCAATTCCTATGATACCGATAGAACCCGCAAAGGATGTCAGTAATGTCCTTGCTTTCTTCGTCTTTAGATTATTAAAGCTAAGAGCCAGAGCCGTCAAAAAAGACATGGAAGATTTTCCCATATTCTTATGTTCCGGTTCTTTTAATGTCTGCTCATCCACAATGTATTCGTCCGTATCTGAACGTATCTTCCCATCCCGCAAATTCACGATCCTGGTCGCATATTCTTCTGCCAGTTCCGGATTGTGTGTAACCATAACAACCAGCCGGTCTTTGGCTACTTCTTTCAGAAGATCCATGACCTGGATACTGGTATCACTGTCCAGTGCTCCCGTCGGTTCATCCGCCAGCAGGATATCCGGATCATTCACCAGTGCCCTTGCTATCGCCACTCTCTGCATCTGGCCGCCGGACATCTGGCTTGGTCTTTTGTGAAGTTGTTCTCCAAGTCCTACTTTTTTCAGCGCATCAATGGCACGTTTTCTTCTCTCTTCTTTTCCGATTCCAGAAATTGTAAGTGCAAGTTCTACGTTAGACAACACCGTCTGATGCGGGATCAGATTATAACTCTGAAATACGAATCCGATCGTATGATTCCGGTATGAATCCCAGTCTCTGTCCTTATATTTCTTCGTAGATATTCCGTTGATGATCAGGTCGCCGCTGTCATAACGGTCCAGTCCTCCGATAATATTCAGAAGCGTAGTCTTTCCCGATCCACTGGGACCTAGAATTGCCACGAATTCATTATCTCTTAAGTTCAGGCTCACGTCATCCAGCGCCTTCTGTACCAGATTACCGGTCCTATATTCTTTACAAATATGCTGTATCTGAAGCATGTATTCTTTTTCTCCTTCTTCCATCTGTTATTTTTTTACAGACATCTGTTATTATTATACAGAAATATTTTATAAAATCCGTATTTTTATACTTTTTTAATCTTTGCTTTTTATTTAGAAATATATCCGCTAATCACAGTCTGATTTTTATCTGTATATAGCATCGCAGATGTTAACCTTTCCACCAAATACAGTTGACTTTTATTTCCCGTCATGTTAACCTTTTGTTTATATCAGTTAACAAGTGATTTATATTACACACAAAGGAAGGTAACACCATGATTTCAGAAGTTCATACACACGAAGATCCTATATTGACACGCGAAGAGGCCATCGAGATTTTAAACACTCCGGACGACCAGTTAGATGCTCTCATCGAACGTGCCGGAATCCTCCGTAAAAAATATAAAGGAAACCACGTCAGCATTCATATTCTGACCAATGTCCGCAGTGGTAACTGCTCTCAGGACTGCGCTTACTGTGCGCAATCCTGTCGCTCTAATGCAGACATCGACACTTATAAATGGGTAGAAGACGAAAAATTATACAATGATAATGATTTTGTAAATGAACATCATCTTTCCCGCCACTGTATCGGATTAAGCGGCATGGGATTCACAGATGCAGAGATCGAACATCTTGCCGGACGTATCCGCAAGATGAAAGAAACCGGAACCCATCTCTGCTGCTCCATCGGATTCTTAACCGAAAAACAGGCAAAAATGTTAAAAGACGCCGGACTTGACCGTATCAATCATAATCTGAACAGCAGCCGTAATTATTACAGTCACATCTGCACCACACACACTTTTGACCAGCGTGTGGAAAATATACATATGCTTCAGAGACTCGGTTTCGAGATCTGCAGCGGTGGAATCATCGGTATGGGCGAAAGCAAAGAAGACGTTGTAGATATGCTTTTGGAACTGAAAGAAATTAATCCGGAAGCTCTCCCGATCAACTTCCTGCTGCCGATTCCGGGTACTCCTCTTGGCGATCAGGATATCTCGGGACTGACTTATGAATATGGCATAAAGGTGCTCTGTCTCGCAAGACTTCTGGTTCCGCAGTCAGACATCCGCTGTGCGGCAGGACGTGAAGTGTATTTCAAAGGACATGAAAAGGAATTGTTAAGTGTTGTAGATTCCATCTTTGCCTCCGGATATCTTACCGCAGGTGGTCAGGGTATTAAAGATACTATTCAGACGATAACAGATGCGGGATTCACTTATGAGATAGAGTCTGCATAAATTGTTATTCTCAGGTTAATAGATACACTTCCGGTCTCACAATAGTTACGGGGATTCTATTAATTCACTACCGCGTTAGATACACATGGAATAAAAGTTGGACAGGAATGCTTTTCCAACTTTTATTCCGGTCCGGGTAGCTAACTTAGTGAATTAATTAGAAACTACATCTGCTTCCTCACCACCATATACTCATCCCCATTCCGATAATAAGGGCACTGATAATGCTGGTCTGAAATAAGACGCATATATTCATCTTCATCCATATTGATATCGCACATATAACTTTCGTAATCTTCGTCGTATATATAATAAGTGCAGCTTTCGCAACTATTCTGAGCCATTATAATTCCCCTTTTCTTAATTTGATAATTGAGTTTTTACATTATTGCATAATTTTTTTCATTATGATCTGTTTCCCATTGATTATAGCATATTTCTTGGTACTGTACGAAAAAAAGAGCATAAACATTGCGATTACGGGTTGCCCAAGATTTGTTATCCATGCTATATTTTATGTGATATTTTTATCAAAGTAATCACACAAAGAAAAAGTACTAAAGGAAAGGGTTATTATGGATTCAATGTTTAACACTCCACAAGAAGTTGTACAGGCCAACATGAATGGCGCTGTAAAAAAAGCTACAACTTCTAAAAAGAAAGTTTTTTTCATGGGAATCATGGCTGGTGTCTGCATCGCGCTTGGCGCACAATCCAGTAATGTTGCCATGCATGATATTGCAAATGTCGGTCTTGCACGTCTGGTTGCCGGCTGCGTCTTCCCGGTCGGTCTGATGATGATCGTCTTTATCGGAGGCGAATTGTTCACCGGTGACTGTATGATGACAATGGCCTGTATTAAGAAAAAAATTAGTGTAGCTGCACTCATACGGACACTGGTTATCGTTTATATCGGTAATATGGTTGGTGCTGTTGCTCTGGCATATCTGGTATATCTGTCCGGACAATATAATTATACCAGCGGCGCTCTTGGGGCATTTACGATCAAAGTTGCTCTTGGAAAGGTCAGCTTATCTTTCCTTCCTGCTCTGATTTCCGGAATCTTATGTAACATTCTGGTATGCGCTGCAGTATTGATGGCTTCTACCGCGAAAGATATAGCAGGAAAATCACTTGCTATCTTTTTCCCGATCATGGCATTCGTTGTATCCGGCTTCGAACACTGCGTTGCAAATATGTATTATATTCCGGCCGGAATCTTTGCTTCTATGAATCCGGATTATGTTGCAAAAGCGAAAGAATTATATGGTATCACCGGCAGTCAGATTGCTGCTTTAAACTGGGGAAACTTCTTCACCATCAATCTTCTTCCTGTTACAATCGGTAACATTATCGGTGGCGGATTTATCATCGGCGGATTATTCTTCTATCTGCACGGAAAGAACTGTAAATAAAGGCTTGACGGAATCGTGGATCTTCTGACGATCATTCCCGCTTTCTTCCTTTCCGGATTTGTTATCTTTCGGATGCTGCGTGTAGCATGTCTACACTTCTTACCGTAGGCTATGGTGACATTTACCCAATTACAACTCTGGGACGTATAATGGCAATCTGCATCGCTTATCTGGGGGTTGGTGTCGTTGCTATTCCTATCGGTATTATCAGCGCCGGTTTCGTTGAACAATATCAGCGAAAAAGCAATATTTCCGATCTCAAAGATATGGATATAAAAGAAAATACATTCTACGGTTAAATGATATTATGATCATACGCACAGAAGGCCTGGATAGTTGATACGCTATCCAGACCTTCTATTCTTTTCATCATTTTCTATTCCCGAACCAATCTAGTAATCTTTCCCGGCTCTTATAAGTTTTATTTTTCCAATTCCCGGATCATTTCTACAAGCTTCTCTGCAGTTGCTTCAATTCCAAGCCTGGAACTGTTAATACACAGATCGTACTCATATGGCCTTCCCCAGTTTCTGCCGGTATAATAGTCGTAATAAGCTTTTCTGTCTTTGTCCTTTTTTCTTACCATGGCTGTTGCAGACTTTTCATCTATAGACAACTGTTCCATCTTTCTCTTCACACGCCATTCAAACGGGGCTGCAATAAACAGACTAATATGATCAATCTTTGCTTGTTCCAATATATAGTCCGCACAGCGTCCGACAAATACACAATCTCCTTTTTCTGCAAGTTCTCGTATGATCGAATTATATGCCAGATGCAAAGCATCATTCGCCGTCATTCCATTCAGTTCCTGGTTCGGCACATCATACCATACCTCATGCAGCCACGGATTACGCTTTTTCTCATCTGCTTTTTCCAGCACATCTTTTGGCATCGCTATGATCTTCTCTGCTGCCCTGTCTATTAAATCTCTGTCATATAATTCCAGTCCAAGCTTTTCTGCAACTTTTCTTCCGATTTCGTGGCCACCGCTTCCAAATTCTCTTCCGATACATATAATCATAAGCTTTTCCTCCTTTGTAAGTACCGATTCTCTCGTTTATCTTAAATATAGCTCTTTTCACTGTATTTTTAAACCAACAATCTGAAGGAAATGTCTATTATCAAAATCTTCTTTGCCCGATCTGCATATTTTCTATTTTTTTCTCACAAGCTTCACAACCGTCTCAATATGATCACAAAACGGAAAATTATCCACCGGCTGGATCTTCACAGCCTGGTATCCATGTCTGGTCAGATATTTTAAATCTCTCGCCAGTGTCTCCGGATTGCAGGACACATAGACCACTCTCTTTGGGCCAAGCTTTATCACAGAAGAAAGAAATTTCTCATCACTTCCGGCTCTCGGCGGATCCATGAATACGACGTCTGCTTTTTGGTTCTTCGAAGCCATATCTACCATGAATCTTCCCGCATCACCTGCATAGATCTCGGCATTTGTGATGCCATTTTCTTTTGCATTGATTCTTGCGTCTTTTACCGCATCTTTGTTCAGTTCTACTCCGATCACTTTCTTCGCATTCTTAGCCGCGATCAGACCAATTGTACCGGTTCCGCAGTATGCATCGATCACTGTCTCTTTTCCGGTCAGTTCCGCATAGTCCATGGCTGTATTATAGAGAACTTCTGTCTGCACCGGATTTACCTGATAGAACGATTTTGGAGAAATGCGGAATGTACATCCGCATAACTTGTCTTTGATAAATCCCGGTCCGTAGATCGGCTTTTCCTTTTCTCCCAGTACCATACTGGTCTGCTTGTTATTCACATTCAGTACTACGGTTGTGATCTCCGGATGCACTTTTCTCAAAGCCTTCACAAAGTTATTCTTTGATGGCAGGATCGGTGAGCCCAGTACCAGCACCACCATGATCTCACCAGTTTCAAATCCTCTGCGGACCAGCACATGTCTTAAAAGCCCATATCCGGTATCTTCGTTGTATGTCTTAATCTTAAAAGACGGCAGAAGTTCACGGATCGTACGGATGATCTCCTGACTCTTCTTATCTTCGATCAGACACTCTTCCACTGCGATCACACGGTGCGTTCCTTCTGCATAAATGCCGGATATGACATTGCCCTTCTTGTCACGGTCAAATACCGCATGTACTTTATTTCTGTAAAAATATGGATGTTCCATGCCAATGATCGGGCTGACTTTGCAGAATCCGCCTAACAGCTGTTCTTCCTGCTTCTGCTTTCTTTTCAGCTGTTCTTTATACGGCATCTTCTGGAACTGGCAACCGCCACATTTTTTATCAATCTTACATGCAGATTTATTCTTTGTCTGTTTTCCGTCTTTCTGTTTCTTATTTTGTATCTTACTCTTCTGCCCGGATTGCCCAGCGCATTTTCGTGCATTTCGCACGGCTGTTGCGGAAGCATTCTTCTTTGGACGGTCGGATGACGTCTTTTGCGATCTCACTGTACAGTCCCTCCTTTTTCCATTGCTTGAATGATTTCTTTACAAGACGGTCCTCTCCGGAATGGAATGTAAGGATTGCAACTTTTCCGCCCGGCTTTAATACACCCGGCAGCTTATCCAGGAAATCATACAATACTTCAAACTCATTATTCACATCAATACGAAGTGCCTGGAATACTCGCTGGCTGGATTTCCGTACTGCTTCTTTTCTTTCTTTTTCCGGGATAAATGCAAGTGTCTCTTCGATCACCTGATGAAGTCCCGTTGTTGTCTCGATCTTGCCGCCTTTGCGGATCTTCTCTGTGATTGCTTCTGCGATTTCTTCTGCATATGGCTCATCCGAATTTTCAATCAACATGCCGGTAAGCTCTTCTTTGGAAATATCCCGCAGTCTTTCTGCTGCGCTGATTCCCTTTTCCGGATTCATACGCAGATCTAAAGGTCCCTCTGCCTTGAATGTAAAACCACGGTCCGGATTGTCAATCTGCATAGATGACACACCCAGATCTGCCAGTACGAAATCAAACTTTCCGGCCTCTTCTGCCACTTTATCGATATTTGCGAAATTCTCAAGCTTTACCGTCAGGATATTCGGCCCGAATCCCTTTTCTTCCAGTCGTTTCTTTGTCTTCGCCGATTCGATCGGGTCTACATCCAGACCATAGATATGCCCTTCTCCCTGCAGTTTTTCCAGCATCTTCGACGTATGACCGCCGTATCCCAATGTTGCATCCAATCCCTGCTGTCCCGGCTGAATGTCAAAAAAGTCCAGAATCTCATTCACACAGATAGAAATATGCATCCCCGCCGGTGTTCCGCCTTTCTTGATGACTTTGGAAATGGTATCTGCATACTTTTCCGGATTCAGCTCTTTGTATTTTTCTTTATAATTTCTCGGATGTGTTCCGGAATACCGGACTCTCCGTTTATGTTTCTTCTCCTGATTTTCCTGATTCTCCATAATCTCTCTCCCATTTTGTCAGTTGTTCCGGTATATCTACATCCCGAAGTTCTGTTTCTTCTGTTTCGCAGAGCAGCACATCATCCATATGTGCTCCGATGATCTGTTTCCCGCCTTTGTCCCCGGAAAGCCTGCTAAGTTCATCAAAAAAGCATCGATCCCACAATACAGGATTTCCCATTTTGCCCTTTCGCCCGGCACATACGATTTTTCCAGGATATTTCTTACCTATATCAAGCATACGGGCAAATGTTGCGGCTGTCAATCCCGGCTGGTCACATACAATGAACATTGCACCTTTTAATTCCGGATTTTCTTCCAGTGCTTTCTGTAGTCCTAATCTCAGGGAATGTGAGATTCCAAGATCCGGTTCCCAGTTCTCCACTACCAACATACCCTGTGCTTCTGCTGCACGTTCTATCTCTTCGAATCTCGTCACCGCTACCTGTGTACATAACGGAAATGCCCGCATCTTACGAAGGGTATGTTCGAACATTCTTCCCCCGTCCAGTTCTTCTAACAGCTTATTACTGCCATATCTGCTTGACTTTCCTGCTGCCAGAAGGATCATTGCATAATCCTTATCCGCCAGACGTGCTTCTGTCGCCCGCACTACAGAACTGCCGATCTTATTCGCCTTATCCGAAATCAGGTAACACAATTTCCTGTCTTTTCTTGGATCTACATCTCCGATCTTCAGACCTTTTTTCACCTGCACACCTTCCTGCAGCATGCCTCGGATCACACCGTCCAGCTGGGAATATACAGGTTTTCCTCCTGTTACGGCAAGAAGCTGTCCCTTCTTTACAATATCTCCGATCTGTGCCTTTGGCTCCATTCGGCCATTGCCAGACGCACGGATCAGGCGCTCCAGCGCATAACCGCCCACATATCCAGGAACGCCGGTATTCGGAATCGGCTGTCCGTCATAGATGATATCCGCAAGCGTCTCACCACGCATCGTTTCTATCACAGCATGAACATCTTTTCCCGCAGTAAATCCCGGACCGAGACCGATCACATACGGTGCATCCGTCCGTCTGGTCCCCATATTTTTCTTTGCAAGGATGGCATCCACAAGTAGATCCGGGTGAAATTCCTTGCGGATCTCGGCTTTCGGATCTACGATCACGGCAATCTTATTTTCTTCCAGTACAGCCAACGCTTCCTGATAATTCCGGACAAGGATTCCTTCTATCCCTTCCACTTTTGCCCTGCCTTCATAAACGGCTCTGGACATCGCCACTTCCCTTCTTACGGTAAGCGGCACTGCAATATCCGTCATGATCACCTGAAAGCCCGCCCGATAAAGTGCTACACCCACGCCGGTAGCCAGGTCTCCGGATCCCCGGACCAATGCCTTTTTCTTATTTTTATAAATTTCTGACATATCTACCATCTTTCTTCCAGCGGAATCAGGTCCGATGTTACGTGGACTTTGCTGATCTGTCCTGAAAACTCTGTATCTTTTGTATTCTTCTCTGATATATACTTCTCTGACAGCTTCTTTCCAATATCTTCCGCAAGCTGCATTGCCGTCTGTTTCTCTTCCTCTGTATCAGCCTGATTCAGTATAACCTGATATTCCATCTCATCCGTCACACATTTGCGTCCTGCACTCCGACTTACCGCAAGTGTCATAATATCTTCTGGACGCAAAATATCTTCCCCTGTCTTTCCAAGAATTTTCTCCACTTCTCCGATACGAAAACATACATCCTTTATCTTTTTTCCAATCGCACGCATCCCATAGACATTCAGAACTATGCCCGTTTTCTCACAGATCACCGGCTCATGTTCTGCAGGAGCTTTCACTGGAAAATGCTTTGCCCCGTCCGCTTCCAGAAGCAAAAGTACAGGTTCCCGGCTTACTTCTTCCAGAAACTCCTTCTGAAATGATGCAAGCTTTCCTTTCCGTATCTCACGCCCCATCCACACAGCTTCGTAATCCGACAGCTTCTTCCGGAACATTTTCATCGATGGTTCTCCCAGAAAATATTCCGCATTTGTTTTTTGTATATGCGTCGTTGTTGAGACCGCGCATGGAATCCTTCCATCCGAATTTTCCATACATTCCCGGAGCATTGCACGGATCACCGTTGTCTTTCCGCCGCCCCCTACGACCGATACTATCTTATGAAAATCTTCTTTATAAATTCCAACAGCCTGGCATAAACTGCCAGGCTCTTTCCATTCACCATTCGTATAACTTTTTATCATATATGAATTATTTCTCAGCTTTCTTTTGTGTTCTCGGAAGTGTTAAGTTTAACACAATTGCTACGATCGTTGCAAGTACCACCGGTGATTTTCCAAAGATCGTCGTTACCCATTCCGGGAACTGTGCCAGAGACGCATTTGCCTGTGTCACACCCATTCCGACTGCAACCGCAAGTCCTACTACTGTTGTATTGCGGAAATCCATCGGCTCCGTTGTGATCAGTTTGATACCTGTCATTGTGATCGATGCAAATACCGAGATTGTCGCACCGCCGAGTACACAGTAAGGAATCGTTGTCAGTAAAGAAGAAAACTTCGGAATCAGTCCTGCTGCCAGTAAGATCACGGCGGCCATTCCCATTACCACACGGCTGACTACCTTCGTTGTAGATACAATACCTACATTCTGGCTGTATGTTGCCGTCGGAAGTCCACCGAAGAATGCACAGATAATATTACTGATACCATAGCCCACGATTCCACCTGTCAGTTCTTCGTCTGTCGGCATACGGTCCATAGAACCTGTTGTCGTTGCAGAGAAGTCTCCGATTGCCTGTACCGCATTGATTGCGAACAGGATTCCAATTGCCACACATGCAGAAGGCTCGAATTTGATACCAAAATGCATTGGCTTTGGAAGTTGGAAGAATGATGCCTGTGCAACCGATGAAAAATCTATCATTCCAAAGAATAATGCCACAATATATCCTCCAATGATTCCGATCAGAATCGATGCCAGTTTCCACACACCTTTTCCATAATGGTTCAATACCGTAACGATCACAAGGGTAATCAGTGCTACCAGCCAGTTCTGCCATGCACCGTATGATTTACTGCTTGCACCGCCTGCCATATAGTTGATTGCCGTCGGATACAGAGACAGTCCAATAGAAAATACAACCGTTCCGGTAATCAGCGGCGGGAAAAATTTACGGATTCTCTTAATATTCAGTCCGACTAACAATGCGATCACACCACCAACGATCTGTGCTCCCAGAATCGTTGCAATGTCAAAATCTGCTGCGATTGCCTGCATACTCGGAACATATGCGAAACTGATTCCCATCATCACCGGAAGCGCCGATCCGATGCGGAAACTTTTTGTCTTTATAAAAGGAAATAACTGCAATAATGTAGTCAGTGCCGACATCACCAGTGCAGCCTGTATTAAAATAACGGAATCTTCCTGCGAAAGCCCCGCCACACCCGCAACAATGATCGATGGTGTTACACATCCGACGATCATCGCAAGCACATGCTGGATTGCAAGCGGCAGTGCCTGTCCGATAGAAGGTTTCCCATAAAAATCAAATAATGCCTGATCCATCTGTTTTGCTTCTTTTGTACTCATACATATCCTCCCGTGTACATTCTGCTCTCATATTTTCAACCTTAAATATTATATATTTTTCTGCTTTTTTTGGGTAGACCTGTAGTTATTGAATGTTTTAATGAAACCTTATAAGCTGTGGTTATCAGAGCTATTACATTTCGTTATACACGCATTACATTTTATCATGATAAAGTACTAAAATTCATGATACAATGACAGATAGAGATTAAAGACAAACGGAGGAATGAACAATGGGAATTTTGTCTAATATTGAACCAAAAGAAGTATTTCAGTACTTCGAAGAATTAAGTATGGTACCAAGAAGTACCTTCCACACAAAAAAGATCAGTGATTTTTGTGTAGAATTTGCGAAAGCACACAATCTGGAATATATCCAGGATGAAATGAACAACGTTATTATCAAAAAACCTGGTACTGCCGGATATGAAGACAGTGATCCGGTCATCATCCAGGGACATCTGGACATGGTTGCTACAAAGACAACTGACAGCGATCACGATTTCGAGAATGATCCTTTAGACCTTTTTGTAGATGGTGATCTGATCGGGGCAAAGAACACCACTCTCGGCGGTGACGACGGTATCGCAGTCGCTTATGCTATGGCAATTCTTGCCAGCACAGATATCCCGCATCCACCGATCGAGGCTGTATTTACAGTTGATGAAGAGATCGGTATGGGCGGTGCACATCACCTCGATACATCCGTATTAAAAGGAAAGATCTGCCTGAACATCGACTCTGAGATTGAAGGCGTTATGACAGTCGGATGTGCCGGCGGATACATTTATGATACTTTTATCCCGATCGAATGGAGTGAAGAAAGCGGAACCAAGATGACAATCTCCCTTTCCAATCTGCAGGGAGGACATTCCGGTGCCGAGATTCAGAAGCAGCTCGGAAATGCACATAAGATCATGGGACGTGTTCTGTATGCACTTGCAAAAGATTACGACTTTAACATCGTAAGTACAAACGGCGGAAATGCGGCAAACGTAATCGCACAGTACAATACGACTGAGATCATCGCAGATCCTGCACAGGCTCAGGATATCATAGATGCTGTTGCCGGACTGGAACAGACTATCTACGCTGAATTTGCCGGACAGGAACCTACTTTATCTCTGAAAGCAGTTTCCGATGGCGAAACGACCTTAAAGGCCTTTGATGCAGATACTACTTCACATGTAATCGGATTCCTTTATGGAGCGATCGACGGTGTACAGTGCTATGACCGTGCATTCCCTACCGCTGTAGAATCTTCCCTGAACACAGGTATTGTTGAGACTACTGAAGACACTGTAAAGATTAAATTCCAGGTTCGAAGCTCTGTCGCTACCAAGTTAGATGATATGCAGAACAAACTGGATCTTGCAACGGATCTTGCAAGCGCATCCCGTGAGATTTCCGGTGAATATCCGGCATGGAGCTACAATGCAGATTCTGTGATCCGTCCTAAGGCAATCGAACTTTATAAAGAAATGTTCGGAAAAGAACCTACTGTTGAGACAACTCACGGCGGACTGGAATGTGGAATCTTATACGGCAAGAAGAATGATCTTGATATCATTTCTTTCGGTCCGGATCTTACAGGTGTGCATACATATAATGAACGTGTACATATCGCATCTACACAGCGTATGTGGAACTACCTGAAAGAACTTTTAAAAGCATGTAAATAAACATAAAAATGCAGAGACTTTTAAAGGATTACTTCAATCCTTTTAAAAGTCTCTGCGTTTTTGTTATGTTCTATTACTTCTTCTACTTCATTATATCTGACATTCTAAGAACCGGACGGAATTCTCACAATCAGCTTCTCCTCATCATTTTCCATTATTGTCAGCACCGGCACATGCTTTTTACGAAGCGCATGTACTACCGGATAAGTCGAAAAGACATTTCCATTCACACATACCGCCTCCGGTTTGTATTTCAGAATTTCTTTTACCTGTACTTTTATCCGCTTCTTCCATTCCTGCTTTTCCATCAAAACTTCTCCATAGATTCCATCTGTCTCCATCTCCGGCGGCTCTGACAGCGGCATCTCATGTACCGTTACATTCTTCATTTCCGGAAGCATATGCAGAAGTTCTTTCACTTCTTCATCACATGTTCCGTAACAGACAATACACGGCGCTTCTACATACTCTTTGAGGCTGATTTCACACGCTTTTACCGCATCCTCCAGATTCTCTGTCGACATCAGGAAGCCGCCTTTATGACAGAATCCTGCTCCTGAAAGTCCGGTTGCTTTCTGTAATGCTTCTCCCTCCAGCCCAAGCCAGGCTTCTGGAAACGCACATTTATAATTCATGGAAAATTCTTTTTTCTGTGGCTGAATGCAATATCCTCCGCGATTTGACGGGAAAATCACAAATGCAATCTCCGTCTCTGACAGCCGTTTCTGGCATGGAACAAATTCCGGAAGAATCAGGATTCTTTCATCACATTTTCCCTCTTCTACTGCATCATCATGTGCCTCCAAAATCTCTTCTATCTTCCTGTCCGCCCTTTCATTTCCACGGAATCTCTCGAACTTGCTTTCCAGTATCATTCCAGCCATACTGACTGCATGAAAGAATGCATCATCATGATTTCCTTTTGCATCCCATGCCGGATTAAAACTTCCGATCAGCGAAGCCAGTTCATTCTTCTCACCGGTATTATCATTCTGATCGAGAGGCTGGACAAAGGATTCATCAAATTTTTCTGCCAGTTCTTCTCCAAGAATCTCCGTTCCTAACTCTTCCCACAAAAGTCCGAATGCCGCATATGGAATCCCGTTTTCCCTGACACGGCTGTCCTTCTGATGATGGTCATATGCTCCCCGTCCGATGTCAAATACAATGCCGTCATACTCTTCCGGCACCTGATTTCCCCTTGTAATCTGAATTTCCGGGTTCAGATATAATAACAAAGCCGATGAAAATATATCATCTGCATGAAATTTTCCCCCGTGAGTAAATGCTTTTGCATCTTTCTGTCTGATCTTATTCAATAAATTTTCTTGATTCATAGTTTCTGTTCCTTCTTTGAAAAAGGCAGTTTTTCAACATGTAAGTTCTGAAAAACCACCTTTTTATCATTCTTTATTATATTATTTTGCCAGGTATACGTCTGTATTCTCTGTGTCAAAAGCAGATACCTCTGCATGGTTATTTACATAAATACTGATCTGATTTCCCTGGACTTTTCTTCCTGTATCTTCCGCTGTAAATACATGTCCTCCGATAATCACCTTGGTTCCATATGGAATTACATTCGGATCAGTTGCGATTGTCTTTCCTTCTGCAACAGGTGTTCCCGATGCCGTAACTTTAGATGCTTTATCGCAGCAAATCTCGCAAGGACAATAATATGTAATCTGGAAATTTTCAAGTTTCTGTCCATACATGTCCTCTGTTGCATTGGCCTTTTCAATTCCGCCGCCTGTAAGAGAATAATCATCTTTCAGGATACGTGTTGCCCATACTGCATTTTTGGTATTGACTTTTCCTTCGATAATTCCGAGTTTCGTACTTGCAGCCTCTATCGTCCTGCCATCTCCTGCATACATGACCACATGATATACATACCCTTCTTTAGCATAGAAGATCAGATCTCCCGGCTGGGCATCTTCTACAGGAATCTTCGTTCCATACTGGCTTTGATCTTCTGCTACTCTTGGAAGGCTGTATCCATACTGTTTATAAATCTGCTGTACGAATCCAGAGCAGTCTGCACCGTCCGTCAGGCTTGTACCACCCCACACATATGGATTACCGATAAACTGTGACGCAAATTCCAGCATGGATTCCCGGATTTCTCCACTTGGCGATCCCTCTTTTACAGAAGTCAGTGTATAATATAATGCCTGATTTTCTTCTGGTTTTACCGTTTCTTTTGCTGTCTGATATTTATCCTCACCATTCGCTTCAATCTGCTTTTTTGTTTCATCACTGAAGTCCAGATACTTCTGTTCCACAAAGCCTCTGACTGTGACATCGTGCTCTGTACATCTGCCAGAACAACCGACGGCGTACCTACGACAAGTCCAAATGCAAGCAACCCTGCAAGCGTTTTTGTTCCTAATCTTTTTGCGACTTTTACGTTTCTCAGTTTCAAAAATCTGGCTCCTTCCATATATATTTGCATTCATACATCTGTATGGTATAAACAAGATTCTTCCTTTTTTATTCTGGTATAGATTCGTATACACTGATTTTTATTATACGCCCTTCATTTTAAAAATTCCACCCTTGTTATTATCCTATTTCTATCAACTACTCAAATATTTTGCTCAATCTTTTCACTGTTGGACATTTTGTTCAAGCAACAATAAAATCCGCCTGGGTAAGCTTAAATCCTTTTCCCAGACGGATTTCCTGTTTTGTCTTATTTTCTTTCGTCGTTCCTTACATATCCAGAGGATATTTTGCAGTCAGCTCTGCAACCATTCCTTTGACTTTTTCAATGTTATCTTCACTCTGAAGTACGAGTGCGATACACTCTGCGATCATATCCATGTCGCCTTCTTTTAATCCTCTTGTTGTAACCGCCGGTGTTCCAAGTCTGACACCGCTTGTCACGAACGGTGATCTTGGATCGTTCGGTACCGTATTTTTGTTACATGTGATGTGTGCGGCATCCAGACGTTTTTCCAGTTCTTTACCGGTCACATCTTCTCCTCTTAAATCAATCAGCATCAGATGATTATCTGTTCCTCCGGATACAATCTTCACTCCACGGTCCATCAGTCCCTTACTGAGTGCCTGTGCATTTTTGATGATCTGTTTCTGATATTCTGCGAATTCAGGCTCCAGGGCTTCTTTGAAGCATACCGCTTTTCCTGCGATCACGTGTTCCAGTGGTCCTCCCTGGATTCCAGGGAATACAGCTTTATTAAAGTTGAATTTATCTGCTGCTTCCTGATTACAGAGGATCAGACCGCCTCTTGGTCCGCGCAGTGTCTTATGTGTCGTCGTTGTTGTGACATCTGCGTACGGGATCGGGCTTGGATGAAGTCCTGCTGCAACAAGTCCTGCGATATGGGCCATATCAACCATCAGGTATGCTCCTACTTCATCCGCGATCTCACGGAATTTTTTGAAATCAATGATTCTTGCATAAGCACTTGCTCCCGCAATGATCATCTTTGGTTTTTCTTTTACTGCGATCTCACGTACCTTATCATAATCGATCACACCCTCGTCGTTCACTCCGTATGATACGACGTTGAAATATTTACCGGAAATATTAACCGGAGAACCATGTGTCAGATGTCCGCCATGATCCAGGTTCATACCCATGACTTTGTCTCCAGGCTCCAGCATTGCAAAGAATACTGCCAGATTTGCCTGTGCTCCGGAATGTGGCTGTACATTGGCATAATCACAGCCAAATAACTTCTTTGCTCTTTCTCTTGCAAGATCTTCCACTACATCCACACACTGACATCCACCATAGTAACGTTTGCCCGGATAGCCTTCTGCGTATTTATTTGTAAGCGGACTTCCCATTGCTGCCATGACTGCTTTGCTTACCCAGTTCTCCGATGCGATCAGCTCCAGATGCGAATTCTGTCTCTCCATCTCGGCCTGAATGGCGTCTGCAATTTCACTGTCTGCTTTTTTAATTTCATCAAATGCATACATATTTGAGTCCTCCTGGTTTGTTAAAAATTTGATTTATTTAATATGATATCACTTTACCACGGTGAATGCCAGTGTTTTTTGTAAAAAAAGAGGAAACCTCTGATGAAATTAATCATCAAAGGTCTCCTTTAATTTATCCATAAATCCTTTTTTCTTTTTGCCTTTATGTTCGTGCTCTTCCGCTTTTTCAGATTTCTCTGCTCCGAGGGAATTGCCGGTCAGCTCATCGAATTTACGCAGTGCTTCTTTTGCTTCAGCACTTAAGTGTTCCGGTGTCTGGACCACAAGTGTCACATAATGATCGCCGCGAACCTGTGCACTTCGAAGAGATGGAACTCCTTTACCTTTCAGACGTACTTTTGTATCTGTCTTAGTTCCCGGTTTTACCGTGTAGATCACTTCTCCATCTACCGTCTTGATACGGATATCCGCACCAAGTGCTGCCTGTGCAAATGTAATCGGTACCGTTGAGAAGATGTGCATATCCTGACGCTGGAAGATTGGATGTCTTGATACCACAACCTCCACCAGAAGATCTCCTCTTGGTCCGCCGTTTACACCCGGCTCACCTTTTTCACGGATTCTGACACTCTGGCCATTATCAATACCTGCAGGAATCGATACGGATATCTTCTTCTTGCTGGCTACATAGCCTGTTCCGCCGCAATCCGGACATTTTTCCTTAATAATCTTACCAGTTCCCTGGCAATCCGGACAGGTCTGTACATTCTGTACCGTTCCAAAGAATGACTGCTGTGTATATACTACCTGACCTTTACCGCCACATTTCGGACAAGTCTCCGGAGATGTTCCCGGTTTGGCACCTGTTCCGTTACATTTCGGACATGGGTCTTTTAATACAACGTCCAATTCTTTCTCGCATCCGAATACAGCCTCTTCGAATGTGATTCTGACACTCTTACGGATATTCATACCTTTCATCGGTCCCTGGTTCGCACGACCGCCTCTGCGTCCGCCGCCGAACAGATCTCCGAAGATATCTCCGAAAATGTCGCCAAAATCAGCACCGTTAAAGTCGAATCCGCCATATCCGCCGCCTGCTCCCGCACTTCCGTCAAAAGCAGCATGACCAAACTGATCATACTGACGGCGTTTTTCCGGATCACTCAAGACTGCATACGCCTCAGAAGCTTCCTTGAACTTCTTTTCAGCTTCAGCATCACCCGGATTCATATCCGGGTGATACTTCTTGGCAACCTGTCTGTATGCTTTTTTCAAAGTTGCTTCGTCAGCATCTTTACTGACCCCAAGCACCTCATAGTAATCTCTTTTTGACTCTGCCATTTCCTATTCCTCACTTAATGTTCTTAGACTTCTTTGTAATCTCCGTCTACGACATCGTCGCCCTGGAATCCTTCTGGTGCCGGGCCTGCTCCTGCATTAGCTCCTGGCTGAGGACCAGCTCCCTGAGCTCCTGCTGCTGCGCCAGCCTGCTCATACATCTTTGTGAAGAGCTTCTGAGCACTCTCTGTCAGTTTTTCTTTACCTGCTTTGATCTCTGCAACCTGCTCATCTGTAAGAGTATCTGTATTTGCTTTTTCAAGTAATTCTTTCAGAGCTTTGCAGTCAGCTTCTACTGCTGCTTTGTCTGCACCGTCAAGCTTGTCGCCAACTTCCTGCAAAGCTTTCTCTGTCTGGAATACCATAGCGTCAGCTTCGTTCTTAGCATCGATTCCTTCTTTACGTTTCTTGTCCTGAGCTTCGAATTCAGCAGCTTCTTTTACAGCTTTGTCGATATCTTCATCAGACATGTTAGATCCTGCTGTAATTGTGATGTGCTGTTCTTTTCCAGTTCCAAGGTCTTTTGCAGATACATTTACGATACCATTTGCATCGATATCGAATGTAACTTCGATCTGTGGGATTCCACGTGGAGCTGGTGCGATTCCGTCCAGTCTGAACTGTCCGAGGGATTTGTTATCTCTTGCGAACTGTCTTTCTCCCTGTACTACGTTGATATCAACGGCTGTCTGGTTATCAGCAGCTGTAGAGAAGATCTGGCTCTTCTTTGTAGGAATTGTTGTATTTCTCTCGATCAGACGAGTAGCTACACCACCCATTGTCTCGATAGACAGTGACAGCGGAGTTACATCCAGAAGAAGGATGTCGCCGGCGCCTGTATCTCCTGCAAGTTTACCACCCTGAACAGATGCTCCAAGTGCTACACACTCATCCGGGTTCAGAGATTTGCTTGGCTCTTTACCTGTCAGACGTTTTACTTCTTCCTGTACTGCAGGGATACGTGTAGATCCACCAACTAACAGTACCTGACCAAGTTCAGAAGCTGTGATACCAGCATCTGATAATGCTCTCTGTACCGGCTCAGATGTCTTCAGTACAAGATCATGTGTCAGTTCATCAAATTTAGCTCTTGTAAGGTTCATATCGAAATGTTTTGGACCTTCTGCTGTAGCTGTGATGAATGGAAGGTTGATGTTTGTTGTTGTTGCTGAAGAAAGTTCTTTTTTAGCTTTCTCAGCTGCTTCTTTTAATCTCTGAAGTGCCATCTTATCTGCAGATAAGTCAACACCTTCCTGTTTCTTAAATTCAGCGATCATGTAGTCTGTAATCTTCTGGTCGAAGTCATCTCCACCAAGTCTGTTGTTACCGGCTGTAGATAATACTTCGATAACTCCGTCACCGATCTCGATAACAGATACGTCGAATGTACCACCACCAAGGTCATATACCATGATCTTCTGTTCTTTTTCATTGTCAAGACCATATGCAAGAGCTGCTG